>Ga0209345_10002804_pt1 | contig 18708 bp, 12 predicted proteins | sample Cruoilmetagenom7_FD_187294 | JGI IMG/M metagenome (GOLD analysis project Ga0209345, IMG submission 187294) | Oil polluted marine microbial communities from Coal Oil Point, Santa Barbara, California, USA - Sample 7 (SPAdes) (version 2) | ecosystem: Environmental > Aquatic > Marine > Oil seeps ...
TTAGTGGGTGAAGAAGTAGAAGAAACCACATCATATATGGTTGCTTATCGCCACTTTTGGTCAGAAGACATTCGCAGTACCGCCTTTTATGGTAATACTTCTACCGATGTTTCTGATGCTGATAGAACCCACTGGGGGGTGAATATCTTTAAAAATTATACCAAAGAACTTTCGTTTGGTTTAGAGGTAGGTAATTTTGACTCAGCTGATCAAAACGCTGATTCAGATTATGTACAGTTCTCAGCTAAATATGTTCTTTAGTGTTAAATTCAGTATTGTTATGGTGTCGCCGTTACCAGTACAAATAGCTTGCGTTAGTTAACCTCCAACCGAGGTTGTTTTTGGGGAAGCTTTTGCTTCCCTTTTTTTATATTCAAAGTGAAAAATGGCGATGTTTATACCAATATATCTAAGAAAGTGCGCGCTTAGCGAGAACTTAAAAGCTTAATTGCACCTTTGTAATTGTATTAGCTAGCTAGAAGTGCGGCAGCAAAGCCAATAAATACACCGCCCGTTGTTTTACCCACCCAGCGTTGACCAATAGCAGATAAGAAATAGTGACGAAAGCGAAAGGCAATAGCAACATAAACAGAAGTAAAAACAAAAGCATTGCACAAGCTTGTGCCAGCAAGCAGTACAAATTGTGGCAAAATAGCTTGCTCTGGCTGTATAAACTGTGGGAATAAAGCTGAGAAAAACACTAAAGCTTTTGGGTTACTGAGCCCTAATAAAAGGCTTTGTTTAAATAAGGTGCGTTTTGCTGGAATTTGAGCATTTTTATCGGCGAATGACCACTGACCTTTACTACGCCAAATCGCAATACCTATATAAATTAAGTAGCCAGCGCCAGCGTATTTAATAAACGCAAACGCTAACTTAGATGTCATTAAAATCAAACCGAGTCCTGAAGCTGAAATGAGCGCTAAAATCATCACGGCACTGACATGACCTAAAACACCCGCTAAGGCTTTTTTACGACCGAAATTTATACCATTACTCGCTGCTAGGATTACTGAAGGACCAATACTGATTGAGGCAAGCAGCGAAATACTAAAATAAAGATAATAATTGTGAAGTTCCATGGTATTCCGCAGAAAATTTAACTGATACCAATTATACTAAGCTCTGAGTGGGAAGAAACTTAATAGACTTGGTATGATATGCCTTAAAGGTGGCTATGGTAGCGGGCTAGCTTAAAAGTGCAAGTTTTAGATGGTGCGGAATGACGTTTTTTTGATCAGTGCCTTTATTACCATGAAAAAAAGCCGCAATTGAGCGGCTTTTTGAATATTTACCAAAGGGTTTAGCTGATTATTTCTTTAGCTTGGCAAAAGCGTCAGCAAAAGCATTACCCATGGCGGCATTATTTTCCACTTTAGGTTTTTGCGTCCTAGTATGGTTTTTATGTTGCTTATTTTTGTGATCTTTATGCATTGCTTTAGGCGCTTTTTCTGGCGCTTGACTGTTAACTTGTGGCGTAGCTTCATCTAAACGCATGGTTAAACTGATACGTTTACGCTGAGGGTCAACCTCAGTAACTTTTACTTTAACCACTTCACCGGCTTTAACAATTTCATGTGGATCACTGACAAACTTATTAGTTAGGGATGAGATATGCACTAAGCCGTCTTGATGAACCCCAACATCAACAAAAGCACCAAAATTAGCAACATTGGATATCACACCTTCTAAAATCATACCGACTTTTAAATCAGCAATAGTGTTTATCCCCTCTTGAAATGTTGCGGTTTTAAATTCAGGGCGTGGATCGCGACCTGGCTTTTCTAACTCGCTAATAATATCTTTTACCGTGATGGCACCAAATGTTTCACTAGTTAGGGTGTCAATATTGATGTTTCCAAGCGCTGATTTATTACCCATGAGATCAGTAATAGTATTTTTATGCTGCTTTAATATCGCCTCGACTACAGGGTAGGTTTCTGGGTGAACCCCTGAACAGTCAAGAGGATTATTACCCTCAGTAATACGTAAAAAACCAGCTGCTTGTTCAAAGGCTTTTGGTCCTAAACGTGCGACTTTTTTTAATTCGTTACGGTTATTGAAGCGGCCATTTTCATTACGAAAATTCACGACATTGTTTGCCATGGTTTTATTTAAACCTGACACTCTTGCAAGTAAAGGCGCAGAAGCACTATTTAAATCTACGCCAACTTTGTTAACACAATCTTCGATAATATTATCTAACGTTTGGCTCAGTTGGCTTTGACTTACGTCATGCTGATATTGTCCAACACCAATGGCTTTAGGGTCAATTTTTACCAACTCTGCAAGTGGGTCTTGCAAGCGTCTAGCAATAGATACAGCGCCGCGTATTGATACATCAAGCTCTGGAAATTCATCTGCGGCTAACTCCGACGCTGAATAAACTGATGCGCCGGCTTCACTCACGATGACTTTTGATAGTTTATGGCTTTCTATTTTAGTGATCACCTCAGCAACTAACTTGTCACTTTCACGAGACCCGGTACCATTACCAATAGCAACCAGTTCTACCTTAAACTGTTGGCATAAGTTAACTAAGGTACGAACAGATTTATCCCAGTGATTTTGTGGAGCATGTGGGAAAATTGTCGCGGTTTGTAATAATTTACCTGTGGCATCTACAATGGCGAGTTTACAACCGGTGCGCATACCCGGATCTAAACCTAAGGTGGTTTTGGGACCCGCAGGAGCAGCCATAAGTAAATCATTTAAATTACGAGAAAAAACTTCTATTGCTTCTACTTCGGCTTGCTCGCGTAAGCTGCCAAGTAGTTCTGTTTCTAAACTTTGGCTAAGTTTTAATTTCCAAGTAGAGCTAACCACTTTCGTTAAAAACTCTGCTGCCGCTTGTCCTGTTAAACGTAAATTGAAATGTTCAGTAATTAATTGCTGGGCACTAGAGAATGCGCCTTCTTGCCCAGGATCAGCATCAATGCGTAATGAAAGAAAGCCTTCGTTACGACCCCGTAACATGGCTAACATGCGATGCGAGGGTACATTTCTTAAAAGCTCTGAATGCTCAAAATAGTCTCTATATTTTGTGGCTTCGCTAGCTTTGCTTTTAACCACTTTGCTGCAAAGGTGAGCTTGTTTAAGTAAATGTCGACGTAACTTTTGGATCAAATTGGCATCTTCAGCAAAGCGCTCGACTAAAATAAAATGAGCACCTTCAAGTACCGCTTTTTCATCTATAAAACCGTGCTCTTTATTGATAAATGCTACGGCTTCAAGTTCAGGATCAAGTTGCCAATTATTATAAATATTATTAGCTAAGGGCTCTAAACCACCGGTGATGGCTATTTGCCCTTTGGTTTTTCGTTTTGGCTTAAAGGGTAAGTATAAATCTTCCAAGCGAGTTTTATTATCGGCCTTATTAAGCTCTGTTGTTAATGCTGGCGTTAATTTTCCCTGCTGCTCTATGCTAGCAATAATAACGCTTCTACGAGCGGCTAAATCTCTTAAATAGCTTAAACGCTGAGCCAAGTGGCGCAAGTGATTATCGTCAAGGCCTTGTGTGGCTTCTTTACGATAACGAGCGATAAAAGGCACTGTTGAACCTTCGTCTAATAAATTTATCGCGGTATTTATTTGGCTCGTTTTTACATCAAGTTCTTTGGCTATTTGCTCAGCAATTGGCGTCATTTATCGGGGGTCCTAGTGCAATAAGTAATGGGTATGCTTATCGTATTTTCTGTGTGCGTAGTATATACCCAAATAGCGTTGATATGCGATATTCAAGTACTTGTTCTTTTAGCTAAAATAAAGTGAGTTAATTTAACTCACTACGTTGATAGTATTTTAATCGTGTGGCACTTAAAATAACGCTACAATGTTTTTATTCATCACCTAATTATATATAAAACGGAATTATTATGGCTCTCTCTGTTGTTGTTTTAGCCGCGGGTAAAGGTACTCGCATGCGTTCTTCATTACCTAAAGTACTTCATGCTGTTGCTGATAAACCTATGGTAGCGCATGTTATTGATGCCGCCCGCCAAGTTGAAGCAACAAATACCTATGTAGTTTATGGTTTTGGCGGTGATGTGTTAAAAAGTAAAATTACCGGTGATGATTTAATTTTTGTCGAACAAAAAGAACAACTTGGTACTGGCCATGCCGTTGATATGGCATCACCATTTTTAACTGATGAAGAAGATGTGTTAGTGCTTTATGGCGATGTACCTTTAACGAAAGTGAGTACATTACAGCGTTTAATTGCCGCTAAGCCTGACAATGGCATGGCATTATTAACAGTACATTTAGCGAACCCTGCTGGCTACGGTCGCATTATGCGTGATAGCGTCGGCACCGTAGTGGGTATTGTTGAGCAAAAAGATGCCACCCCAGAGCAATTACTTATTAACGAAGCCAATACCGGTATTTTGTTAGCGAATGGCGGTGACCTAAAGCGTTGGTTATCAAACTTATCCAGCGATAATGCCCAAGGCGAGTACTATTTAACCGATATTATTGCTGCATGTCATCAAGAGGGTAAGCTAATTGCTACCGCTCATCCAGATAGTGAAATTGAAGTGGAAGGTGCTAATAACCGCGTACAATTGGCCGGTTTGGAACGCGCATATCAATTAAGGAAAGCGGAAGAGTTAATGATTGCTGGCGCTACGTTACGTGACCCTAATCGCATCGATATTCGCGGTAAGGTTACTGTCGGCCAAGAAGTTGTCATTGATATTAATTGTATTTTTGAGGGCGATGTTGAAATTGCAGAGCATGCTATTATTGGCGCGAATTGCATTCTTAAAAATTGCCGTATCGGTAAAAATGCTGAAATTAAGCCAAATAGCATTGTTGAAGATGCCATTATTGGTGAATTAGCCTCTGTTGGTCCTTTTGCGCGTATTCGTCCTGGTTCAGAATTAAAACGTGATGCCCATGTCGGTAATTTTGTCGAAATGAAAAAAACGACTTTAGGTGAAGGTGCAAAAGCAGGTCACTTGTCTTATTTAGGTGATGCTGAAATAGGCCCTAAGGCAAATATCGGTGCAGGCACGATTACGTGTAATTATGATGGCATAAATAAATCGAAAACCATTATTGGTGCTGGCGCTTTTATTGGTTCAAATACTTCATTAGTGGCACCGGTGACCATTGGCGAAATGGCAACAACAGGCGCAGGTTCAGTTATTGTTAAAAATGTTGCGGATAATGAATTAAGTGTTGCACGAGGTAAGCAGCGTAATATTCCTGGTTGGCAACGACCTAGCAAAAAATAACGTAGTAACGACATTAATCACGACATATTTTGCTATAAATGCACTAGTTTAAAAGCTAGTGCATTTTTATTTTTACTTTATTGAAAAATCATCACCTCACAGCAATAAAAGATGAATAATAGAGATAACACGAGGTTACTGTGCAAACGTAACTAAGTTTATTGATTTTCCTCATATATTGATGTCCGATCTTTAGATAAATATTGTTTTTATTTTCAGCTTTTGTTTTAATAGCTAAGTTTTAAATCGAAACTTTTTAAGAGTAAAACGAAAGCAATGTCAAAACGAAATACGCAACAACGCCGCCATACTATTATTGCGGAGTTAAGCAACCTAGGTGAAGTAAGTGTTGATAGCCTTGCAAAAAAGTTTGATACCTCAGAAGTTACCATTCGTAAGGACTTAGCCGTATTAGAAAATAGTGGTTTACTGCTACGAAGGTATGGTGGTGCGGTACCATTACCTAATGAAATAATTGAACCTAAAACCGAAAAAGTTTCGAAACGAAAGATAATTATAGCGAAAACGGCAGCGTCGCTGATCCGAGATCATAATCGTATTATTTTAGATAGCGGAAGTACAACATCAGCTTTGGTGCGAGAACTAAGTGCTAAACAAGGCTTAGTTGTGATGACCAACTCGCTTGCTATTGCTTCTGACTTACATGCCTTAGAAAATGAACCGACATTATTGATGACCGGTGGTACTTGGGATCCGCATTCAGAATCTTTCCAAGGGCAAGTCGCAGAAAGTGTTTTACGTTCTTATGATTTTGATCAGCTATTCATTGGTGCTGACGGTATTGATTTAGCACGTGGCACAACAACATTTAATGAATTATTGGGCTTAAGCCGTGTCATGGCCGAAGTGTCGCGTGAAGTTATTGTCATGTTAGATTCAGAAAAACTTAATCGAAAAATCCCTAATTTAGAATTACCTTGGGGCAAAATTCACACGTTGATCACAGATGCAGATATGCCTGAAAACGTGCGAAATGAAATAATTAAACAGGGTGTTAACCTCGTTATCGCCAGTTAAAAAAGGATAGAGAATATGTGTGGAATTGTTGGTGCTGTCGCACAACGTGATGTAGCAGACATTTTAGTAGAAGGCTTAAAACGATTAGAATATCGTGGTTATGATTCTGCTGGTGTGGCGATTGTTGATAATGATAATCAACTTAAGCGTGCTCGTCGTTTAGGTAAGGTGCAAGAACTTGCTGATGCGTTACAAGCTAGTCCAATTGTTGGTGGTACTGGCATTGCGCATACACGTTGGGCAACACATGGCGCACCAAGCGAAATTAATGCTCATCCACATGTATCATCAGAGACGATAGCTGTTGTGCACAATGGTATTATTGAAAACCATGATGCTTTACGCACACGTTTACAAGCTTTAGGTTATATCTTTACCTCTGAAACAGACACCGAAGTTATCGCACATTTAGTTCATCATGAACTAAAAACGGCTGATAGCTTGTTAAGTGCGGTGCAAATTACAGCTAAGCAATTAGAAGGTGCTTATGGCACAGTTGTTGTTGATACTCGTGATAAAGACCGTGTTGTGGTTGCGCGTTCAGGCAGCCCATTAGTGATTGGTTATGGTGTTGGTGAAAACTTTATTGCCTCAGACATGTTGGCGCTATTACCTGTTACTCGTAAATTTTCCTTCTTAGAAGAAGGTGATGTTGCAGAAGTTACCCGTTTTGAAGTTAATATTTTTGATACTGACGGCAAGCCAGTAGTGCGCGAAGCAAAAGAGTCAGAAGTGAGTCATGACACGGGCGATAAAGGTGAATACCGTCATTACATGCTAAAAGAAACTTACGAGCAGCCGACCGCTATTCGTAACGCTTTAGAAGGTCGTTTATTAGGTAATGTACTAGATATTCAAACTTTTGGTGATGGCGCCGATGCTATTTTTCAAGAAATTGAACATGTGCAAATTATTGCCTGTGGTACAAGCTACCATTCAGGTATGGTGGCGCGTTATTGGTTAGAAGCCCTTGCAGGTGTTTCATGTAATATTGAAATTGCCAGTGAGTTTAGATATCGCCAATCTCATGTGCCTAAAAATGCCTTACTAGTCACTATTTCACAATCGGGTGAAACCGCTGACACTTTAGCTGCTTTGCGTTTAGCAAAAGAAATAGGTTACCGTGCAAGCTTAACTATTTGTAATGTTGCGGGCTCTTCTTTAGTACGTGAATCAGATTTGGCCTTTATGACCAAAGCGGGTGCAGAAATTGGTGTAGCATCAACCAAAGCCTTTACCACACAACTTGTTGGTTTGTTAATGATGACCTTAGCCATTGGTCAACATCACGGTATGTCACAAGATAAGCAAAACGAAATTGCACTATCGTTGATGACTTTACCTAATAAGCTTGAAGAAGTATTAGCGCTTGCGGGCTCTATTGAAGACTTAGCTGAAGATTTTGCTGACAAGCAGCATGCATTGTTTTTAGGCCGTGGCGATCAGTACCCTATCGCAATGGAAGGTGCATTGAAGCTGAAAGAAATTTCATATATTCATGCTGAAGCTTATGCTGCAGGTGAACTTAAACATGGTCCATTAGCGTTAATTGATGCCGAAATGCCGGTTATTGTTGTGGCACCAAAAAATGATTTAATTGAAAAATTAAAATCAAATGTTGAAGAAGTTCGTGCACGTGGCGGCTTAATGTATGTCTTTGCTGATGCTAGTGCTAACTTTAGTAGTGATGACACCATGAAGGTTATTAATGTTCCGCATTGTGACGATATCATTGCACCCATCGTATATACCTTACCACTACAATTATTGTCTTACTATGTCGCAATAATTAAAGGTACTGATGTTGATCAGCCGCGTAACTTAGCAAAATCAGTGACGGTTGAATAATATAAGCACTTATTAGTAATTTTGTTGTCGGTAGACAATAAAGATCGAAACTTCACAATAAAGATTGAAACTTTACAATAAAGTTGAAAACTTTTTAAATCCGGTTAAACTCTTTAAAAGTTAACCGGATTTTTTTATGGCAAATTCAAAGTACGTTATAACTGAAAAGCAAATCATCAAACGAATTAAAGAAGGTCGTGGTTCTGGAAGGGTTTCAAATTATAAGCCCTGGCTATATGTTAACGAGGTTCCATCGGAAGGACGATCTCAGCGTGTCTACTCTCACCTTACTGGCCGAATTCACCATGTGCTATCAGATCTTGAGTTCGCAGTCTTTCTTCTTTTAGATTTCAACACCGCCATAACCGATATTCGTGAACAGTTCCCACTGAATCGGGATGACACTCTTCGTATATCTAAGGATGCTCAGCTTTGGCATCCTTCACAAGGTGGAGTTAACCTTGTAATGTCTTCAGATTTTTTAGTCAATTCAACCTCCCAAGACCAGCCAAAGTTTGCTATTCAAGCAAAATATTCTGAGGCTCTAAAAGACCCAAGAACAATTGAAAAACTTGAAATTGAGCGCCGGTATTGGCAGCTCAAGAAAGTTCCTTTTTTCCTTGTAACAGAAAAAGAGATAGATAAAGTCGTCGTATCAAATATTGAGTGGCTTTACGGAGTTAAGGGATACTTTGATGAAATTATCACTGATGAGTTGTTACAGTTATTTGAAAATATGAAAGCATATTTTGATCGCTATCCTAATAGAAAAGTGATCGATATATGTAAGGAGTATGATAACGCATATGAACAAGAGCTAGGTAAGTCATTATATGACGTGCGTTTAATGTGTGCTGCAAGGCTTATAACGTTTGATATTCGTTATTCTTTTCATACTCTGAAAGCAAAAAATATTGCGTTTAGAAGTGTGTCTTTACATGAAGGACTTACCTATGTGGCAAGTTAATGAAACTATCTCATTTGATGGTAAGCCCTATAGAGTACTTTTTACCGAAAGTAGCTACTTTTATTGGATTGTTCTTGATGAGAACAAAGGTTTTCCAGAAAGAATTTATTTTGATGAATGTCATGTTTGGATTGATGAGGGGCGTGTAGAAAAAATAGCTGATCCATATGCTTATCTTCAGGCTGAATCTTGGGATATAGAATCAAGCAACTATCAAGAAAGTCAAAAATATTATGAACTGATTAAGCCAATTGTTGAGGGCGAAGGAGCTTTTAATAAGAGCATTCGTGCAAAAAGAATTAGCCATGCGATTTCTATATCCGATAAAAGTAAATCGATTATCTATCGTTTAGTTAGGCGCTATTGGCAACGAGGCCAGATAAAAAATGCACTTCTACCAGATTATAAGAACTCTGGTGCCGCTGGAAAAAGAAGGAATTTTACAAATAGTAAAGCTGGCCGACCGAGAGTTTATGGCTTAGGTAGTGGTGAGCCGGTAACTGAAGATCTTAGAAAGCAATTCCGTATTATATGCGATAAATATCTGATGAATGAGAAAGGCTATTCAATTCGTTATGCATACAACAAGTTTGGTAAGGCCTATAAATTAAAATATCCAGATGTGGCTGAGCATGAAATTCCAACTATTCGTCAATTTCAATACTTCTACCAAACTGAGTATACCAAGCCTAATAAAATTATTACTCAAACCCCTAAAGGTAAATACAATAAAGATGTTCGACCTCTTCATGGAACTGCAACAGAGCAAGCTTTAGGACCTGGCAGTAGATATGAAATTGATGCCACCATCGCTGATATATATTTGGTCGATGATAACGATCCAAATAAAGTTATTGGAAGACCAACTATATACATGGTTATAGATGTTTTCAGCCGTATGGTTGCTGGGTTTTATATTGGCTTTGATAACGCATCTTATCCGGTTGCAATGAAAGCACTGATATCGAGTTTTAGTAGTAAAGTAGATGGCTGCAAAGCATATGGCATCGATATTTCAGAAGAACAATGGCCATGTGTGGGAATTCCGGATGTGCTACTCGCTGACCGTGGTGAACTAATGAGCCATCAAGCTAATTACTTAGTAGATGCCATTCGAGTTCGATTAGAAAGTGCTCCTCCACGCAGAGGTGATGCTAAAGGAATTGTAGAAAGGTCCTTTGGTACTTTGCAAGCTAAGTTCAAACCTTATATGCCAGGTGTCGTAACGGGTAACAAGATTAAAAAGCACGGAGAAAAAGATTATAGAGTTGAAGCAGCAGTAGCAAAATCTGATTTTGTTGAAATTATGCTCTATTCAATTCTTGCACATAACTTGAATAAACCTTTAGAAAAATATGATCGTGCTCCTGATATACCTGAAAGCATTCCTTCTATTCCAATTGAACTTTGGCGCTGGGGACTTCAACATCGTACCGGTCGCTTAAGAACCATAGATACAGACATAGCTAAAATTTTGTTATTACCTCGTGAAAAGGTCGCAGTATCTGAGTTAGGAGTAAAGCTATGGGGGGTTATATATACAGGAAAAGAAGTTATACAAGCGGGATGGATGCACCGTTCTTCTGAAGTCACTAGACCCAAAAAATTGTATGCTGCCTATGAGCTCGGTTCTGCTGATTATATCTATCTATTTCCAGAAGCAGGAAAAAATACTTTCTGGGTTTGTGATATTTCTACTAGAAGTCGTGAATTTCGTGAGATGACTTGGTATCAAGTTTGGGAGCGGCAAGCGGCTCAAAAGCAAGTTTTAGCAGAAGCAAAATACCAGTATTCACCTGTCGAAAGGGATTTTGATGATCTTCTCGAAAAGAAAATTAAAAAGGCTAAAAATAATCGTCAAACCAGTACTTTGAGTAATGCGCAAAAAATAAAAGAAATTAAAGGAAATAAGCGGCAATTACGCGAGCAAGAGAGAAAGGAGTTAGCTATAAAACCAGATAGGCCTAAACAAGATAAATTGGCACAGGTTGTACAGCTAAAGGGTGAGGAAGAAAATTATCAACTCCCTGATTTTATACCTGAATTGTTTGATGATGAGGACGATAATTGATGCAGAAAAGTCAAAACCACCGTGTTATTGCTGTTTATCAAGCGTCTACTATACCTGCTTATCAAGGAAACCCTTTGATAGAAGCATTGCCCCCTTTAAACAGCTTTATTGATGACTCAAGTGCTTTAAAAGGAAATTTACACTGCACATCCGAAGATATTCATCAAAGTGGAGTTGATAGAGCGCATAGTATTTGTCGTGTTATTGATGATTTTTTTCAACCGTTAAGTCAACATATACAACTACATGAACGAATTTCATTAATGATAAGGGGTGGCTACGTAGGTAGAAACCCTGAAACAGGAGACTGGGCTAGACACATCCAAAATGGGTATGAGCGTGTACTTTCCGGGAACTTAAAGGCGATAAAATTCACAGAAGTCAATTCAACGGCACAAAGTATGACGTTGATAGGGTGTAGCGGCAACGGAAAAACCACAGCGATGAAACAGCTTTTATCGTTATACCCGCAAGTTATTTACCACCCAAATACAAATATTGAACAAATAGTTTACCTAAAGATAGATTGCTCTCATGATGGTTCATTGAAAGAGCTATGCTTGAATTTCTTTCGTGCGATAGATCGAGCGCTAGGAACATCAAATTACGAAAAGCAATATTCAACGAGTAAACGCCCTAGTATTGAAACGCTTTTGGCTGCAATGGCGCAAGTTGCAAATGCTCATGCTTTAGGTGTACTTATCATAGATGAAATTCAACATCTTAGCCGTTCACGTTCAGGGGGATCAGAGAAAATGCTGAATTTCTTTGTCACTTTAGTCAACACCATCGGCCTTCCTGTTATTTTAGTGGGTACACCACGAGCAAGAAAGATATTTGAAGCAGATATGAGGTCTGCTAGACGAGGATCTGGTCTAGGTGCAATTTTTTGGGATCCGATGGAAGATGGAAGAGAATGGAATGCACTAACTGATAAGTTGTGGTCTCTCCAGTGGCTTCAGAAGCGTGATGAAGTTTTATCTGATGGAATTCGAGCCCTATGGTATGACCTAAGCCAAGGAGTTCTGGATATAGTCGTAAAGCTATTCGTCTTGTGTCAGTTGCGAGCAATAACAACCAAAGTTGAAAGAATCACTCCCAAACTAATGCAACAGGTATATGACGATGAATTAATACCTGTCCATCCCATGCTTGCTGCTTTACGTTCAAATGATCCTGAAGAAATAATTGAGTTCTCAGATCTTAAACTAAGTGATACCGACAAACGGTTACTGGAACTTCAACAAAGTGTTGCGGAATCTGCACAACAAACGCCAGAAGAGTTTGCATACCAACAGTTAAGAAGTGAAGAAGAGCGCCGAGTTTATATGGCCTTAAAAGATGACTTTGATTCAACTCTTTTAGCGCCTGTAATTAGACAAATATTTGATCAAAACCCAGATTTGACCTGGATCAGCCTATTACCAGTAATACATACGCACTTATCTAGTCCTGAAAACGCTGTACCTAAACAAAAGGTTAAACCTCGTAAGGGAATTCGAGCATCATCAATTAAACAGGCTCAGTGGCATACACTTGATAATGACGATTTGAGATTTGTTCATTCTCAATCAGATGCTGACTCAGATATGCACTCGGCAATGTCAAAGTCAGGTTTAATTTTAGATATTCAATCGCTGCTCAAAGAGGTAAGTTAGTATTGAACAATTTCCCTGTTCCATACCCCGATGAATTAATCTATAGCTTAGTTGCTAGAGCAGGTATTCGTAGTGCTATTACAAGCCCTAAACAACTACTTGAGAAAGTGTTTGGAGATCGAAAAGTTATTGCAACGTTAGATTTACCTAGTCATTTATCGGCTATATCTAACCTGCTGGTGAATACAGGAAAGTTCGATATTCAGCGGCTTATTTATGAACATACAATGTTTCCTATCTACGCCCCATTTATTGATGAAAGTATTAGACTTCGGGCTTTGAAAGGTATGGGGAGCCGATCCAAAAGTTCTGTACATCTAATGTTGGGAGCGGTTGCTTCAGTTGTTAAAACATCTGATAATTTTCGTTCTTGTTCTTTATGCGTAGCCGAGCAAAAACAAAAGTATGGTGAAAGTTATTGGTCACGGCTTTGGCAGCTTCCATCTCTACCATGCTGTCCTATACACGGACTTTTGAATCAATCTTTAACCTCTTACCATGACAATAGACATACATTTCATCTTTATGACCAAATAAAATGCAACATTCCATTAAATAAAGACAATAATGATAAAAAATTACTGCACTATTTAGCTAAAAAAGCTCAAGAAGTATTACTTTTACCTTGTCAAAAATCACCTACTAAGTATCAATGGAGCAAATTCTATAATCACTTAGCGCACGACTTTGGCTGTGGAAAAGGTATTAAGCAGGTTTCACATGAAATGATTACAGAGCGTGTAATTAACAAGGTAGTGATCCCTGAGCTAGCTGTTGATTTTAATATGGATACTAATTGGTTGAGGACGATATTCCGTCACCACCGCAAAGCTTTTAGTTATTTACAACACTTAACTGTTTGGTCGGCTTTCATTCCTGATATGACAGTAAATGAAATTATTAAAGAAGTTAAAAAGAAAGGTCAAATAAGCGTTACAGTTACTAAAAGCCTTAAAGCTGAATCAGAATCTATTGAAGAAAAACGCATAAAGTGGCGAAATTTAATTAGTACAAGGTCGATTAAGAAAGCACGTTTGTTATCTGGTGGAGGTGCACTGTATGCTTGGCTATATAGAAATGATAAAGAATGGCTATTAACTTTTAATCGACTTCATCATGCTCAACCAATAGAAAGAAATAAGAAAGTTGATTGGAGTGCAAGAGATAGTGTGTTAACTAAGCAACTTCTTAGAATTATTGACCAATTAGATGCTGTTATTGAGGGACCTCGAAGATCTAAGAGCTTCTTGCTTAAGCAGTTAAAGCATTCCAGCACGGTAAGTAAGAAATTGTTTTTATTCCCCTTGTTAGCGAGCATATTAAATAAATATCAAGAGAGCATACTTGAGTTTCAAGCGCGTCGGCTTGCTATTGCTGTTATATCAATGTCACAAACAGGTGAAGGAATCAGCCGTTGGCAATTAATGCGATCTGCGAGCCTGCCGAAAGAAAGAATATTACCGATCGTAGATAAATTACTCGATTGGGTTGTTACGGAATCAAACACCAAATAAGGAAGTAGGATGAGCGTTAGGTTTTACAAGTGCGATGATGATGTGCGTATAGTTCACATAGGTAAAGTATTGTTACGAACAAGTGGTACCTCTTATCAGCCTTCAATTGAAGTGTTGTGTTACCCGCCTCAGATAAAAAATGATTTTCGTGCGACTGCGTTTGCAAATGTACCAGCCTTGTATCGAGGTAAAATAATAAACCAAAGAGAACTCTCAGAAGGCTACGTAAAGCAAGGTCGTTATACATTTAAAGGCAATGATAACCTTAGAAAAAGTACGTTAAGCGAATTTCCTCATTTAAATTCGGCAGAGTCTGTCAGAAATAGAGAGTCTGAGCAAAAAGCATTTGTACTAGATCGAATCAATGCACCAACATTAGTTATTCCTCAGCTTGAACTGGCGCGAGTCTTGTTTTATGCCAGCTCTTATTTATCGAGAGCATCATTAATGTCCTCTCGTTTACTCACTGACTTTAAAGTAGAAGTTAATGCGAAGGTAGATTATGCAAACATTGAAGTACTGCAAATCTCAAACTACCCTATTTCTGCTTTCAATGATTCAGCAACAAGAGCAATGCTGAGTTGGTTACTTATTGATAAAAATGCAAAGCGCTCATTTGAATCAATTTTTAAATACTTTAATACCGAGCTTAGCTTAGACGTAGTACCTGGCTATAAGCGCTGGTTGTTTCATTTCGATCCACCACAAATGGTAGGTTGGTCTTTTTCTTATAAAGGTAGATTAGATGCAAGTGGAGAATATTTCTTAGTTGAAAAAATAACTGATATAGAAATTAGTACACCAATGCCTTCGAGAGTTTATTTTCATAACCCTAAATTTACGCATCAAGATGAAGAACAGAAACCAACAAGTGGTGGAAAAGGTCCTGAACTTTACGAGCGACCAGAAGATCATGTGGTTGATGATGATAGAGAAGCTTCTGATGCTAACCAAGCATTTTTACTAGGTGAGAATACTTGCGCGATAAGGTTTAAAAATAGTTTTTCAACTTCGAAAACAACAAAACCTAAAAGAAGTCATAGACCAGATAGCAGTCAAGAAGAGCCCAAGAAAGCAGATGATACGGTAAGTACCAATGAGCCTAGTAATGATGGAGAAATTTCTTCTGCAGATATGGGTGGAGGAATGCAAGATTGTACCGATCACTCAGAGGAGTATGCCTCACGCTTTACGGCGTTTAATATAATGGTAAAAATGCTAAAGGATAAATACGATTGTAAAATTATTGAATCCTATACACATGAGTTAGATCAAGTTGGGCGCAGTAAATGTCATTTGATTGATTCAGGAGCGAAAAGAACAATCCGTTGTGTTGTTGTAGAGCGAAATGAGCATGTTAATTATTTACTTGAAATTGATGTAACAGGGTTAAATAAGTCGATCTCTACAAAGTGTGTCCGACAAATTGATACTCACAATTGGCAAGATCAGTTTTCAAAAATTAAAAAAGGGGTGGTAACTAAATCTCTAGGGTGGCCCACAAAACAAATGGACGCTATGTTTGGTGAAAAAAAGCACATTGGTATTTCTCACCCCAATTCTGTTGAAGGGCACCCGACAGGTATCCCTATTGAATCAATTCCAGATTGGGCAGTGAGAGTTGCAGGTAAGCTATAGCAATCTATAACAAAAAATTGTCGCTTAGGCTTCCCTACAAAATAATTTATGATAGGATGTCACCTAATAAAATTGATTAGGTTGTATCTAGGTTAAGGCAAGCAAGACGCATGACAAATGATAGTCTGAAACAAATGGTACTAGCGAGTTCACTCGCTCAAAAAGGTGTGAAAGGCAAGCCAGATAGGCTTTCTCAGATAGCGCAGTTGCCACAAGCAACAAGGGATCGCATTGCCCACATTGATTTCACCTTATTGTTTAAGGGCGAAGCTGTACGGGCGGATTTAGTCGATCGCTTCAGCATAGCTGCTGCACAAGCAACGAAAGACTTCACCCTGTACCGAGAGCTTGCTTCGGGCAACATTGAATATGACCAAAAGCTCAAAGTGCATAAGCGTCGAGAACAGTTTGTATCCTTATTCGACTACGACGTGGTAAGAACATTAGCCACTATCAGCCAAGGGTTTGGGGATGGCTTTACTGGAAAGGTAAAACCACCACTGGCTTGTGAAGCACCTTATCATCTAAACAAGCCGAGTTTACCGATAGTGGCGAAAGTCACGGAGGCCATTCACAAAGGTAAAGCCTTGAGTATCAACTATGTGTCGCTATCGAGCGGTGAAACAACGCGTGAAATCGTGCCGCATACCCTAGTAGATAATGGCTTACGTTGGCATGTTCGTGGCTTTGATCGCAAGCATGGTGAATTCAGAGACTTTGTCCTGACCAGAATTAAAACTACTGAAGTGCTTGAATGCTCAATCCTATCTGAGGAAGAGATCGAAACCCAAGATAGACAGTGGAATCGATTTGTAGAGCTGGAATTAGTCCCACATCCTTCTATCAAGCATAGCGAGGCCATTGAGCTCGACTATGCCATGCTCAATGGCGTGATGAAGGTTGAGGTTAGAGCCGCGACAGCTGGCTACCTGCTTCGTCAATGGCATGTTGATTGTACTAAAGATCATAAACTTAATAGCCCTGAGTACCAGCTTTGGCTTAAGAACACTCCCACGCTTTATGGTGTAGGGAATTTGAATTTAGCGCCCGGATTTGAAAGTTAACCTTCAGATCGATTTAGAACACGCAGAATGATTCATGTGTAACAGCAGCGACTCATTCGACAACCACTTAATGAATTAATAGCAGGAATTAACTGATGACAAGTTTACAACAACGTGCCGAACTTCAGCGCCAAATATGGGCAATTGCCAATGATGTACGTGGATCAGTGGATGGCTGGGATTTCAAACAGTACGTACTTGGCACACTGTTCTACCGCTTTATCAGTGAGAACTTTGAAGTCTACATCACGGGTGGCGACGCAAGTGTTAACTATGCAGCCATGCTCGATGATGATGAAAACATCGGTTTTGCCAAAGAAGATGCCATTAAAACCAAAGGTTACTTTCTTTACCCTAGTCAGCTGTTTAGTAAACTTGCTGCAAACGCGAATAAAAACGAGAATTTAAACACGGATCTCGCCGCTGTTTTTGCAGCGATTGAAAATTCAGCTAATGGTTACGATTCTGAAAAAGACATCAAAGGCCTGTTTGCTGACTTTGATACCACCAGTAACCGCTTGGGTAATACGGTCGAGGCTAAAAATAAACGCTTAGCAGCGGTATTAAAAGGCGTTGCAGGGCTTAACATTACCCAATTTGAAGATAACGAAAACGACCTGTTTGGTGATGCTTACGAATTCTTAATCTCAAACTATGCTGCTAATGCCGGTAAATCTGGTGGTGAATTTTTCACGCCTCAGCATGTCTCTAAGCTAATTGCGCAGCTTGCTATGCACGGGCAAACTAGCGTTAACAAAATCTACGACCCAGCAGCGGGCTCTGGCTCATTGTTGTTACAAGCCAAAAAGCATTTTGACGCGCACATTATTGAAGAGGGTTTCTTTGGCCAAGAACTGAATCACACCACTTACAACTTAGCGCGTATGAACATGTTTTTGCACAATATTAACTACGATAAGTTTAATATTCAGTTGGGTGATACCTTAATTGAACCCCATTTTCTCGATGACAAACCTTTTGATGCCATTGTCTCTAACCCGCCTTACTCAGTAAAATGGATGGGTAGTGATGACCCAACGCTGATTAACGATGACCGCTTTGCGCCCGCAGGTGTACTAGCCCCAAAATCTAAAGCTGACTTTGCTTTTGTATTACATGCGCTAAATTACCTATCAAGCAAAGGCCGTGCGGCGATTGTTTGTTTCCCAGGTATTTTTTACCGTGGTGGCGCGGAGCAAAAAATTCGCAAGTACCTTATCGATAACAACTATGTAGAAACGGTTATTTCGCTTGCGCCTAACCTATTCTTTGGCACCACCATTGCCGTCAATATTTTAGTGCTCTCTAAACACAAGCCAGATACGACCACGCAGTTTATCGATGCTAGCGGTTTGTTTAAAAAAGAAACCAATAACAACACTCTCACTAACGAGCACATCGAGCAAATCAACAAAGTGTTTGCCAGTAAAGAGAACGTGGATTATTTTGCTAAATCCGTTGAATTAGATGTCATTGCAGGCAATAGCTATAACCTATCGGTAAGCAGTTATGTGAAAGCGAAAGACACCCGTGAAGTGGTCAATATTGCATATTCTCATGCATCGCGATCACCTAATACCATCTAAGCCGATCACTTAATACTATCCATCGCGATCACTCAATACCATCGATGCAGATCACTTTTTGGTCAAAATGGTATTGAGTGATCGGCT
>Ga0209345_10002805_pt1 | contig 18700 bp, 14 predicted proteins | sample Cruoilmetagenom7_FD_187294 | JGI IMG/M metagenome (GOLD analysis project Ga0209345, IMG submission 187294) | Oil polluted marine microbial communities from Coal Oil Point, Santa Barbara, California, USA - Sample 7 (SPAdes) (version 2) | ecosystem: Environmental > Aquatic > Marine > Oil seeps ...
TGGAAGAGATAGAGGAGATTGACTGGGAAGCCATGAAGGAGGAGATTGAAGAAGCACGCCTGGAGGCCCTGGAAGAGATAGAGGAGATTGACTGGGAGAAAATACGGGCAGAAATGGAGCTAAATATCTCCGAAATGAAGATCGATATGGAGGAGATGAAAAAGGAGATCGAGAATTCCATGAAGGAGATTGATTGGGATAAAATCAAAAAAGAGATGGAGGAATCGATGACTATCCTTGACTCCCTAAGGGTTGAATTGGATCATTAAGGTTTGCTTTTTCAAAATTAACCTCTATATTTGCTTGCACAGAACTGTTACAGACTAATACTAAATAGTCACTAACCCTAAAACTGAATCTGTAAAAGAGGATCCCGGTTCCACCAAGAACTGGGATTTTCTTTTTAAAGCCATCTGCCTGATATCCTGAATTTTAATCCACTTTTCCATGGGATGTAAATGATACACTTACTGTTTTTGGCATTGATTTTGAACTTCTATAAGCAAAGATGTAAAATTTTAAAATCGGGAAATCATGAAAACCAGAAACTATACCATCGCAATGCTGATCGCACTGGTTTTTGCTGCAACAAATATTCAGGCTCAATCGGCACGTCGTCCCGCTACCAAGGAGAAAAAGGAGCGGGCAAGGACAAGTACCACCTATAAAGCAAAAAGCACTCAACCCGCACAGAAGGCCCAGAGCCCCCAAGTTCGGCACCAGAAGGCCAGATCAACTCAAGCCGTAAGGAAGGCCCAGAGCCCCCAGGCACGTCACCAGCAGGCCAGATCGACTCAGCCCGCACGTGCTGTAAAGAACCAGAGGGCCCGTAAACCGGCGAGCATGAGCACTGCTCACAATCCGCGCAGTACTTATCGCAAGCCGAATAACAAGATCACTACAAAGGCGCGTTACAGCCCACCGGTAAAGTCCAAGACCTATAACAACAGGAGCTATTACGGTGGACACCATTACCACTATGCCTATCCTAAAAGGAAAGTTAAGTTTCACTATCACCATGATACCTATTTAAATCACTATCATGTACTTTATTATCCCTCCTATGGACATATTTACTGGAGCAGGAACATGCACCGTGACTACCGCAGGTGGTATCCGGAGTTCCACTGGAGATATAACTACGGGCACAGGATCCAGATGATCTCAGTCTTTGATGCCAAGTATAATCTGGGTGAGGTGGCCATGGTATACGGCAGGGTTTATGCCACCTGGCACAACAAAGAGACCGATGATTACCTGCTCTTCTTCGGAGGCGACTTCCCCTACCAGCAGTTCACAGTAGTTGTACCCGGACATATTGCACGGAAATTCAGCTGGAGACCAGAAAGGTTTTTCCTTGGCGAACACATTACCACTACGGGTTTGATAACCACCTTTGACGGATCACCAGAGATTGTGTTGAAGCACAGACGTCAGCTGGACCTCTACTAATCTAACCATCGCTAGAAAAAGCAGGAGGCTGTCCATGGGCAGCCTCTATTTTGTTGTTGTTGTGATAAGCGCTATTCTACAATTACTGTGAATCTTAGAATGGAGTAGGCTGCAAAGTATCCCTGCGCCCCGTTGTCAATATTAGATACTACATTGGCAGGAGGGCCAGAGAAGAGTGGATAACTTCCGGCTATCTCAAGTTGAGCCTCAGTCACAAAATTGTAGTAAGCCTCTTCAATACAGTCCATTTCAAGAGTGAGCGTATCCCCGGAATATAGCGCCTCCCGGGGATTATCATCACTTAAGAATCCAACGGGTAAGCCCGGAAAATAGCCTGTATCAAAAAGTTCATCCGAGAAAACAGAGTACTTCGTCAAAGTATCTGTCAGCACATCACTGTTCTTAATGAGCTTAAAGCCAAACCAGTCAGGCCGATCCACCGGATTATAGGCAAACAATATAACCGAATGGCCTGAAACTAAAGGTGTGGAATAATGTCTTAGCTCCACGCTTTCAATCTCACTGCCCCCCGGCATAGTGCTGGAGGCCTGATATCGCTCAGTAACACCATCTTCATCCACATCTATCTGACTGATGGTCAGAGTATAGGTGGTTCCAGGAACGCCACTGAAAGCTATGGGGGATTCATATCTTCCCGGTATCTCTGTGCTTTCCATAAGCTGCATGGTCTCATCCTCAAAAGAGAGTTCTACCACCGCATTTTCAAGCTGCCCTGCCGGCTGGTTGGAGAAATAATCACTTGTAACAGATAGAAGCACATGATGCCTTACAGAATCGGAAGTCACTGCTGCTTCCACCACCAATCGCTGATACGTAGAATCTAATTCAATATCGATCCGTTCTGTACAGGCAGAAGTCATTAGCAGTGCCATAATAAGCAAACCCAGGTGTATGTATATAAATCTGGCAGCCATCAAAAAATGAAATTATAGGTAATAGCCGGGACTATAGAGAATAAATAGGTCATTTCGGCATAGGTTAAATCAGGGAAAGACTCATCCTGAATAAAATTAAGGGCCCAGATATTCTTCCTTGCGTATGCGTTATAAGCTGTTAAGTTCCACTCACCTCTCCAGCGTCTCCCTGTGCGCCTTTTCCCCTTGATAGTCACTGAAAGATCCAGCCTGTGATAGTCTGGGAAGCGATATTTATTCCTGCCAGTATATAAGGGGATGATGTTTCCCATGATTTCATACCTCCCTGAAGGCACCGTATATGGGATCCCGGTACTGTAGATCCAGTTAGCAGCCACACTGATACGGGGGATAATGACGTAACTTAGAACCAGTGCCACATCGTGGGGTTTATCATAGGGAGCCGGATAAGCCTTGCCGCCGTTAATATCGGGGATCTCACGCATGGTTCTGGAAAGGGTATAGCTTATCCATCCCGAGAAGGCCCCGGTTTCATATTTTACATACAGTTCCGCTCCAAAAGAGGTGGACTCCCCTACTCTGATTTCGCCATCCATCCTTGGGTTCAGCAATAACTGTGCATGATCCCGGAAATCAATGGCATTATTCATTTTTTTGTAATAGAGTTCCACGGAGGACTGCAATTTATGATCCAGGAAATTTCTGAAATATCCCACCGAAACCTGGTCGGAGAGTTGTGGCTCAATATTGGGAGAAGCAGGAAACCATACCTCCAGTGGGGTTCCGGCGGTGGAATTACTGGCCAACTGCAGATATTGCCTGGTACGGGAGTAGCTGGCTTTCACGGACTGTTGTTCGCCAAGTAAAAAGTTGGCGGCAATCCTGGGCTCCAACCCATGATAAAAATGAAAAAAGTCACCCTGTGTATAATAGCTTGAATCTACCAGCTGAAACTCTTCGTCGTAATGATAAATGGTGGTCGGACCCACGTTGTGGAACATGGAATATCTCAAGCCATAACGGAGGGCAAGTTTTTCACCCAGCTTTGATTCTCCGGACAAATAGACTCCGTTCTCCAGGGAATGATTATGAGTCAGTTCTAAACGCTGTCTGATGCCTCCTGTGCTAATAGCACTTACCTCACCCGGTTTGATTACATGAAAAGTTCCGGAAGCCCCAAACCGGACCTTATGTTCAGGCCTCGGGAAAAAGGTAAAATCTGCCTTGAATCCATAATCGTCCAGCGCGGAGTTCCAGTTAAAAAACTGCTCTGAACCTTCTGGTGTTCCAAGGTCATAAAAGTAGTGGGAATTTAGCAGGGTAAAATTGCTGAAAAGATTATTGTTAAAGATATGGTTCCAACGCAGAGTCAAAGTACGATTGCCAAAAACCATCCCGGCAAATTCTTTATTGGCGTAAGTGTCTTTACCTGAATACCCGGACAAATATATGCGGTTGTTGTCGTTGATTCGATAATTGACTTTTCCGTTCAGATCATAGAAATAGAGCCGGGTATCGCGCAAATTCTCATCCTTTGAGAAAAGCAGAAAAAGATCCGCGTAGGTCCTTCTGCCTGAAAGCAGAAATGATACTTTATCATGGACGATAGGCCCTTCCAGAGTCAGACGGCTTGAAATTGTACCTATCCCTCCCCTTGCAGCAAACTGTTTACTGTTACCCTCTTTCATCCGGATATCCAGCAAAGATGCCAGGCGACCTCCAGAATGGGCAGGGATGTCCCCCTTGTACAGTTTCACATCTTTGATGGCGTCGTTGTTGAATATGGAGAAGAGTCCCATCAAATGACTGGCATTGTAAACCACCGATTCATCCAGAAGGATAAGATTTTGATCACGTCCCCCTCCCCTGACACTGAAACCGGAGGAACCTTCACTGGTTACCTGCACGCCTGGCAATAACTGGATAGCCTTAATTACATCAATTTCCCCGAGCAGAGCCGGGATTTTACGGATGGATTGAATGGGCAAACTGGTACTTCCCATTTCCAGCTGGGTAATATTTGAGTTGTTCCTTTGAGAGGATATGCTTACCTCTTCCAATTCAAGTAAGCTCTCTCTCAGCTCCATATCCAGGACCATATCATCCTCGAGTACAATAGTCCTGCTGATTGTCGCATAACCAACATAGGAAAAGATCAGGGTATAGGAACCCGGTTCAATGGATAGAGCATAAAATCCATATTCATTGGCACTGGTTCCTGTTCCAAGTTCCAGGATAATCACGTTGGCAGCAATCAGTGCTTCTCCAGTGGCCGCATCACGTACATGCCCGCTCACAGTTGATTTACCGAAACTCTCCAGGGAGATCAGGAAAAAACAAAGAATCAAAGCAAATGATATCCTCAGCATATAATCAGAAAGAAACGTTCACGGAAGCTAAGGTAAAAATAGTAATAAACGTGTCTGCCCGCTTATACAATTTGACTCATGGCATCGATGAATGCTTCAACGGATGCGGTGACAATATCTGTGGAGGCCGAAAAGCCATAGTAGACCACATTTTTATGTTCTACCTGCATATGTACCTTACCCATATCATCGCTTCCTCTGGTAATGGCCTGGATCAGGAACTCCTCAATTCTCACCTTCTTGTTCAGAATCTTCTTGACAGCATTGATAGATGCATCTACCGGACCGTTGCCTTCTGATGTTGCTGTGTGGCACTCTCCCTCCCATTTGATAGAGACAGTTGCCACAGGGGACGTACCTTTTCCGCAAAGTACCTGTAGCTTGGAAAGATGAAGATTCCTTTCAATATCACGGTTTTTGGCTCCGGCCAGCATCTTCAGATCTTCATCCACAATCTCCTTCTTGGAGTCGGCCAGCACGAGAAACTCTTCATAGATCTTATCCAGGGCATCTTTGCTAAAGGTATATCCAAGCTTTCCAAGCCTGTGTTTCAATGCAGCCCTGCCACTTCGGGCAGTCAGGAGGATGGATGACTCGTTGATTCCAACAGATTTGGGATTTATGATCTCATAATTCTCCCGTTTTTTCAATACACCGTCCTGATGTATTCCGGAGGAGTGGGCAAATGCATTTCTACCCACGATAGCCTTATTGGGTTGAACGGGCATACGCATGAGGGTAGACACCAGTCTGCTGGTGCGATAGATCTTCCTTGGATTGATATTGGATGTTAAGTTCAGGTGCTTACGGCTCTTCATGATCATAGCAATCTCCTCCAGGGAGGTATTCCCCGCCCGCTCGCCGATTCCATTTATAGTTACTTCAACCTGCCTGGCTCCGTTGATCACCCCACTCATGGTATTGGCAGTGGCCATACCCAGGTCGTTATGACAATGGGTGGAAAGAATGGCCTTGTCCATATTGCTTACATGATCAGCCAGGTATTTGATTTTTTTACCATATTCATCGGGAAGTGTGTATCCCGTGGTATCAGGGATGTTGATTACCGTGGCTCCTGCCTCAATCATTGCTTCCACCACCCTGGCAAGGTATTTATTGTCGGAGCGACCGGCATCTTCAGCGTAGAACTCCACATCCTCCACAAAAGATTTGGCATAGCGGACTGCTTCGGCTCCCCGCTCAATGATCTCCTCGGGATTGCTGTTAAGCTTATGATATATGTGATAGTATGATGTTCCTATCCCCGTGTGGATCCTGGGGCGTTTGGCAAACTTCAGGGACTCGGCTGCAACTTCAATATCTCTTTTTACCGCACGGGTAAGTGCACAGATCACCGGCTCGCTAACGGCCTTTGAAATCTCAATTACCGAGTTAAAATCTCCTGGACTGGAGATGGGGAATCCGGCCTCAATCACATCGACTCCAAGTTCCTCCAGTGCTTTTGCTACCTCAATTTTCTCTATGGTATTCAGCTGACATCCAGGAACCTGTTCTCCATCCCTCAATGTGGTGTCGAAAATGTAAACGCGATCTTTCGCCATGATAATGCAGTTTAACGGTTAAAAGGTGTAAACCACAAAAGAAGTAAATTAAATGCTAAAACATGCTATTCAACATGGTTTAAATTCAAATTAATGAATCAGGTAAACTCTTTTTTGAGTTGATCAATCCAGGCTGCGATACGCTGCTTGTTCATGGAACCCTGGTTTTCATAATCAATGGCCAATCCCAGAAAGTGATCATTACGCACAGCTCTGGAACTTTCAAACTCATATCCTTCAACGGACGTATGGCCAACCAGACTTGCTCCCTGAGCCTCCAGGATTGCAGCCATGATGCCTACACCATCCAGGAAATTTTCGGGATATCCAATTTGATCACCCAATCCAAACAGGGCAAACTTTTTACCTGTCAGATCCAGGTCTTCAAGCGCGGGCACAAATTCATCCCAGTAGTTGGGCAGTTCACCGTCGAACCAGGTTGGCACGCCCATGATGATATGCTCAAAAGAGAGAAATAGCTCTTCGGTAAGCTCCTCAGCGTTGACCATTTCGATCTTATCATCATTAAATCCTTCCTTGATCTGTGCGGCAATTTTACCGGTCTTCTTCGTGTTAAAACTATATATGATAGCGGTTTTATTCATTGTGAGGCTTTTAGGAATTAATAGTTCAGAAGTTCAAGGGCTGCTTTTTCAATTCTTTCCATATCGGGAAGCACTGCTGCTTCCAGGATCCGGTTAAATCCGACAGGAGTAAAGGTGGATCCAACTCTTTTAACGGGTCCGTCCAGAAATTCAAAAGCCTTCTCATTGATCAGGGCCGCTAACTCTCCTCCAAATCCTCCAAATACCTTGTCTTCATGCACCACCAGTACCTTACCCGTTTTTTTAACCGTTTCCAGAATGGCGTCGGTATCAAGCGGGCTAAGCGAGCGGAGGTCCAGTACCTCCACACTTGCGGTGTCATTCTCGGCGAATTTGGCTGCAAGATCCACACACATCGGGGTTGTATTTCCGTATGTAATGATGCTGAGATCTGTCCCTTCTCTTCTTAACTTTGCTTTCCCAAAGGGAACCTCGAAATCATCTGGTATGGGTGCCGCTACTTTGGGAGCATTATAAAGTGCTTTGGGTTCCAGGAAAAGGGTCATACCCTTTGAACGCATGCTGGTACGCAGTAATCCGGCTGCATCATCTGCATAGGTAGGGTACACTACCCTCACTCCGGGTAAAGCAGTTAAGGAGCCCTCAATGGTCTGAGAATGATAGAGCCCACCTCCGATATATCCTCCTGATGCAAGTCGTACAGTGATATTGGGCGAAAACTGACCTTTGGTTCGCCAGTACTCATGTGTGGTTTCAACAAACTGTTCCATGGCTGGCCAGAAATAATCTGCAAATTCAGCCCCTTCGACAACAATCCGAAGTTTGTCGTTAAAGCGGCTCATCCCATTGGCCGTTCCCATAATAAAATCTTCGGCAATGGGACCGTTGAAGACCCGCTCTTTGCCAAATTCCTGCTGCATTCCCTTGGTTACATTAAAAATGCCACCCTTCTCTTTGTGGGCCACATCCTGACCCCAGATAAAGGTGTCGGGATTGTAACGGAATTCAGCTTTCAGGGTCTCATTTAATCCCTCAATAAGTTTCTTAGGCTCTCCCTCATGAGAATGGAGGCCCTGGGGATACTTCTCGCTGACATATGCTTCGGGAATCACATAGTCATGTATGGACTCAGGAGTTGGCTGTGGGGCATTCATTCCTACCTTATGTGCTGCCTTAACAACTTCCCTGGCTTCATTTTCAATGGCTTCCAGCTCAACTTCTGTAAAACGATTATATCTGACCAGAAGCCTTCTGAATTTGGCCAGCGGATCATACTGATGAACATAATTCAGCTCATAATCATCGCGGTAGAGATCATGTCTGTCGGAGTTCGAATGGGAATGGATCCTTACACAATTAGCATGGACAATGACCGGGTGCTCATGCTCTGCTACATACTCCTTGGCTTCGGTCATGGTATTCATGCTATCGAAGACATCCTTACCGTTGCAGTGAAAGATCTTCAGGTTTTTAAATCCTGAAAAGTTATTGGCAACTTTACGATTGGCAGTCTGGTCCGCTTTAGGCACCGAAATTCCGTACCCGTTGTCCTGAAAAACAAAAATAACGGGAAGCTTTTCATTGCTTGCTCCATTAATTGCCTCATAGACATACCCTTCGGACACGGAGGATTCTCCCTGGGAGCTAATGGCAACGCCTGGTACTTTGTACTTTTTTAAGGCACGTGCCAGACCCACTGCATGCAGGGTATGGTTCCCCGTGCAGGAGGAAACATTGTGAATGTTCCATTCCGGTTTGGCAAAGTGGTTGGACATATGCCGCCCTCCTCCGGCCACATCTGTATCTCTTGAGATCCCGTTCAGAATCAGTTCCTCCGCTGAGAGTCCCGCGGAATGAGTGGTAAGCATGTCCCTGTAATATGGAAAGAGATGATCTTGTTCCCGATCAAATATCTGTCCGATGGCCAGCTGAATGCCGTCATGTCCTGCATAGGGTGCATGGTAGGACCAGCCAATGGCCTGTTTCAGGTAATTTGGAGCCCTGTCATCAATGGCCCTGCCTACCAGCATTAGCTTAAGCCACTTAGAAAGAGTCTCCTTGTCTGTGTGTTTTATGCTATATTTTTTGTTCGTTGACATTATCTCTTAGAGTTTAAAATTTCCGGAATCCAAATCAAATGATTCAATATAGTCTCCCAATCGTTTTAAAAACGCACCTCCCAGTGCACCATCAATAACTCTGTGGTCATAGGTGAGTGATAACCACATCTTCTGCCTGATGGCTATCATATCTCCCATTTCCGACTCAATAACCGCAGGTTTTTTCTTGATGGCTCCTATAGCCAGTATGGCCACTTCAGGTTGGTTGATAATGGGCGTTCCGATGTCGTTCTGGAAGGAACCAAAATTAGTCACTGTAAATGTTCCCCCACTGATATCATCCGGATTAAGCTTATTGCTTCGTGCGGCGGTAGCCAATTCAGTCATCTTCGAGGCTATACCTGTAAGATTTAATGTTCCGGCATCCTTAATATTGGGAACAATGAGGTTATTGTCCGCAAGAGAAACAGCAATGCCAAGATTTATCTTCTTTTTAATAATAATATGGTCCCCATCCACGGAGGCATTGATCTGGGGGAAATCCCTTAATGCCTTAACAGTTGCCTCGAGAAATACCGGCAGGTAGGTTAACTTGACACCTTCTTTCTTAAGGAAGTCGTCCTTTACCTGATTTCTCCAGTTTACCACGTTTGTTACATCCACTTCAATCATATTGGTCACGTGGGCCGAAGTCTGCTTTGACCGGATCATATGTTCAGCAATCAACTTCCTGAGTCTGCTCATTTCAACACGCTCATCACCTTCACTTTCCAAAACCGCTGCCGGAGCAGGCTGCTTTGCAGCTGCAGGTTCAGGTGCAGAGGTAGAAGGATCTGGTTTTGCAACCTTGCCTGGCTCAGCGCTTCCTCTGTGCTCCAGAAAATTCAGCAGGTCTTCTTTCCGGACTCTTCCGTTCAGCCCGCTTCCCTCAATTGAATCAAGCTCTTCCTGGGATACTCCTTCTTTTGCTGCGATGGTTTTTACCAGTGGAGAGTAGAACCGGCCCTGGCTGGAACTGAGCGGTTCTTTGCTGCTTTTTTCAGGAACAGCCGCACTTCCTGTAGAAAGGCTCTCCTTTTCGCTGCTCGAATCAGCCTCATCCGTGCCAGAGGTATCATCCCCGTCCAGTCCAATAACAGCTATTACCGTACCGACGGCAACAACTTCATCTTGTTTAAAGAATATCTTTTTCACAACTCCTTCAACAGGTGAAGGTATCTCAGAATCAACTTTATCGGTTGCGATTTCAAGAAGGACCTCATCCTCCTCGATCTTATCTCCCTCTTTTACAAACCAGTTTGTAATTGTTGCTTCCTCAATACTCTCACCCATTTTAGGCATGATTATATCAAAATTTGCCATAATAAATCAAATGAAAATGGTGTGGTATTAGAGTTTTCGTTGGTATAACAACAATACCCGGAAATTGTTTTTATTCTTCTCCTTCAAAGAGAATATCGAGTACCACAGGCTCATCCCGGGGAATGCGGTCCGCTACAGGAGGCTTTTTCAAGACGGGATAACTTATCTTGATATCCGGGTAACCCATATGCGCCAGCATGGCTACCACAGAAAAAATCTTTGGCCCCTGTGGAATCAATACAATGGAGTATTCATTGCGCAGGGGGAGAATGGTATCAATCAGACTCTGATAAATGGTCTGACCGTTTCTGATAGGATAGGAAACCAGGTTCCTGATGGGGACACTGTTTATCAGTTTATGATTGTTGATGAAGACTTTTTCGACAAAACGCTTCTCTGCAGGGGGATCTGCATAAAACAGGTAGAGCAGATCTGGATTAATCAATTTATAAATGGAGTCAGAGATATTTTTTTCCTGGCCTATGCCAAGAATCAGGGCAACTTTTTTACCATTTGCAGGTTTGATTTCTTCCTGCAAAAAATCAGAGATCTCTTTTATCTTATGCGATCCGGGTTGACGTACATAGCTGGCCATGGAATATACAAACCGGATGCATACACTCCCGTTTCTATCCTGATCCTCGTAATACCACCGGAAGAACTCATAATACCAGATGGGTGGCATGCTGGTGCAATCTATCAGAATATTGATTTTGTCTCCATTTAAACCATGAAGAATGGCATCAACGTCCGGGAGCTCTGATTCGACACGAAAGATTTCGAAACCCTGGTTTCCCAGATAATTGCTATTCTCATGGTAGGAATATTCCTTAATTCCATTTCTCCTCTCCAGGGCAATTTTTTTGCAGGAGTCCCTTTCAAAAATGCGAGCAACTGTTGTTCCCCGGGATTCAAAATTAAGGCTCGTAATAAAAATATCAGCCTCAAATTCAGCCAATTGTGCCGAGTCGATATGTTGAATGGATGATAGTTCCATGAAACGCTCTTCTAAGCGCTCTAAGATAAAAGGAAAAATCCAAGAGAAGGTAATTGTTTGACTAAAGTTTCGGATTTGTTGCCGGAATATCTGTAATTGGTCCCGGACCCTCATCATCCATGGAAAATAGATCAAAAACCGGCCATTGATCTACTGCGCCAACAGCACCAAACATCATACCCGAAACATATCTGTGAATCCTGGATTGTTTGTAAGTGCTGGTATTGGTCATAAGCACCCAGTTGATCCCGTCATTTTGCCGGACCAACAATGCGGATGAACCACTGAGATAACCGGTACGCCACCAGGTGCCATACCTGTCACTTCCCCTCCATCCGAATAGTCCTTTACCTGCCATTTCAGGATTCGACATCATTGCAATGGTTTCCGAAGAAAGAATATCCGGTTGTTCGTCAAATCCATCAATGGCTGTAAGAAACTTGATAAGTTCAGGTGCTGAAGCCACCCACCCTCCGGCGGGACCCAATAACTCCATATCATTCCCGCCATAGTAGATGGGAACTTTTTCGCCGGATCCATCCATGGCAGATATGCTCAATTTACCCGCACTGCTATGATACCTGACTTCGTTGGGATATTTTTCATGGTAATAACTCTTCCCAATATGCATATCGTGTATGCCGATCGGCTTCATAATATTCATTACCACGTAATCCTGGTAGGCCATCCCGCTTTTTCTGACAATGATCTCTCCGAGGATGGCATAGCCCAAATTGGAATAACTGTAACGCGTTCCCGGATCGTAATTTAAATTGCGTAATAAAGTATACTGCAGGATAGCATCAAACGAGGCTGGTGCCGGCACATCCATTTTCCTTGCAATATAGAGTGGATTAAACAATGGATCGCCTGAATATCTTGACCATCCGGCAGTATGGTTCAGCAGATGACGTACCGTTATTTCCTCAATCCTTGGATCACCAAAGCTTCTGAATCTGGAATCGTTCAGGATCCCATGCTCACCAAACACAGTTTCATCCAGGTCGAGATTCCCCTCTTCGTATAATTTCATGATGGCCACGGCGGTGATCAGTTTTGATACAGACGCAATACGGAACAGGTGTCCGGGTTTAACTTCTTCACCCGTTTCACCATTGGCTATACCAAATCCTTTGGCATATACCAGACGTTCATCTTTGGTGACTGCCAGGCTTGCACCTTCAATCTTCCACCGCTTTATAAAGGTGTTTACCTGTTTGTCTATATTCTCCGTGCCTGAATAATCAGAATACTGATTGTCGAGTCGCAGAGAAAATGGCACCTCTTCATCATTCAGAAGCGAAGGGTAACCTTTATCTGAAAAGGTTAGCGCAATCTCTCCAAAAAAGAAGAAAACAAACAGAGAAACAAATACTAATATCTTTTTCAAAACAATAATAGTTGGAACAATAACAAGCTTATAATAGAACAAAGTTACAGTAAAAGGAGTTTGATTTAGAATTGTTCAGAAGCCCTATTTCGGCTCCCAATCCAGCATTGATATAATAAACTGATATACAATATATTAAATGCGGTTTACCGCATGCGCGAAGAGCGTAACAAATCTTATATATACTCCCTCTTCGCATAAAAAAACGGACGTTGGTAGAGATAATTGCAACCGTTGATAATTCAATCCAAGCAGTTGGTCAAAAGAATTTGGCTGTGTGAAGGGTATAAAAACACGAATGGGAGCCAAATTTGCATCTGGTTCCCATTCCGCTTGTTAGATACCGTAGTCTCTAATTCGCGCCAAGCTACGGTTATTGTGGCTGAAAAACAGGGCCGAAACCTTGTCTTTCCTCTCGCTGCCCGACGAATCGAACAACTTGCATCGCTGTTGTCCATAGACAATGCATAATGCTCAACTGCTTACAACTTTCACCGCGTTTTCAGGTACTCTACGGTTTCCGTTTCGAATCTCCCTTCATGCCTTTGACAGCAGTCCAGGTATTCCAGTTCACAGCCCAGCCCGAAGACTGGGAGAACAGCATCAATACCTGTTTAGCTGTTCCCGTGACTCATATTCACGCTTCCGGGTTGCCCCGGTAGCTAATGAACTTAATCATTTAAAGAACTGAGTGGCCTTTTATCGCTCACTTGGTAGAACCAAAAGTATAGGCTTTATAGCATTGCTGCAAGAAAAAATCGCGGAAGAATTTAACATTGAATGAACAGGATTTATTAACAATTAGTTAATAGTTTGTTAAACTCCCAAGCCATATGTTTATAAAACAATGCATTACCTCTCCCGCACTAATTTTGTACTTGTTGATATCTACAGGGAATACTTTAAAACAAGGTGCCAGGGCTCAAGTGCTCCCTTGGTTTGATTATTTCCGGATCTGCCGGATCTGCATCAAAGGCAGAGAGACGCGAAGAGATCGTATATGCCTTTAAATCAGATTCATTAATAGCCTGCAGCAAATGATTTCTTTGTAAGAGAGAGGGTTCTGATAAAATCCACTCCTTCTCCTTCTCTCCCCTTAAAATAACCGGCATTCTCTTTTTGGTGTTGTGTATTTTTTCCATGAGCGGATTCGCCCGGGTGGTGATGATGGAGCAGCTCCTTACTATATCTCCGTGAAGTGGATCTCTCCAAGCATCATACAGGCCTGCAAAAACAAATGGAGCCCCGCTTTTCAGAGTGATATACCAGGGGATCTTCCTCTCATTAACCAGTTGCCATTCAAAAAAACCACCGGCAATGATGAGGCAGCGTCCCTTAGCTAAAGGACCCCGGAATGAGGGTTTTTCATGAAGAGTTTCCGATCGGGCATTGTAAGTTCCTTTTCTGATCCGTTCTGCCTCTTCCTGATTGCGACTCCACGCAGGGATCAGTCCCCATTGCATCAACTTGACCCGGGATGGGTCCTCCTGGGCAATCACTGGTATAAAGGGATTGTTGAATGCCCGGTAGAAATAGTTAAAATCAAAGTCGTACAGGGCTGAGGTATCCACTCTGAATCTCTCCTCTATGGCCTTTCTTGTGAGATGTACTTCTATGGTAAAACACATTTTATTGCATTGAAAAGTTAAAAGTTAAACAATTTCAAAACAAGATTTGTTAAGAGTTCATAGATTTCTAATGGAGCAGCGAACTGAAATATTACCCTGTTTTCCTCTGAGTGTTTTCCTATTCCCCGGGGAGGATATTCCTTTACATATCTTTGAACCACGGTATAAGGAACTAATAAACGATGCCCGTACCGAGGGCATTACTTTTGCTATCCCCTTCCTGATTAAACATGAAATACAGGAGTTTGGCTGCGAAGTCAGGTTAAAAGATGTGGTGGCGGAAAAAGAGGATGGAAGCATGGTGATCGTTGTTGAGTCGCTTGATATCGTTGAAATTTCCCACTACAGCAGACAATTTGAAGGCAAGCCATATGCCGGGGGCAGAATCAGACGTCTTTCCTGTGATGATCCGGTAATAAGCAAAGAATTGTTGGAGCTGATTGACAATTACAGGGCTCAATATGATCCTGATTTCCTCAGCTCCAGCCAGGATTTAACTGTAAGCCGCAAAGATGTGATCATTGCACTGAATCTCTCTTCCGACGAAAAATACAAATTCATTTGTATGAACGGATCAGAACAGCGAGAGGGATTCCTGAGCGGTCAGCTTCGTTATCTGAGCCTGATCAGGAGGCAGGAGGATCTTCTGGGAGATGACTTTGGCCTGAATTAAACATCTTCAGGTGCTCCATATCCTGTTTCAGACTGGCTACGGTCCGAACCAGCTGGTTTTCCGGGATCATTGGCTCAGGGATTTCATGACTGATAAAATGAATAAACTTCCAGATCTCACGAATCTCACTTACATGAATCACATAGGGTTCATACAGCGGATTCAGGGAGTAAAGAATCACCTTTCCTTCTCTCTCTATCCTGTTTTCAATAATTTTAAAGACAATACCCTCATCCTTGGTGAGAACCACACACGCTTCCCCGGTTTTCAGCTCTTTCCAGTCCACGACATACTCCCCGGTTACCCAGGCTTTTTCGGGAATGGGGAGCATGGAATCGCCCTGTAATTGAAAGGTTCTGTACTTCTTATCTTCTGAGAGAAAGGGAAGTTGGAACACCTGGAGTTCACTGATGTATTCAGGATCTGCAAAGCCATTGGTGTATCCGGCCTGGGCCTTCACCGGGACCAGTTCAATATTCTCCTGATTACTGGCATTTACAGTAGAGGCGAGCACTCGCAGGTTACCACCTTTGAGGAATACATCTTCTCCTTGCTCCAGCTGTCGCAGCTGGGTCTCGCTGAGCTTTGCCAGATCCACTTTCAGCAGGGTATCAGTGGCAATGTTATAGTAAGATGAAAAGAGAAGAAGTATTTCCAGGCCGGGTTGTGCTACCCTGTTCTCGTACCCACTTAAGGTGGAGCGCTTCATTTGAAGATTTATTGCCGCCTCATCCTGAGTGAGTCTTTTACGCTTTCTCAGCAATTTAATATTTGAATCAAAATACATAAGAGTTCGCTTAAAATAGTTGCATTGAATAAAGATAATGATTATATTGTAATCAAACAAATGATTAGTATATAATCATTAGTCTTTGAGCTTATAAAATTTATAAAGGTTGTAAAGAGGATGGAAAACATTGCTTACTGCGGACTGTATTGCGGTGACTGCCCCAATCACACCGGGGTCATCGCGGACCAGGCCAGGGACCTGCGCAAGGAACTCAGGCGTTACCGCTTCGAAAAAACGGCCGAACTTTTATCGACCTTTCCCTTTTTCAGGGTGTATGAGAAGTACAACGACTGCTACCAGGTCCTGGGAGCCATGGTGAAGATGCGCTGCGGAAAGACCTGCCGCAACGGTGGGGCTAACCCGGCTTGCAAGATTCGGAAATGTGCACAGAAGAAGGAACTGGAAGGTTGCTGGGAATGCGGGGAGTTTGAAAACTGTGAGAAGCTGGACTTTCTGAACACCAACCACGGCCGGGCCCACATCCTGAACTTGAAGAAGCTGGCAAAGCAGGGGCCCGAAGCCTTTGAGCAGGGGGAGAAACACTGGTACAAAAAGTAATTGAAAATCTTAAGTCAGGGGAGTGAGTGAGGATGGAGCGAAGTGTGGTTCATATGGATCTGGACACATTCTTTGTGTCGGTGGAACGTCTTATAAACAGTAGCCTGGAGGGAAAACCTGTGATTATTGGCGGGATGTCGGACCGGGGTGTGGTAAGTTCCTGTAGCTACGAGGCGCGCAAATACGGTGTGCATTCGGCCATGCCCATGAAGATGGCCCGGCAGCTTTGCAGTGAGGCGGTAGTGATCCGGGGCGACATGGATGCCTACAGCAAGCACTCCCGCATGGTTACCGACATCATTGCCGAGTCGGCCCCGGTCTATGAGAAAGCCTCCATTGATGAACACTATCTGGATATCACCGGCATGGACCGCTTTTTTGGCTGCATGCAGTGGACCCACGAATTGCGGAATCGCATCATGCAAGAAACGGGGCTGCCCATTTCCTGTGGCCTTTCCATCAACAAGACCGTATCCAAGATCGCCACCGGCGAGGCCAAGCCTAACGGAGAAATAGAGATCCCCGGTGGCGATGAAAAACTCTTCCTCTCCCCTCTTTCCATCCGGAAGATCCCAATGATCGGGCAGCGCACCTTCCACCTTCTCCGCTCCATGGGTATTGGCACCATCGGTACCCTGGGGCAGATCCCCCTGGAGATGATGGAGAGCCTGCTGGGAAAGAACGGCATTGTAATCTGGAAGAAGGCCAACGGCATTGATACGACCCCCGTGGAGCAGTACTCGGAGCGCAAATCCATCGGCAGCGAACGTACCTTCCAGCGGGACACCATGGACGTGGCCGGACTACGCGACCTGCTCACTTCCATGGTGGAGAAGCTGGCCTTCCAGTTGCGTAAGGAGGAAAAGCTGGTTTCCATAGTCACCGTCAAGATCCGCTATTCCAACTTCGACACCCATACCCTGCAGAAACGCATCCCCTACACCTCCTTCGACCACGTACTCATGCCCGTAGCCCGGGAGCTTTTCGACCGCCTCTATCAGCGCCGCATGCTCATCCGTCTGGTGGGAGTTCGTTTTTCCGGTCTGATTCGGGGCGCCCAGCAGTTGAACCTTTTTGAAGACACTTCCGAGATGGTCCATCTTTACCTGGCTGTGGACCGTATGCGCAGGCGCTTCGGAGCCGAAGCCCTGCAGCGTGCCAGCGGCATCCAGCTAAAGGAACTGGAAGCCCGCCAGGAGGAAAGCGACAAGCAGAAGGCAGTGCCTGATCCTGAAAACAGGCAGCAGGTGGATAATCTCAAAAACCGCCGTTATCGTTATTGGTACCGCTGAACAGTTCTCATTATCAGATGTATTTAAATAATCATTCATATTATAGCCTGAGGTACGGGACCATAGCCCCGGAAACCCTGGTGGAAGAGGCTGCCAGGCAGGGCATAGAAGCACTGGTACTCACCGACATCAACAACTCCACGGGGATGGTGGACTTCGTAAAAGCCTGTCATCAACATGGCATTGCGCCTATTGCGGGCGTGGAATACCGGGAGGGAGACCGCCACCTTTACACGGGCATTGCCCGTAATCCGAGGGGTTTCCAGGCCCTGAACGAGTTTCTTTCCTACCACAACGAAACGGGCATACCCCTGCCCCACCGGGCCCCGCCCCTGGAAGAGGTGTACTTCATCTACGATTTCAAAAACAATCCATGGAAGGTAAGTGGGGGGAAACGGGGTCCTCGCATGCGTGACCAGGAGCTCATCGGGGTGCGTCCGGGCGAGGTGAATGCCTTGTTCACCTCCCGCTGGAGCACGAAGCCTGAACGCCTGGTGGTCCGGCACCCGGTGAGCTTTCTTGATGAAGGCGGCCATGCGCTGCACCGTCACCTGCGGGCCATCGACCACAACATCCTGCTCAGTCAGTTGAAGCCTTCCCAGGTGGCGGACAGCAGTGAGGTACTCCTTTCCCCAGACCTGCTGTCTTGTGCTTATGAGGATCATAAGACCATCCTTCAAAATACCGAAGCCCTGCTGAAGGAGTGTTGGATGGACTTTGATTTCAAAGGGGTGAAGAACAAGAAGGCCTTCACTGGCACCCCCCATGATGATAAGACCCTGCTGGAGAAACTGGCTATGGAAGGTATGGCGTACCGTTACGGACTGCATAACCGGGAGGCCTTACGTCGAATAAAACACGAGTTGGAGATCATCCACCGCCTGGGCTTTTCAGCCTACTTCCTGATCACCTGGGACGTGATCCGTTATTCCATGTCCCGGGGTTTCTACCACGTGGGCCGGGGCAGCGGGGCCAATTCCATCGTAGCCTACTGCCTGCGTATCACCGATGTGGACCCCATTGACCTGGACCTCTACTTCGAGCGTTTCATCAACCCCAAGCGGACCAGCCCCCCGGACTTCGACATCGACTTCTCCTGGAAAGA
>Ga0209345_10002808_pt1 | contig 18680 bp, 23 predicted proteins | sample Cruoilmetagenom7_FD_187294 | JGI IMG/M metagenome (GOLD analysis project Ga0209345, IMG submission 187294) | Oil polluted marine microbial communities from Coal Oil Point, Santa Barbara, California, USA - Sample 7 (SPAdes) (version 2) | ecosystem: Environmental > Aquatic > Marine > Oil seeps ...
TCCGCATCAGAAGCAACAGACGCAGGTGACCAACTCCTAATCGACGGCGTTGAGCCTGTATCGCAGCGCCAACGCTTTGAGGCGGCCCAAGACGCACCGTTGCGTGGCGGGGACGCCACAGCCGATCTTGGCCTGTTTGACGCCACCGGCCGCGCCCAGACTGACATGTTCTCTGACATCACCTCCCCAGAGGCGCGTGTGATCCATGATGCAGTTGAGGCCGATCTGCGCACAGACATCGAAGCAGGTGAAGGATTTGTTGTGGACATGGACGACGGCAAAGGCCCCCGGCCTGTTGCCGAGGTGCTGGACGACATGGATGCGGCCAAGGACTTCTCTGAAATTATTGATCTGTGCGGGAGGCCGAAATGAGTTTTTTCGACTGCGTTGAAGACGCCATGAACGACGACGATGTGCGCGCCAGCCGTGAAAAGGGAGAGCGCGCACAGCGGATGTGGAAAGACTTCTCCGATCGGTACGAGCGCCAGGGGCACCAACGCCACACCGCCGAGGCCATGGCTGGTGAGGATGTGAAGACGGCCTTTCGCAAAGAGGCTGGCGAGATACGCCACGTGTACCTTGCGCGGATTTCCAACATGCGTGAATTGCAAGCGCGTGCCAGCGCCGCCACCAAAGACAACATTGTCTGGGCGCAAACTAGAACTGTTGAGCAGCTTGACTATGAAACCCGTGGCCTTGTGCGCCGGTTCAATGGCCGCCTTGGGCAATTCCTGAAAGATCATCATTCTGACCTTATCGGACGCACAACGAACCCCATGCAGCTTGAAAACTTCGCGCGCGAGATGCACGGGCAGCGCACTGGCGACGTGCGAGCGAAAGCCTTGGCCGATGGCGTGTCTCATGCACTTGAGGACCAACGCCTGATGTTCAACGAGTATGGCGGGATCATTGGCCGGCTGGACGACTGGGGTTTGCCACACTCGCACAATCGCGGTGCCATGGAGAAGGCCGGTTTTGACACCTGGTTCGATGACATCCGCAAAGGGGTGGATTGGACGCGGCTTGAGGATGATCTGACGGGGCTTCCGTTCCAGCGCGGCGACACGCCACCAGACATCGACATGCAGCGTCGGTTCTTGCAAGAGGTCTATGACAACCGGGTTCTGGGCAAAGATACCCGCGAAGCGATTTATGGCAAGCAGACTGGCGTGGCAAAATACAAGCAGCGGGCAGACTCACGCGTTCTGCACTTCAAATCTGCCGACGATTGGCTTGCCTACAACACGAAGTATGGCAACGGAACCCCCCTGTCGGCGCTGATGGGGCACGTTCACGGCATGGCCCACGACATCGCCATGATGAAATCATTCGGGCCGAACCCGCGCCTTGGGCTGGAATATCAACAACAGCTTTTCGAAGTGCGAGCGAGGGAATTGGGTGATCAGAAACTGCTTCGCAAGGTGTCTGGAAATGGAAACCATGCCGCCCGGATGTCGCGCGTCCTGAGTGGCCCAGGCGCTCCATCTGGACCGGTCGCCGACCTTTTTGCTACCTTCATGTCTAACGTCAGGCATGGTCTTACCGCTGCATTTCTTGATAAGGCGATTGTTGCTTCGATTTCTGATTTCAACTCCATGCGGCTCACGGCGAACGCAATTGGCGTTAATCCAAACAACGTGATGTCTCGTTATGTGGAGTCCATCACGGGGATGGTGAAAGACGGCACGCTGGCAACAGACGACCTTCTGCGACACCAGTGGGTAATGGATACCTTGGCCGACCCAGGCGCGGCACTGGCGCGGTTCCAAAATGAGATTGCACCATCTGCAATTATGGAAACGATTTCTAACGCCTCTATGCGGATACAGGGCTTGCCCATGCATACGGACGCGCTGAGGTTTGCTTTCCAAATGGAGATGTGGGGAACAATGGCACGGGACGCTGGCAAGCCGTTTGCTGATATTGACCCGAACCTGCGGTCCAGCCTTATGAAAAAGGGGCTGACTTCTGACCAGTGGGAAAAATTCTCCGATCCGACCCTTTTGGACAGCAAGCCGAACGGGTCAACATTTGCGAACCCACTTTATTGGCGTGAGGTAACAGATATTCCAGCGCGTGAGGCGGACGATATTTTCCTCAAGGTTCAGTCTTTTGTTGAAGAGTTTACAGAAGTTGCCGTGCCGACGCAGAGCTTGTTGGCGAAAGGCGTCTTTGAACCCTCAGCATACGGAATGACGCCGGGCTCAATTCCGTATGAGATGATCAAATCCTCTACGATGTTCAAATCTTTCGTGATGGCCTTCTCTGTGAACCAACACCGTATGATCATGATGCAGGGTGGCTATGCATCCTCAGGTGGTGTGGCGCATATGTTCAACCTGGCTGCCGGGGCAACTGTTATCGGCGCCATGTCCGTGCAGATCGGTGAAATCCTGAAAGGGAATGACCCAATGGCGATGGATGGGTCTGACTTTTGGTTCAAGGCGGCCATGAAGGGCGGCGGTTTCGCTATTGTGGGCGACATCATTCAGACGGGACAATCGTCGTGGGGCGGCGGGTTCGGGGAATATCTGTTTGGCCCTATTCCACAGCTAATGACGGACGCTTGGAATCTGACGATCAAGAACGCGTACCAGCTTGCGGCCGGGGATGATCCTAAATTCGCCGAAGAATTGGCGCGATACGGCAAGCGATACACGCCCATGGGGCAAACGCCGATGTTGGGACCGACTGTCGATCGATTGCTCTGGGATCAGCTTCAACTTTCCCTTGACCCGGAGAGCCGGACGGCCATGGATCGCAAGGCGCGAAACCGTCAGAACCGTGACGGAAATGCTGGATGGTGGCTGCCAGGCAGTCCAGTGCCGTCCCGTGCGCCTGATCTGGGGTCTGTTTTCAACTGATGTGCATTTGGTGAAGTCATGGTGCGGAACATCTTTCGCCCATGGCAACGCTCGCAAAATCAACCCGCACCACCACCTCAACGCTTGCTTCGGCGAGCGCAGGTCCCTTCCTCCTTGGCTTCCGGCTGTTCGATGATGACGGACTGGAGGTTTACGTCAATGGCGCAGCCAGGACGGATTTCACGCTGTCGGCCACATTCGTTGATGGTTACGACGACAACGCGTCGATCACATTCACGTCTGATCTGGCCGCGGCTGATGAGCTGATCATCTATGGCGCCATGGTTGCGGATCGCGAGTCTGACTACGCGAACGGCGATCCGAACCTTGTCAGAAAAATGAACCAAGAGTTGCCGCGTCATGCCGCGATGCTGCAAGAGGCACAACGCGACTCAGGGCGGGCGTTGCGAATGGTTTACGGAAGCGTCGCGCCCCTTTCTGGTGATGCAGATGCGCGCGCAAATCGTGTCCCGCTTTTCTCAGCGGACGGCCTTGGATTGCTTGCCGGGCCAACCGGCGATGAAGTATCAAGCGCGCAAGGGTATGCCGAAGACGCCGCGGAAAGCGCGGCACGCGTCGATCTCGGCGCGCTGGACGCCGCAGTGTTGGACACTGAAACCGCGCGTGATCTTGCGGCTAAATGGGCCGATGAGAATGAGGATACCGAAGTAGAACCCGGCCAGTATTCGGCGCTTCACCATTCCGCAAAGGCATCGGCGCAGCGTGTGCTTTCCGAGGCGGCGCGGGCAGGTTCGGAAGCGGCGGAAGCGGGGGCTGGTGTGGCGCTAACAAGTGCCAACGCGGCGCGGGACGCTGCTTTTGTCAACGCAGATGTTTATGCAGATGAGGCCACGGGCCGCGCGGCTGTTGCCGATGGCGATCAGTTTTCAGTCGTTTCAGGGGATGAGGTCATCCGTTACGAACGGTTAGACGCTTCGACCTCAAACGAGGTGGCGCGCTACCCTTCATCCGATGCGGTTGCACCTCTGTTCGATTACGTGACCGTTGCCCCCCTGGCCGCGCTTACAACCGGAGCTTACCTGAATTACAGCGACGGGGTGGTGACGGCAAACGGGAGCTATTCATATCAGTTTTTCCCGGTGGATGCCCTGCAAGCATACTTCATAAGTGGTCGGCCAAATGGGTCCGTTACGGCTTCGGCAGTCTGGTATGACGCCGCCGGAGATTTCATCTCTTATACGAACAGACTGACCAATGACTATGTTGTAATGGATGATTATGAAGTGGTGGCCCCTGTCGGCGCGGTGAAAATCGGATTGTGTCAGCCAACTTCTCAAAACGCGGCTTACCCGATGGGCGTAAACGTCGGGGGGCATGGCAAACGCCTCTATGCGATGGAGCAGGCTAGCAATGATCAAGGTGTTTTGATCGAAGGTCTGCAAACGTCAGTTGATGGTCTTGACGGCGGTGTCACGACTTTGAATGAGCAAATTTCCGTGGAAGCGTCCCGAAACAAGCCCGCGACGTATCGCCCTGAGCGGTTGCGGCGCACGTCGGTTTCGCTGCGAGCCTTGGCTGCGGGCGAGGGGGGCAAACTCAAAGTCCAACTTCTCGGGGATAGTTGGCTGGATACCGCGAGTTTTTTCAGCGGGAAACTACAGCAAGCGTTGGTCGCAACGTATGGTGATGGCGGTATTGGGTTTGTCGGGGCGTCTGGGTTGAGCGCTCCTTTGCGCCCCAGTGACGTGACGATGCCCCGCTTCGGAACGTGGTCGACAACAGACGAAACAGCGTCCGGCATTGACCTGAACTCTGCGACCAGTTCGGACACTGCAACGCCCGCCCGCCTGTCCGCGCAGCTAACCGACGGCATCACCGCCGCGGGGGCCGTGCTTTTTTACCGCGGGTCTCCTGGCTTGCAGATCAGCTATTCATGGACGTTTGCCACGCCAACCATTGTGACGCTCGAAGAAAGTGGCGTCCACGCCTACACGGTCCCAGGCGCTGGCTTTGGCTCTGGGTCGAGCCGCCGCCTTGATTTGCGTCTTGTGGCCGGAGAGCTTGAGGCTTTTGGTGTCGAAATTTTGAGTGATCAAGACGGGGTCGTCGTCCACAAGGCCGCAAACAACGGATCAATGGCAAGTGATTGGGCGGCGGTTAATGCGTCCGAGTGGCAAAGTCAGGCTTCCGATCTCGGGTCTGATTTGGTGGTCATTTGCTTGGGCACAAATGACCGCTCCCCCGGAACGTCAGCGGCTACATTCAAGGCTGGGGTTCAGACGGCGATTGATAACATCCGCGCGGCACTGCCCGCCTCTGGCGGTTCGCCAGCCGCCGATATTCTACTGGTGTCCCCTCACAATATTCCGCGTGATGTGGGGCCGGTCAGGCTTATGGATGAATACCGGGATGCGCTGTTTGAACTAGCAGACGCAAACGACTGTGCAGTTTGCAATCTGTATGACATCATCGGGGATAACCCATACGACAAGTTAGATTACTTTGATGCGGTCGGTTATCACCCAAGCGAGGGTGTAGGCGGCTGGGCGGTGTTCAATACCCTTGCCACGTTTTTTCACCTTTGAAAAGATAGATAGATGAAAACGACTGAACATTACATCGCATTGCTGGCCGCCATGTTTTTCGTGGCGATGCAGCACAAGGAGAAACCCTGGGCGGCCCGTACAGGCATTGCGGGGGCGTCTGGTGGTCTTGGCTACGCAATCGCACCAGAAGCGGCAAATATGGCTATGTGGCTGGGAGAGGTGACCGCAATGGTGGCAATCACGGCGCTGATCTACGGCCTGCTTGACACTGTGGCGGCCATCGTCGCCGACCGTGAAGCCGTCAAATCCATCGTAGCGAAGAGCCTGGGGAAAGGTGGAAAATGATGGAACACACCCGCAACGCACTGAAACGGCAATTCGCGCCCCTCGCCTTGATGGCATGGCTAATCCTCGGCGCGGCTGCGTGGGTGGCTGAGGCATACGTGCTTGAAGTCAACGCAGACCGGCAGGAGGAAATGGAATGACACGGGCAGCCGAAATCATCCCGATGATCCTCAAGCACGAAGGTGGATACGTGAACCACCCCGGCGATCCGGGCGGGCCAACCAACAAGGGAATCACCCTTGCCACATTTCGCCGCTTCATCAAGCCACGCGGGACCATTTCGGACCTCAAGGCGTTGACTGTCGATCAGGCCACGGTGATCTACAAGCGCCAATATTGGGACGCCGTGCTGGCCGATATGCTTCCCGCCGGAGTGGACTATGCGGTCGCCGACTTCGCGGTGAATTCAGGCCCATCCCGTGCTGCGAAATACCTGCAACGGGTTGTGGGTGCGGCGCAGGACGGCAAGATCGGGCCGATGACGCTTGCCGCCGTTGGTCGAATGCCCCCCTCAGACATCATCAACAGCCTTTGCGACAGGCGCCTTGCATTCATGAAGCGCATTCGTCGCGGTAAGCTGTGGCGCACCTTCGGTAAGGGATGGTCGCGCCGTGTCAGCGATGTGCGTGCGCATTCTCTGGCAGACGCAGCATGACCCGCTTCCTGCCGCACCTGATCGCCGCTGGGGCGCTGCTAGGCGCTGTCGGGTATGTCTTGACCATACAGGCCGACAATCGCGCCCTGCGTGCGTCACGGGCCGTCCTTGAGGCACAACTGGCCGGATGCAGCGCCCGTTCCGGCAACATCACCGAGGACAAGGAGAGTGACGATGAAATTGATCGTATCCCTGATGCTGATTTGCGCGAACGTGCTGGTGAGTGGGTGTTCGAACCTGCCGGAAACCCCGATCAACACTGATCCGTTGTTTTGTGATGTCGAGGAACAGCGCCGGTTCAGCCAGGAAGAAATTGATTGGCGGGCAGAGAACGCCCCGTGGAACCTTCGCCGGGACCTGAAAACGAACGAGACCGGCAAGCGTGAATGTGGGTGGGAGTAGCCGATTTGGTCGGGTTATTGTGTTCGCCTGTCTAGCCAGTTAGAAGCTTGCCTTATGGATGCAGGCGTTTTCTTTCCTATGATGGTCGCGGTTCTTTTTGCGAACCTTATGACACTGATGTTTATCTACGCGTTCATGGAAGTCATGAAGGCTGAGAAAGAAGGCACGCCCAAGAACTGGATGATGGTTGGCGGGATGGTCATGCCTATCCTATTCGGCGCGTTGACATTGGTTGTTCTTGTGAACTGACTTCTGGGAAATGATCGCGGCTATGAAAACCGCGAATAGCCCCCACTCCCCAATGCTGTAGAAATTTTCATATGATGCGGAGACCATTGGCCTGAGGGCAAGGAACACCCCAGATGATACAATGACTGATGATTTCACGCTATCCTTTCGGCGTCCAGATAGGGTCTTTAGGAACTGTTCTGCGGTGAGGGTCAAGATTGCCAACACGATGAATAAGGCCAAGGCCCCGCCAAGGACCCCAACTTCGAGTGCTAGGGCTATCGGAACATTGTGAACTGACTTTTGAATGCCGTCTGACATTTCAATAGCGGCGCCAGCTTCCGTACCAAGTAGCACACCTTGATCAAGCCCAGGCAGCGCCAACGAGACCATTCCACTGCGACCGGATGTGGATAGCGCCCGATCGATAAGAGCTTCGTTCACGCTGCTGCTGTATATTCCTATTGCTGTGGCTATGGCGACACCAACAAGCGTTGCCAGCCGTCCCCTCCAGCTTGCAACGGCGAGATGGGTCAACACGAATGCTGCCTGCGCAACCCATACCGATCTGGACAATGACGCTGCGGCCAGAACGAACAACACGGCCGCAACCCCAGAAAACCGCCGGTTGGTTAGGTAGAAGAACAGTGATGCAGCAAAAAAACCGCCCCCCATAGAGTTGCGGAAAGAAACCCCCCGGACTTCCAGTACATCGCTTGGCCCAAAGAAGTTGAACCGGAACAGAGAATTCATGATGTTGAATACCGTCGAAGGGATGCTGCTTAGGTTGAGGAAGCTTAGGGATGTCAGCACCGAAGAAGTGGCGAGAGCAGCCATGATCAAAAGATACACAATGACAGCTCTGACTGGCCAATGCTTGCTGGTTTGGACGCCATCAGAGAGGGCCCGAAGCATGATGTTAGCCATGCAGATCGATCCTGTCGCGTAGTAAAGAATTTTGATGGCTGACACTGCTGCGGAAGTGTCTGAATATACAGCCGCGCGCAGCAGAAGCAAAAGCGAAAGTGCGACAAACGGTGCAAAGAAAGTCGCCGCCTTCTTGGAAAGGCGACCACTAGTCAGCGTGATCCCAATCAATAACAGTAGGGCAATATCAGTTGGCCGGATAAGCATACCACCGAGGTTTGCCATGTAGCTCCAAGTCAGGGGTGAAAACAAAAAAAAGCAGGCAGTGATTGCCGCGCCAGTATAGGTAAGGGGGGCTTTTAAGGAGATGCGCACAACCAAACCTTTCGCAAAACTCTCACCGCCCCTTTTCTATCAACAAGCAACATAGGGCAAGCGCTGACGATACCTATCGGCAAGCGGGTTTGGTTGACTTCGCGTGGTTGCGCTGTGCGTCCGGTAGCAGGATGCTGAACGCGCGGTTTCGCCTGTGGTGCAAGTTACGGCTGGTCCGAAATTCTCTCGCATTTCAATGGTGGTGGACTGGGGTGGTCAAGGGGTTGGCGGTGGAAATTTACGAAGTGCATTGAGGTTCATTGAACTTGCGTGAACCGAAACAGATTGCGAAAACGGCCTTTGGGCGTGAAAAATAAAGCGTTCCTGCCAATAGATTACAGTAGCTTGCGTGCAGAGCTGTTTGTTTACACCGAAGATGTCGGGAGTTCGAGCCTCTCACGACCCACCAATAAAATCAGATGCTTAGCCTATTTTTGCGAAGTGCGTCTTGGTTCGGTGAACCTATCAAACTCCAATACAGCAGCTGCATCTGCCAAATGCTCTGGCATGAACCGCGCATATGTCTTGTAGGTGATGGCTGTATTTGAGTGGCCCAGGTACTGTGCTACTGCCTCGATGGGCTGACCGGCGGCCAGCATTTTCACTGCGACTGTGTGTCGAATCTGGTGGATGTTGACGTCCACAAGTCCTGCGCGCGTGAGGGCATTTTTATACCCCGTCCTGATCGACTTCACAGGTTTTCCATTCCATTCTACCACCCACTCAGTTTGGCGGGCAGCGTGGGCTGTTTGCAGCGCGGTGCGCGCCATTCGGTTCATTGGCACCACAGCGCGACCTTTGCGGGTCAGGCCATCCGTTAGGCGGAGATCTATTATGCCGCGTTCAAGGTCGATCTTGTCCCAGGTGCGGTCCAAAATGGCGCTGACACGAGCGCCTGTAGTCAGAAGAAGGATGACAGCAAGGCGAATGTGAAATGCGCTGCAACCGTCGATGATCTTCTGCACATCCCGATCGCTCAGTGGCCTTACGTCTGAGGCCGGTTTGGGCGGCATGTCGATATGCGGTGTCCGGTCAATTAGGTTTGTCTTGCGTGCCCAGCGAAGGGCACTGCGCAGGTGTCCAAGTTCGGTATGAATGGTTCCAACGGCGCGCCCTTGGTCTTGGCGCTTTTCGGTATAGGCGCGACAGTCTTCTAAGGTGATCTGGTCGGGTCGCAGCTCTCCGAAGTGTTCTAGAACCGCCTTGCCTGTGTATCCCATTGTGATGGCGGTTTTCTTGGCCCCAAGATAGTCACGATATCTTTCCCAAATTGCGGACGTTGTTGCCCCGCCGGTGGGTGCGGTTTCCTTCAGGTAGCGGTCGCGTCCTTCGCTTTCCGCTTCCGCTCTGGTGCGTGCCGCAAGCTGATATCGGCGACGTTTTCCGTTGTCCTGCCAAGATACGCAGAATCCGCCACGTAGGCGACCGATGGTGATGGTTTCGGGCATTCTTCAATTCCTTCAACAACGTGCGCTGGGATCCGGTAGAGGCGACCAAGCCGAAAATGCGGCAATTCCCCGGCGATACACATATTGCGCACGGTTGTAGCACTGACCCCCCAGCGGGATGCAAGCGTTTCCGGTGTAAATGGCATGACGGTTCCTTGCATCTTCTTAAAGCCCTGGATACCGAGCGCGGACCCAGATCCGCACGGTGTTGATATGGCCAATGGGTTTTGCGTTGAGGTCAGCGGCGTTCAGGATGGCTTGCAATTCTCGCGCGGTCAGCGTCTCCAAAATCCCTTTTTCGTGTAGCTTGCGCGCGGCGGCCAGTCGCTTCGGATTGTCGCGGATCATGTGGCGCGCGCCGAACTTCACGCCCTGGGCCTTCTTCACGGCGATTCCGGCTTTTGTTCGTTCGGAGATCAAGCCGCGCTCTAACTCCGCAACCGCGCCCATAACCTGGACGAAGAACCGCCCCATGGCTGTCGCTGTGTCGATCTGCCCGTCAACAGTGCAAATGTCCGCGCCGATGTCTGCGAGCTGCTCAATCGTTTCCAGCAGGCCTATCAGTGTTCGCCCCATGCGATCGAGCTTCCAGATTACAACCGTGTCACCCGGCTGAATCTGTTTCATGAGGTCTGACCAGACAGGTCGGTTCATGGTTTTGCCGGATGCGTGTTCCTGCATGATGCGTTCTGGTGCCACACCAAACCGTTTGAGCGCTGCAACTTGCAGGCTCAGATCCTGATCTTCGGTGGAAACGCGGGCGTATCCGATCAGCTTGGCGGTTTCGGGTGCATCAAGCATGTGTGTTTCCGGTCCTTCGTGTTGCTGGAGCACTATGCAGAAAGTGCATATTGCCGGCCCTCAATCTGCGTGTGTGAACAGTGTCGAGGTGGCGACAAGCCAGTGCTGTCCGTCTCGGTGTGCATGGACTGAGGCGGCAATGTCCTGAGGGTCGCCGCCCTGGGCTGCGATTTGGGTCACCATGAGCGCCCGATGTTCGGCGTTGATCGTCAGTTCGTCACCAATTGGCGCGCAATGCATCGCGAGGACGTGGTGTTCCGGCCCTGCGCCATCCACGATGATGTGCGGCGCTCCTTGCAGTTCGGCGTCCAAAACGCCGTCTAGGAACTCCTTCAGGTCTTCGTCGGCAATGAGTTTGCTCAGAGTCTCGCGCACATGGGTCAATGCGTCGATATAGTCCTGTCTGGCCTCTTCATCGAATGTGTCCTTAGTGAACGCATCAAGGCCTTTACGGACGGGTGAGGTGGTGTTGGTCATGACGGTCCTTAAACTGGGGTGGCACTACAGCAGCGCCAGTTGCGTTGGGGTGTCGTTCGCTTCGGGTTCATCCGGCACCTTCCAGATCCACCCAGCCGAGGCCGTGGGCAGCGCTGAGAGTGCGGAACGCATATCCCGCTGCCAGTGGGTGAACTCCGTTGCCGAGCAGTCGCAAAGCGCGTGTCCGGGAGGCCAGCCCATCAACCATTCGACAAAGAGCGGATTCAGCCTTCGTTTCCGCCAACTCCCCCGCCTCAACCAGCGCCGCAAGCTCACCAGCTTGACGTGCGATGTCACCGAACGCAGTAGACGGCGCGAGGTCGGGCGCCATTCGGAGGACGGAAGCCCATGCTGCACCGTCGCTGGGGCCGGGTGGGGAAATCCCTGCTCGGCTGCGAAGTCCAGCATATCCATCCGGGACTTGCCGTCCTTGCGGATGATGCTCGTTGCTGAGCTGCCCTTGTGGGCGCGTGTCGTCGCTGTCGGCCAGTTCGCCACCTTTTGGGTCAGGCTGCTGCCCGACATGTTCGGAGTGATTCCCGTTCCGCCGCGTTCGCCGTCCGTCGCGCTCGGGGTAGTCCAGTTCGCAGCTTGCGCCGGCAAGGGTGTCCCACCCGCTCCGAAGCTCTGGTTCGGGCTGCCCTTCTCCGCATCCGAGGCCCTCGGAGTTCCCCACATGATCGCCTGTCCGCTCAGCTTCGGCTCTCCGCGGCTGTTGATCTTGCCTTTCACCCGGTCCACCGCATCGTCCGACACCGGTGTTTGCCAAATCTTTGAGGCTAGATCCTCTGCCTTCCGGCTGAAATCGTTGCTCCCTGCCGCGTTGTTCCCATTCTGGGCTGGCGTCCCCGCCATTGGCGTCGGCCAGTTCTGGGCCATCTCCTGCAGATCCGGTCCGCCGGCACCGCGTTCCTCGCGCTTCGAGTTCGCCCCGCCCGTCAGGGCCTTCGCGGTAGGCCACGATGAAAATCCGCTGTCTCTCATGCGACGCGCTGACTTCTTCCGCTGAGAATACGCCCACCGCAGCTGTGAAACCCAAGCCTCGAATGGCATGAAGCACGGTGTCGAGGCCGAGGGTAAGATGTCCGGCAACGTTCTCGAATATGAGCCACCGGACAGAGGGTCCAAGCTCTCTGATGATGCGATCGATGTCGGGCCACAGGTGGCGAGGGTCGTCCTCTCCTTTTCGCTGCCCGGCCGCGCTGAAAGGCTGACAGGGGTATCCGGCAATGACGGTATCGAATGCGCCGGCGAAAGGTTTGGCGTCGAAGGTTTTGACGTTGTCCCAGATTGGCGCCGGGGCGAAGTATCCGGCCCGCATTCCTGCAATGAGGACTTCGCGGGGGTGTTCCTCCCACTCAACAAAGCACCTGGTGTGGAAATCCGGCTCGGCGAGCATGATGCCCATATCAAGTCCGCCGCCGCCTGCGCAGAGGGACAATCCATTTCGGGGTGGTAACACCATGTCATTTGAACCTCGGCTTCATGCGGGAATTATCCTTTTGGTGAATGACCTCGAAGGGTCCTTCAGCTTGTGGGCGCGCTGTGCATGGCTAACATCATCCGGCGGAATGCGTCGCGGATCGGGGTCGGCAGGGCGCGATAGGTTGTCAGGATCTTGGCTTCGGTCGGGTTTTCTGGCGCGGTAGTCTCGGCGCTGTTGGGTTGAGGAAAGAAGACGCCGGGGTGCTGTTTCAAGACCTCGGCTATCTGGGACAGCTTTGAGGCGCTGATCCGGTTGTGCCCGGTTTCGTATTTCTGTAGCTGTTGAAAGCTGAGGCCAATTTTTGCCGCGAGGTCGGCCTGGGTCATGCCCGCCCGGTGCCGTTCCTGGCGCACGCGGGTGCCGACGTGGATGTCGATGGGATCGATCATGTGAGTCACTCCGCTGCGATGTCTTCAGGCGCGCCCACCGGGGCGGCTTCGTGTTTGGTGGCCAGGGCGATTTCCTGGGGGGTCCAGGCGTCGATCGTGGCGATTTGGGCGCGGCTGAGGCCGTATGCTTCCTGCACCTCCGAATTGTTGAAGAGGTCGCCCAGTTCGCGGGCTTTGTCTTTCACCTTCAGGCTGGGCCAAGCGGCGTCGCGGTCGTCGTCGTGGCCGGCAAAGATCTCGGCCCAGATGGCATCCAGGTGCGGGCCACGCATGCGGCCAAAGAAGTTCTTGGTGGTGGGCGTCCAGATCTTGCGCACGGTGACGTCGGTCAGCCGGTTGAGGTGTTGATCGATGTCATTGGCGCCCTGGTTGATCTGGCGGGCAATGGCCTCGGTCAGGATCCGGTTGCGGTGTTTCTTGCCCTGCGCCTGGAAGGCAAGAAAGGCATCGGTTGCCATGCGGCCGGGCATCTCGCCGCTGTCCTGGGGCAGGCGCCCGTCTTCCAGCAAACCATCATCGATCGACGGGGTGTTGGTTGGGTGGCCCAGATCAAGGGCCAGAGTTTTGCCGAAGCTGCGCGGTTGGGACAGCTGATAGGCCAGCAGGTCCAGCATCAGTTCGGGTCGGTCCATGGCCGCGGTTTGGCGTGCCCGCAGGGCGATGGCAGCCAGATCCGTGCGCAGGGTTTCGGACAGGCTGGGCGTGTCTTCTTTCGCTGATGTGATGGGTCCGTTGTCTGCGCCGTTGTCGTCTTCCTGATCGGTGTTGGCGGCGGCTTTGTCGCGCAGGCCTTCCTTGCGCTGCAGGGCACCTGCGTTGTCGACATAGAGCAGCAAGCCGGTGCTGGCGCGTTGTTCGTCTGTGTAATCGCCGCGGGCGCGGGTTTCGAGTTCTTTCAGCCGCGTGCGTTGGGTGTCGTCCAGGTTCCAGCGATAGCCTTCGTTCAACTGATCCAGTTCGGCCTGATCGGCCTCGGGCAGGGTGGCCGGGGTCGGGTCGGTTTGTTCGGTCTTTGCCAGGCGTTCATCGTCATATGCGGGGCCGTCCGTGAACCAGACGAAGGCCCAGCCTTCGCCTTCGGCGTCCTTGGCGACCTGGTGCAGCTTTTCGGCAAAGAGCCATTCCAGTTTTTCTTCGTCGTGCAGGTAGGTCGCGTCAGAGAACAGATCGCGAGTCAGGGCGCCGCCGGCGGCCTCGTATGCCTCAAGGCCCACAAACAGCACGCGGCGGTCGTTACCCGACACGTTGTCGTCTTTCAGGGCGCGTTCAACCTGGTGCTGGTTCCAGTCATTTTCGATGCAGGCGGCAAGATATTCCAGCGTCTTGGTTTTGCCCTGCGCGTTGGTCAGGGCTTGGGCGACAGACAGGTTGATCTTGCGGTCTTTCAGGGCGTCCAGCACCTGGTTGGGCAGGTTGGCCAGCGCGAGGCGACGTTTCACCTGGGCCTCGGTCACGGCGCATTGGGCGGCGATGACGGTGATTGGCATACCTTGTTTGTTCATTCGGCCATAGGCGCGGATTTCGTCCGCCGGTTCCTGGGCCAGCTGGTTGTTGCCGGTGACGGCCCAGGCCATGGCCAGTTCCAGATCATCGGTCACGTTCACGGCGATGGCGCCATGGATGTCGGTCAGGTCCGGGTGGCTGGCGGTAAGTGCCAAGAGCCCGCGCAGCCGGCGGCCGCCATCAACAATGCCGACCTGATCGGGGTGTGCGGGGTCATCAAAACCCGCAAGGTTATAGATCAGACCGTTACCGGTGCGGATGCTTTCGGCCATCGCGGCCTCATCTTCGGGCGATGTGGCCTTGCGCGGATTCAGGTCGTGCAGATAGAGCGCGGAAAGGGGCAGGGTTTTTAGGGTCTGGGTCATCGTATCCTCGAGGTGTTTTGGTGCCCCCGGCGGATCTGCGAAAATAGGCAGGGCCGGGGGCGATCGCGTGTGGTGGCATCGCGAAAGGGGTTTGGTCAGTTGCTGATCGGGCGGGCGAAGGCCGTGGCCGGTGTGTGCGTGACCAGGGTGCTGGTGTAGCTGGCTGCGGCTGCCGCGATCACGAGGCCGGCGGCCATCGTGGCCAGGAAGGTGGCGGCGGCGGTGTTGGCCTGCGTCAGGCGGCGCAGGGCGCGTTCGCGGCGCAGGGCCCGGTTGTTGGCCTGCATCATCTGGGGGATGGTCAGGGCGGTCATGCGGGATCTCCTGTCAGGGTGTGGGCGCTGTGCAGGGTGGCGTCGGCGAGTTGTGCCCAGTTGTGCAGCAGTCCAAAGGCTTCGCCGGGGCCGCTGGCCGTGATGCCGTAAATGGTCAGCGTGATGGTCTGTGTCTGATCGCCATCAATGGCGCCCATGGTTGCCAGTCCGGCGGTGCGCAGGTCATTCAGCAGGCGACCAGCGCGGCGCAGGCGGGTGGCGGTTTTGTCCGATGATGCCTTGGCGTTGATCAGGGCGATCATTGCCTCGATATGCAGCCGGTCTGTCATGGTGATTTCGGGGGCGGTCATGCGCTTGCCTCCGCCAGAAAGGTTTCGGCGCGCAGGACTTCGGCATTATCCGGCGACAGGTCGCGGACCGCGGTCTGGGCGCGATGCATCACGGCCTCGGAATTGCCTTTGGGCTTACGCAGGACTTCGCGGGCGAGTTCGAGCAGGAAGATCTGTGCGGTATTCATGCTGCCACCGCGTTGATTTGGGCCAACTGAGTTTTTGCGGCGTCACGAATGGCGGCGTCGCGACTGTCGGACAGGATGGTTTTGCAGGCAGATTTCAGGAACCACGGTTCGAATTCGTCAGGTTGATCCAGAACCGCCTGTGCCTTGGCAAGCCGGTCAAGGCGCGCGGCGTCACGGGTGGCGCATTTGATCCACATGCGCACGGCATCTTCCCGGGCGGTTCCCCAGCCAAAAACGCCTTGAGCCTTAATCTGGAAATCCTGCGCATCCCATGTGTTGTGCGTGTCGGGCATGTGGACATAGCCGCCGGTTTCCAGTGCCAGTGTGGTCAGCAATTCAAAGCGCGCCTCGGCGGGAATGCGTTTTACGGCTTCGACGTTCTGGGCAAGGATGTTGTGCAATTCCAGCATTACCAGCCCCCCGCTGCGATGATGTTGATCCGTTCGGCGGCGTGGAGGGCCGCGATCAGGGCGAGGGTCAGCAGCAGAGCGGCCAGGGTGAAGGCCAGCCAAGCGGTGGCGCGGTCGATGTGCCGCATCGTGCGTGCAAAGCGGATGTCGCGGTTATTGGCGGCAAATAGGGTGGGGTGGCTGGGTGTATTCCGCATTTCAAACCTCCATTGTGTGATGGAGGGGTTATGCGGTATGCATAAGTCTAAGTCAATGCGAAGTGCATAATTTTAATGGTACGCATAATTTTAGGGGGCTTCGCGTTCGATGCGCCGAATCGTTCCCATTATTGGTGCCTCGGTTGTGAGGATTGACAAAATAGCTTGTGATCTGCTGGCGGGAATGAGGTATGGATGTGCGTACCTGCGGATGATGGTATGGGCAGATCCATTTTCGTCAGCCATGTTTGCGATAATTAGATCGCCAGTCTCTTGGTTGCCTGACATGTCCAGGTAGAGGGTGTCGCCCTTGAGGATGCCAAAGGCCAAGTGGTCGCCTGCGGCAGAAAATGCGGTAAGCCGTTCGTCGCGAGTTTTTGCTTGTGGTGCGGGGATGAACAGGGCTTCGGGTTCATTGAGGCCGGAGGAGCTTGCGGTCGTCGTGGTCGACTGGTGGGAAAGACCATCCCTGTCTTCACCAAAAAGAATCCAGTTTGATGAAACCTTAAATGCGGCAGCATATTCACGCGCTTTGTCGGCTGATGGCGCTCGCGACCCATTTTCGTGACCGGCGTAGGTGGGATAGTTCCATTTGAAGGCGGTGCACGCTTCACGAACGGACTTAAACCCGGCTGCGACTCTGGCTTGTTTGAGGCGGTGTGAGATCGACATGTTATGCATATAGCAAAAAAGAGTTATGCGTGGCGCATTGACTGGAGTTAATGCGTTGTGCATAAACGCTTGCATGGAACCCGTATTTATTCTTTGGCCCACGCTTTCGGAGATGGCTGATTCCCTTGGCGGACCGAAATACCAGACCGTCGCCAGTTGGAAGCGCCGGAATTTTTTGCCGCCTGAATATGACACTGCAATTGTAACGCGTGCGCGTGTGGTGGGTAATCGGGAAATTACCTTTGAATGGCTTGCCTGTGTGCGGGCCGCACAAAAAGGCCTGCCGGATTACGGCACACTGCCCGCCGCAGGCGAGGCCGCCGAATGAGCCCGCGCCGTGTTGATATGTCGCAATCCGTTGCATGTGACCCTTATGGCGCGTCATTGCTGTGCGGCACAGGAAACACGGTTTCCCATGATCTGTTTCGGAGGCCGTCATGATTAATCCTGTTGCGCGCGGTATTTTTGATGGGCTTGTGCGCCGCGCTGGTGGTGTCGAAGCCGTCGCAGCCGTTCTAGAGGCGCGGTATGGTGTCGGGTACAAGGGGACCGTCAGCAAAATGTGCATCGGCCAAATCGGTGTCACCATCGACGCTGCTGTGGCGGTTGAAGATTTTGTCGGGGCGTTTCCGCTGACCAATCACATGTTTGAGCGCACGGGCCGCGAGGGTGTGCGTCAGGGGTGTTTGAAGGATCTTGCTGCCCAAAGCACAATGGCCAGCGGTCAGGCCCACGCGGCGCTGATCCGTGCCTTTTCACATCTGAGCGATGACCCTGATCGGTTGACGCCTGATGAGCGTGCCATGGTCATCGCAGAAATGCGGGAAGCGCGTCAGGCTTTGACGGATATTATCGATGCGGCGGAGGCGGCGGGATGATTGTTGAGTCGGAATTTGTCGAGCGGTTTGGCGCGCGGATCGAAGAGGTCGAGTTCCGGCGCAGTGTCGGCGACTCTGAGGTAGTGACGGTCTATCGACTGGCGCCTGGTCCAGTGGCCCTGCCTGTGGGGGCCTATGTCGAAGACTACAGCGGCCCGACTGTCGGTCACCAACAATCACACTCGCATCCCCTTTCTTGGCTTTGGTGTTGGCTGAAAAAGCCGCTGACCTCAGTGTTGGGGTGGCGACGTGAGGTAGGCGTAGAAAACAATCAGTCTGGTCCGGCTCTTTGTGACCGGGTTCAGAGTGTTGCAGAGGGACCAGGTGCAAATGTGGTTCGATAGGTTCAGCAACGCCGTGGCTTCCTTTGAAGCTGCTGTCAGCGGTGGGGTGCTGGTGATGTTAGTCGTCCGTCTCCATCAGCTTCATGAAGTCGCTTTCGGACAGGATGTCGATCTGGTGGCCTTGTTCAAAAAGCCCCTCCGCATGCTGCCGCTTGTTGGCTTTGCTGGCACTGTCGCGACGCGGGTTCTCGATCTCGCCGTCAACCAGGATGTCCGTCTTGCGCGACACGTGGGTGCCGATCTCATAGCCTTTGGTTTTGGCCAGGTGTGCGGCTTCGGCGCGCGTGATTTTCAACTTGCCGGTGAAAACGATCGTGCGCTGGCCGACGCGCCTTGCAGGGCTTTTTGTTTTGAAAGCCGTTTTGGCGTGGTTGTTGGTTTCGCTTGGCCTGGGGCGTTTGGCGTCGTGGTCCGCCGTTCGCTGGATTCCTGCCCAAAGGTGCTTTGCTTTGCGGATGATCCAAACGGCCAGCCATACCGGCAGGTAGATCATGGCCCATGCAATGGCGACATAGAGGATGCGTTCCCAGGTTTCGGAGTGGGGCAGCGAAAGCCCGAGCGCCAGCGCGCAAATCGCCGCGAGGGCTTTGACAAAAGTACCTGCCGTCCAGGTGCGTCTCTTGGGCGGATTGGGGTTTTGCGAGGGGGCGATGGTCAGTATCTTTCCGCCTTCGG
>Ga0209345_10002809_pt1 | contig 18662 bp, 32 predicted proteins | sample Cruoilmetagenom7_FD_187294 | JGI IMG/M metagenome (GOLD analysis project Ga0209345, IMG submission 187294) | Oil polluted marine microbial communities from Coal Oil Point, Santa Barbara, California, USA - Sample 7 (SPAdes) (version 2) | ecosystem: Environmental > Aquatic > Marine > Oil seeps ...
GCACTTTGACACAACTGACGCGAACATAAGGGCACAAGGAGGGCGTCCAGAAAATTTAGTGATTGATGATGCGTTCAACATTGACAAGATTTTACCTTTTAAAGGCAATATGGATATTGCGAAACTTGAACGCTTCATCAATGAAAAAGGACCAAAGAACATACCATTCGGTTGTATCACAATTACCAATAATGCGGGCGGTGGCCAGCCCATCTCAATGAAGAATATCAAAGCTGTTTCAAAGATTTACCGAAAATATCATATTCCCTTTTATATTGACGCCTGTCGCTTCGCGGAGAATAGCTATTTTATCAAGGTGCGCGAAAAGGGATATGCATCTCACTCTCCATTAGAGATCGCTCAGGAGATCTTTTCCCTAGCTGACGGGACTTTCATGAGTGCAAAAAAAGACGCCATAGTGAACATTGGCGGTTTCTTAGCCCTGAACGATGAAAAGTTATTCCAAGATGTCTGCAACGCGCTTATTCTTCGGGAAGGCTTTCCGACTTACGGCGGTTTAGCCGGGCGGGATCTGGAGGCACTTGCGACAGGTCTGCTCGAAGGATTACAGGAAGATTATCTGGCGTATCGCATTCAACAAACCGCTTATCTTGCGGAGAAGACCAAGGAACTCGGAATCCCCATCATTGAACCTCCTGGAGGGCACGCAATTTATCTTGACGCGGGAACCCTTCTTCCGCATATCCCTCAATCCGAATTTCCTGGTCAAGCGTTAACGGCTGCTTTGTATCTTGAAGGTGGAATCCGAGGTGTTGAGATTGGATCAGTGATGTTTGCACACCCCGATCCAGATAGCGGTGAGATGATTTATCCGAAATTAGAGCTTGTTCGGCTCGCAATCCCACGTAGAGTATATACCCAAAGCCATCTAGATTATGTTGTCAATATCCTTTTCAAGATAGCTAGCCAACGTGAATCATACCACGGCTATAGGCTAACCTACTCACCTGAGTTGCTGAGGCATTTTACTGCTCGCTTTGAACCTCTGTAGTAAATTCATTTTGCTTAGCTTGTTCCCAAAGGGTATCCATCTCAGATAGGGTGATGTCGGTTAGTAATTTTCCTCTCGCAGAGATTGTTTTTTCAATATATTCAAATCTGCTGCGGAATTTAGCATTTGTCAACCGGAGAGCGCTCTCCGCATCAAATCCATTCCAGCGAACCAAATTCACCACTGCAAATAGCAAATCGCCTAGTTCTTCTTCCAATCCTCGTTTTGTTTTCGCACTTTTCACTTCGGCGAGCTCTTCTTCTACTTTCCTGAATACCGGAAGTATTTCCTCCCAATCAAATCCAACTCTTGCAGCACGCTCTTGATATTTCTGTGCAATTGATAGAGATGGCAGCTGTTTGGGGATTGAAGATAAAATACTTATAAATTTCTTGATGCCTTTTTTATTCCTTTCCTCATCTTTTAGCTTTTCCCAATTTCTCATCACTCCCTGGATACTACCCACTTCAATTTCTTCGAACACGTGGGGATGACGGTTGGTGATTTTCTTGTGGATATCATAAATGACTTCCGATAAGGAAAATTCACCATTTTCCGAAGCGATCTGTGAATGCAGTACAATCTGGAGCAGCAGATCACCTAATTCTTCGCGAAGGTGGGCACTATCATTTTGGTCTATTGCTTCGAGAACTTCATAAGCCTCCTCTAACAAATTCGTCCGTAGTGTCCGATGTGTTTGCTTCCTATCCCATGGACATCCATCTGGTGCTCTCAGGCGAGAAATTAACTCTTGGAATTCCATCATAGATAAATGGCCTTCCTGGGGATGAAATAAAAGATAGACTCTTTGTTTACTAATCATAAATTCTTCTAAATTATTTACCTTAACAATCTCTGTCTTCCAAGATAAGTCTTTTAAATAACAACAATGTACTTCAAAATTGCCGGAATATGATTTATTAATCAGTTCAACAACCTTGTTAATATGATCTTCTTCGATATCGATTGCATATATAGAATATGAATCGAGATTATGGGTAAGGGTATGCCTCTCATACAATTGATTGCCATCAATAATATGAATCTCTCTTACTTTGTCAATATGCAGTATTTCCATCACCGCTTTAATTTCATTTAGATTCATAGATCTATCCTTTGTGGGAAAGCCTCAAAAATTATACTACCCACTTTTTTTAAGTGGGTAGTTGGTAAGTCTCAATTTTCAATATTTTGGAAAGCTGGTTTTCTAACGCTTTGTGTATGTTGGTGCTTTCCGGGCTCGCTTCAAACCTGGTTTCTTACGTTCTTTAACTCTTGGATCACGAGTCAGTAAACCGTCTTTTCGAAGCGCAGATGTATAATCCTGATTCATTTTAACGATTGCACGGGCTAAACCAAGCCGCACAGCATCTGTTTGTCCAGTTACTCCACCGCCTCCAACTTTAACAGTTACATCATACTGCTCCTGGTTTTCCCCTGTACTCTCAAAAGGTTCCAAAATTGAACCAGCGTCGCCAAGGCGTGTAAAATAATTCTTTAGCTCTTTTTCATTGACAGAAAAATTACCTGTACCTTGTGTAATCCTAACTCGGGCTGTACTTTCTTTCCGGCGCCCGACACCTTCGTAATACTGTTCCGACATCTATGTACTCCTCATTCTACTTAATTTCCACTACCTCAGGACTTTGTCCGGCATGCGGGTGCTCTTGACCACCATAAATCTTTAAGCGTTTGAGCAGGCGCCGCCCGTGTTTATTATGCGGAAGCATACCCCAAACAGCAGATTTAATTACACGGTCAGGGTGATTTTCTAATTGATCTGGAAAAGTGACAGCTTTCAATCCACCGGGGTAGCCCGAGTGGCGATAATAAATTTTTTCCTTTTCCCTTGTCGGATTCACTTTAATTTCCTTAGCATTGATTACAATTACAGAATCTCCCATAAGAACACCAGGTGTGTACTCTGGTTTATGCTTTCCCATTAGTAGTATTGCTATCTTCGATGCTAAACGACCAAGTTTTTGACCTTTGGCATCCACAAGACACCATTTTGATTCAGTTTTTCCTTTAATTACATAGGTTTTTTCCACAATGACCTACTCCATACATTTATTTAGTTATTAATAAAATATTTCTTCCAAAAACAATCCGTTTGCTGGCGCAATGCCAGGTGGTAGATTGTCTATACCCTCAAAGCTATCAACAATTTTATCTATCATCACTTTACCTTGCCCGACACGAACCAGAATGAAAGTTATTCTTCTCACCATATGGTAAAGGAATGAATTTGCCTTGATTTGGAAAAAAGCCTTGTTTCCTTTATCTCTTTTCCATTCAACTGATTCCACACTTCGCAGAGTCCTGCCACCTTTTTTTGGTGGTTTTCCATATAGGAAAAAGTTATGCTCTCCGCAAATCACCTTGGCAGCCTGATTCATCAACTCTAAACTCGGTTCAGGCCAGACGCGCCAATGATACCGTTCTGCTAATGGCTCTACAGTGGAGCTGATATATATCTGGTATCTATATTTTCTAAACTTTGCGTTATAGCGGGGATGAAATCCTTCTTTCGCTCTTTTTGCGTAGTTTATTGAAATATCTAATGGCAGATGAAAATTCAATGCCTTTTCCAACTCTTTATCAGAATGATTCCAATCAAGTTCAAAAGCAGCAATCTGACCTTCAGCGTGCACGCCAGTATCGGTACGTCCAGATGATGTGATGGTTCTACCAGACCAATCCAATTTCCTGAGCGCATGTTCAATTTCTCCCTGAACTGTGCGGTTATTTAATTGGCGCTGATATCCATGAAAATCAGTTCCGTCGTAGCTTATTCTAATTTGGTAAAGTGCCATTCCAACTGACTTAACGGTAGGACTATTCCTCAACTAACTCTAAAATGACCATTTCTGATGAATCGCCCTTGCGGAGCCCTAGCTTAAGCATGCGAGTATATCCACCATTGCGTGATTCAAAACGTGGAGCGATATCATCAAACAATTTTTTTATGACATCCGCATCTGCCAAAGTGGAAGCAGCCAAACGGCGTGCATTTACTTTTTCAATATCAGAAGAATTTATGCTATTCTTTGCTAAGGTGATTAATTTTTCCGCATCGCCTCGAATTGCTTTTGCTTTAGCTTTTGTAGTCTTTATGCGATTATTTTCAAATAACTGCTTTATTAAGACACGACGCAGAGCTATCCTTTGACCTTTTGTTCTGTTTAACTTATATCCTGCAACATGATGGCGCATGGAAATTACTCTGCCTCACTTTCATCACTATCATTATTTTCTTCACTATCATCTTTTATATATCCTTTTTCCTGCATCTTTTCCCGTAGTTCATCCAGGCTTTTTTCTCCAAAATTGCGAATTGACATAACAGTCTCTTCGCCTTTTTCAAGTAGTTCAATAACGTCGCCGACAGAAATTACACCAGTCCGCTTGAGAGAATTGAAGACACGAACAGAAAGGTCTAAACTTTCGATAGGCATATCAGCAGTTTCGCTGCTTATCTTCTTGGGAGTCTCTTCAATAATCTCTTCAACTTCCTCGAAAAATTCCTCTTTCACACCAGCAATTAATCGAAATTGTTCGATTAATATTTTACCGGCTGACCCTAATGCTTCCTCTGGTGAGATCGTTCCATCCGTCCAAATCTCTAACGTCAGACTATCATAATTTGTGCTCTGCCCCACCCTTGCACGACCTACATCAAAATTGACGCGTTGCACAGGACTGAAAATTGCATCAACTGGTAATTCTCCAATTGGAAGATTATCTCTTCGTTCATTTGAAGGCAAATATCCTCTTCCACGTTCAACTGTGAAATCCATGGTTAATTGCGTTTTAGGGTCATCAACAGTGAAAAGATACAATTCCGGATTCACAATCTCAATTTCAGATGTAACCTGGATATCAGCTGCAGTCACAACGCCTTCACCACTAACATCGAGATGCATATGAGAAACATCACCTTCATGCATAATAATGCACAATTGTTTTACCTGCAGCATCACCTGCAGAACGTCTTCTCGTACACCTGGAATATCAGTGAATTCATGCAGTGTGTCGGAAATTCGTATGGACATGACAGCTGTTCCATCCAGAGATGACAACAGCACTCTGCGCAGGGAATTGCCCATTGTGACACCATATCCCTGCTCTAATGGGCCAATATTGAATTTCGCATAATTACGAGTTTCAGCCTCCCGTTCTAAAACGGGTGTTACCATATTACTTTGAGCCACAGTTTCCCTCTCTTTTATTAGACCTAATCAGTTTCAATTAAATCACCTGACCTACCGTGAGTAATATTCAACGATCAGTTGTTCATTAAGGTTACCATCAATTTCACCGCGTTCTGGAAGCCGAAGAACTCTTCCGCTTAAGTTTTTTAGATCACGTTCGATCCATAGCGCGCAATTTGTTTTCTCAGCGCGTTCGGAAAGATCTTGAAATAATCCATTCTTCTTTGATTCTTCACGAACGTTAAGAACATCACCTTCTTTAAGAAGCATTGATGGGATGTCTGTTTTTCGTCCATTCACAATGAAATGACCGTGATTTACAATTTGGCGGGCTTGCGTTCTATTTACCGCAAATCCCATTCTGAATACAACGTTATCCAGTCGTGATTCTAAGATTTGTAGTAAATTCACACCAGTCAGACCGCGTTGTTTTACCGCCAGTGCAAAAAACCGGCGGAATTGTTTTTCTAAAATTCCGTAGATCCGGCGAGCCTTCTGCTTAGCGCGTAATTGGCGACCATAATCAGACTCTCTTCTTCTTCTTCGTGTTTGAGAAAAACGACCACCATGCTGTCCAGGGGCATACGCTCGTCGTTCAAATGCGCATTTGGGTGTAAAGCAACGTTCACCTTTCAAAAAAAGCTTTTCGCCTTCACGTCGGCATAACTTGCAAACTGATCCTGTATATCTTGCCATTTATTATTCTCCTAAAAACCTACATCCGGCGCTTCTTTGGGGGCCGGCAACCATTGTGAGGTACCGGTGTGACATCAGCAATGGATCGAATTTTCATCCCTTGAGCCTGGATCGCTCGAATTGCAGCCTCCCGACCAGGTCCTGGCCCCTTGATGAATAAATCGACTTCCTGAATACCCATTTTCTGGGCTTTTTTCATCGCATCTTCAGCCGCAAGGCGGGCTGCAAAAGGTGTGCTTTTGCGGGAACCCTTAAATCCGATCGTGCCTGCGCTCGTCCAGGAAACAGTGTTTCCCTGTTGATCCGTCACAGTAATAATCGTATTATTAAATGTTGCGAAGATATGTACTTGAGCGGAAGACAAGGTTCGCTTTGTCTTCCTAGATGATGAGCGCCGTGTTGGTTTCGTTCCTTCTGCCATAATTCCTCTTAATTAATTGATTAAGATCAACGATCCTATACTTATTTCTTGGTTGCTCCGCGGCGGCGACCTCGGCCCGCAACGGTTTTCTTGGGTCCCTTACGTGTTCGTGCATTTGTTTTCGTTCGTTGTCCATGAACAGGAAGTCCTCTGCGGTGGCGAAGACCGCGGTAACATCCGATCTCAACTAAACGCTTGATATTCATTTGAACATCACGACGAAGATCTCCTTCAACCTGATAATTCATATTAATGTGTTCACGTATTGCGCTTACATCTTTCTCCGTAAGATCCTTCACGCGTGTATCAGGATTCACATTTGTTTCGGCTATGATCTCTTTTGCACGTGTTTGTCCAATACCATAGATATATGTAAGCCCAACTTCAACCCGCTTGGAGCGTGGTAAATCTACACCTTCTATTCTTGCCATATTTTTTATCCCTGTCTCTGTTTATGTTTCGGATTTTCACAAATCACGTAAAGTACGCCTTTTCGTTTTACAATTTTGCATTTTGCGCAACGCTTGCGGATTGATGGTGATACTTTCATTAATAACTCCTCATTCTTTTTTACAGCAGCCGCAAATTATTGATTATAACCTTTAATCTTATTACCGTCTATCGGTTTCTTACAATTTATTACTTTCATTAACGCTTCAGTCACTTGTTCAATAGGCAAAGCCCCATTCACTTCCACAAGCAACTCTTTGTCTGTATAGAAATCGATTAGCGGAGCAGTTTGGTCAAAATATACGCGAATTCGCTGCTTCACAGTTTCTTTCTTGTCATCCTCTCGCTGGTAAAGCGGGGAACCATCAAAATCACAAACACCTTCTTGTTTCGAGGGTTTGGAGTTTTTATGGAAAACATGACCTTCCGCTTTGCATGTTAACCTACCACTTAAGCGTTCAATCAATTCTTCCACTTCCACATTGATGAACGGTACACAGACAATCTTCGCATTGATGGAAGCCAAAAACTCAGATAGTGCTTCTGCCTGGTTTGGAGTGCGCGGGAAGCCATCTAATAGTGCGCCATTAGAACAGTCCGCTTGCATTAATCTGCCTTTGACCATACCAATAGTAATATCATCCGGTACTAACTCACCTTTATCCATAAATTGCTTTGCTTTTTTCCCTAGTTCAGTATTTGATTGCAGATTCTCACGAAATATATTTCCGGATGATATGTGAGGAATACCACATATACCCGCAACCAACGCGGCTTGTGTTCCTTTTCCAGCGCCTGGAGGCCCAAGCAAAACATAATATTTTATCATCAATATATAACTCTTATCCCTTTATTAAACTCTCATCATATCCGTGTAGTTTGAGTTCAGTTTCAATAATATTGAATGTATCCCGAACCACACCTACCACAATAATCAACCCCGAAGCCGAGACAAGGAATAAATTTGAGCCAATATTTGGCGGAAGAGTAATTTGCAGGACATATGGTAAGGTTGCTACCACAGCTAGAAATAGCGCGCCGACCAGTGTGATTCGGCGCTGGACCCTATTTAAATACTTCTGAGTGGGAACCCCACGGACCACACCTGGAATTTGAGCACCCTGCCGTTTTAAACTATCACCATAGTTCTGTTGTTCAAACAACACTTCTGTATAGAAGAATGTAAGCAGCAGTACAAAAAAGAAATAGATCACGATATACCATATACTCGTTGGGCTGAATGTTCGCTGCATGCCTGCCGCAAGATTCGCTAACCATTCAGTCTTCGAATTGATAAAGAACTGCGCCAATATGGCAGGAAGGGATAATATCGTCTGTGCAAAAATCAATGGAATCATTCCAGCCAGGTTAATCATCAATGGCAGATTAGAGCGCACTGGCATTGACATTCGGTTGCCAACTCTGCGGCCAGGGAATAATACTGGAACATTCCTTCTGCCCTGTTGTACAAAAATTATCGCAAAGATAGTCACGGCTAAAATTACTGCCATTAGCGCCAATAGAATAGCAACGGATTGCCCAGAAACAATCAAACTGTATAGGTTTACGGGAATTCTAGAAACAATTCCCGCAAATATAATCAATGATAATCCCTGGTTAGGAACTCCATACTCCGATATCAGTTGACCCAACCAAATACCCAGCATTGTTCCACCAACCATGCTGACCAATGTTGTTATGGTTGGCAGTAAACTCGCATCGGAAAAACCAAACTGGTAATTCAGAATAGATCCACCTGTTGTAAGTTGGTTGAACAATTGAATTTGTCCTAATGCGGAAAGCGCAGCCATTGGAATGGTTAACAAGATTGTCCATTTTTCCATCAACTTACGGCCTTCCTTAGGGTTTTCCTGCATCCGTCTTTCAAGTGATGGAATGATTGGGATTAGCAATTGGATGATAATCTGCGCAGTAATATAAGGATAAACACCCATCGCCAGGATCGAAAAATTCGACAGCGTGCCGCCAGATAACAGATCGAATACACCCAATAGACTGCTGGCAGCACTCTGCTGTTGGAAAATGCTTGCGATTACATCACGGTTGATCCCTGGTACTGGTATATTTGCGGCAAACCGATACAGAATCAATAAAGCCAATGTGATCAGCAGTTTCTTTCTGATATCAACAGAAGTCCACAAATACCGCCATGCAGATCTCTTCATGATCGAATCTCCTTATTTCCCTTTTTCATCTTCTTTAATAATCTCTGCTTTACCACCAGCAGCTTCAATCTTCTCTTTTGCGTTTTTTGTAAATCGGTGGGCGTGAACTGTCAGAGCTTTCTTGATATCACCTCTACCAAGGATTGCTACAGGATGTTTGGATTTATGCAGCATTTTTTTTTCTAAAAGAAGATCGGGGGTAACTTTTGTGCCCGCTTTGAAAGCCGACAAAGTTTCTACGTTCACCTCATTGTAAATAACGCGGTTAATCGGTGTAAAACCCTCACCACGTTTAAATGGTAAACGGCGGAAAAAGGGCAAATTGCCGCCCTGTCTATATAATGCACCGCCAGAGCCGCTTCGCGATTTCTGCCCCTTTTGACCCCGCCCAGCTGTCTTACCTTGCCCTGCGCCAATTCCACGGGCTACACGCCTTCTTCCCTTTTTTGACCCTTCATTCGGTTTTAAATCATGTAATTTCATTTTTATTCCTGGATTTCAACCTCAACTAAATGATTCACCTTGGCCAACATACCCCGCACAGCCAATGTATTCTTTTGCTCTATTGTTTGCCCAATTTTCCGAAGGCCCAATGCGCGAATGGTTGCTTTATGCCGTTCTGAATTACCTATTGGACTCCGTACCAATGTAATTTTTAGTATTTTCTCTTTCTTAGCCATTTTTTCTCCGTTCCCAGAAAGGCGATATTTCTTTGGCAGATTTTCCACGCATCGCAGCGATATCTTCAGAAGACCGTAATTGATCCAAAGCGTTCATAGTGGCTTTGACAACATTTAATACGTTTGCACTGCCTAGCGATTTAGTCAAAATATCACGAATACCTGCAGTTTCAACAACCGCCCGGACACCGCCGCCTGCGATAACGCCTGTCCCTCGTGATGCTGGCTTTAATAGCACTACCGCTCCACCCACTTTACCGGTAACCTCATGCGGAATCGTTGTGCCTGTAAGAGCAATTCTTCGCATATCGCTGAGTGCTTGCTTGGTTGCTTTACCAATAGCATCGGGAACGGCGCCCGCTTTACCAGTTCCAATACCCACTCGGCCATTATTATCTCCGGCTACGATCGTAACGCGAAAATGAAATTTTCTGCCACCTTTTACAACCTTTGCCACGCGTGTGATATCAACAACACGCTCATCAAATTCTTTTTCAACTGGTTTATATGACCTTTTTTTCATTATTTCCTCTTTGTCGGTATCTTCTTCTTAGAAGATCAAACCTTCTTCCCTTGCTGCTTCTGCCAGAGCTTTAACTCGACCCATGTAGCGGTATCCGCCACGATCAAAAACCACTTCTTTGACCTGTTTCTCTTTTGCGCGCTGCGCAAGAAGTTTTCCGACCGCAGAAGCTTGTTCAGTCTTATTTAATTTCGCGACCTTTTTCCTCAGTTCATGGTCAATACTAGAAGAAGAAACCAGTGTTACTTCTTTATCATCATCAATAATTTGGGCAGATATCTGGGATAAACTGCGGAAAACATTTAACCGTGGTTTTTCTGCGGTACCCCGGATATTTTTTCGCACTCGTTTATGTCTGTGCAATCTTGCTTTATTTCTCGATTTTTTACTCATATCTTTCCTGTACTCCCTTACATTGCGGCGGCAGCCGTCTTGCCAGCTTTTCTACGGACTCTTTCACCCTTGTATCTGATTCCCTTCCCTTTATAAGGTTCTGGAGGCCGAATTTTCCGGATATCAGCAGCTACTTGCCCAACAACTTCCTTATTTGCGCCCTTAATAGTGATAATTCGATTTTTTTCGGTTACATCAAATTCAATTCCTTCAGGGGCTTCGACATGAACAGAGTGAGAGAATCCCACATTGATCACAAGTTTCTTACCCTCTAGCTCAGCCTTATAACCAACACCCTGAATTTCAAGTATCTTGGAAAAACCAGCGTGGATCCCAGTGACCATATTTTGGATAACTGCACGGGTTGTTCCGTGAAGTGCCCGAATATGTTTTTCGTCTGAGTCACGGGTTACTATTATCTGTTCACCTTCCTTCGCAATATTAATCAAAGGGGAAAAGGATCGTTCCAATGTTCCATTCGGGCCTTTAACAATTACATGATATCCATCTAATTCCACGCTAATACCACTTGGAATGTCAATGGGCAATCTGCCTATTCTAGACACAACATACCTCCACAATCTACCGTTTTACCAAACCTTGCACAGAATTTCTCCACCGACACCATTTTTTCTTGCAGATTTGCCAGTCATTACACCTTTCGGTGTTGATAATATCGAAATACCCATTCCAGAGAGAACCCAGGGGATATCTCGTCTCTGTGTATATATACGCCGGCCAGGTTTGCTTACTCGCCGAAGCTCAGTAATAACCGAGCGCTTCTGACGCCGATCACCAACATATTTCAAATGTACACGAAGAATTTTATGCGATGGCTTACTTCCATCAGCTACTTCATATTCCTCAATGTAGCCCTCTTCTCTCAATATGCGAGCTATTTCAGCCTTTATATTCGAGTTGGGCATTGCCACCACGGTATGGTTACTCATTAGACCATTCCGGATGCGAGTCAGCATATCAGCTATTGGATCATTTATACTCATTTACATACCTCTGAATTGGATATTTACCAAGATGATTTCGTTACACCAGGAATTTTCCCTTTAAGAGCAAGCTCTCTAAAGCAAATCCTGCAAATACCAAAGCGCCGAATATAACCGCGGGGACGACCGCAGATCTTGCAGCGATTCCGAACCTGATTCGGATATTTCCGTCTTTCTTCTCTATATTTCATGCATTTTCTTGCCATAATTAGACCTTCCTGAAAGGCATTCCCAAATGTCTTAGTAATGCGGTTGCTTGCTCATCATTTGGTGCAGTTGTAACAAATGTGATTTCCATACCCCGGATTTTATCTATTGAGTCATAATCAACTTCCGGAAAAATTAATTGTTCCCGTAATCCAAGAGTGTAATTGCCGCGTCCATCGAATGACTTCGGGGATACACCACGAAAGTCTCGAACACGCGGTAAAGCAATATTCATTAAACGGTCAAGCAGTGACCACATTTTCTCACCACGTAAAGTAACCTTGGTTCCGATGGAATGTCCTTCGCGTAGCTTGAAATTAGCAATGCTCTTTTTTGCTTTGGTGATCACAGGTTTCTGACCTGTAATTACTTCAATGTCTGCAACAGCCGCGTCAAGCGTTTTCGCATCATCGATCGCTTCACCCATACCAATATTCAAAACTATTTTTTCAATTTTAGGTACCTGCATAATATTTTCCAGGCCCAATTCTTTCATCAGCGCCGGTACAATTTCTTTACGGTATCTTTCCTTTAATGCGTTCATTCAATAACTCCCAACAGCGGTTTTTCTTTAATCAATTAATCCGCCGCATTTTTTACAGACACGAATTGCTTTTCCGCCATCACGTGATATACCAACACGCGTAGGTTTATTGCATTTTTTACACACAACCATGACATTTGAAACATCAATCGGCCCTTCTAATTTCACAATACCAGGATTTACCGTTTTGCCTTGTGATTGAACCTGTCTTTGATGCTTTGTGCGAAGATTGATTCCTTGCACTACAACGCGTCCTTCTTTTGGAAAAACACGAATTACTTCCCCTCGCTTACCCTTATATTCTGGTTTTCCGGTGATAACTTCAATCTGATCACCTTTTTTTATTCGCATCTTCATCCTGCTAGCTCCTACAATTATTACAATACTTCCGGGGCAAGGGATACAATTTTCATGTAGCCTTTTTCACGTAATTCTCGTGCAACTGGCCCGAAAATGCGTGTCCCTCTTGGATTTTCCTCATCCGCATCCAAGATAACAGCGGCATTATCATCGAAACGGATCGTAGATCCATCTTTTCGGCGCCAGGGGTGGGATGTGCGCACAATCACCGCTTTAACAATCTCACTCTTTTTTACCGAACTCTGCGGAGTAGCTACTTTGACAGTTCCCACAACTACATCGCCTACGCCGCCATATTTTTTCCCTGACCCACCTAATACATGGATGACTAATATTTCTTTTGCGCCAGTGTTATCTGCGACCGTTAATCGTGATTCATGTTGGATCATTACTTTATACCTTATCTGCCGCAGGTACTTCTTGGGCAGATTCCCGCGTAATTAATATTTTTTCAACAATCCATCTCTTATGTTTTGAAATCGGCCTGCTTTCCACTATCCGCACCTTATCGCCAACTTTGCATTTCATTTCATCGTGAACTTGAAATCGCTTAGTTTTATGGATAACCTTTTGATATAATTTGTGCCGGTATGTTCTTGACACTTCTACAATAACCGTTTTTGTCATTTTATTACTGGCAACAACGCCCGTTAATCTTCTGCGAGTATTCATTCTTTACCTTCCATATTGATGCCTAATTGCTTTTCACGTAAAATCGTTTCTAATCGGGCAATTAATCGTTTTGCGCTATTAATTTTACTGGTATCCGTTAATTGTCCGCTCACAGATTGGAATCTGAGCAGCATAAACTCTTTACGCGTTTCAAGCAATTTTGATTGAATCTCATCAGAATTCATTAAGCGAATATCACTGCTTTTCATCCTTGGCCTCCAATGAAATCTTTTTTGGAGACAATTCTTGTCTTGATTGAGATCTTATATTTTGCCTGTTTAAGTGCGTGGATAGACGTCTCCTTATCAAGACCGCCAACTTCAAACATGATCCTCCCCGGTTTAACAACAGCCGCCCAATATTCCACCGCCCCTTTACCTTTTCCCATTCGGGATTCGGCCGCTCTCTTAGTGATCGGTTTATCGGGGAATATACGGATCCAAACCTTTCCACGCCGCTTCATTGTTCTAACAATTGAACGGCGGGCAGCTTCAATTTGTCGCGCAGATACCCAACCCGGTGCTAAAGCTTGCAGGGCAAAATCTCCGTTCAATATTTCCACTCCACGCACCGCTTTTCCACGCATTCGTCCGCGCATCTGTTTTCGGTACTTCACTCTTTTTGGCATCAACATAGTAAAACCTCTTCTAAGGAATATGTATCGTCTGTTAAATAATTACTTGCTGACGTATACACCCTCCGTCTTTTCCATTTCTTCTTTAGAACCTGGCAGTACTTCACCTTTATAAACCCAAACCTTCACACCAATCTTTCCATAAGTTGTGTCAGCTTCTGCACGAGCGAAATCAATATCAGCACGCAATGTCTGAAGCGGGACTCGTCCCTCACGCAGCCATATGGTTCGACACATTTCGGCGCCATTTAATCGGCCAGCCACCTGAATCTTCATTCCCTCAGCACCCTGGCGGATGCTATTTTGGATTGCCCGGCTCATAGCGCGGCGGTAACTAATGCGGCGTTCAATTTGGGAAGCAACATTTTCAGCTACTAACAATGCATCACAATCTGGGTTTTTTATCTCCATTATTTCAAGATCAATTTTCTTACCCGTCAAATCCTCAAGATTTTTTCGGAGAACTTTTACGGTTTCTCCTTTTCTACCGATTAAGATACCTGGCTTTGCGGTATGGACAACGATCTTCACTTTGCTTGGAAATCGCTCAATCTCCATTTGCGAAACGCCAGCACGATCTCCTGCCTCTCTGATCATTTCTTGAATTTGGAGGTCCTGATGAAATTGGTTAATATAGTTTTGGCCCTCAGCGTACCATCTTCCTTCCCAAGTGCGTATTATCCCTATACGCATTCCGATCGGATGAACTTTACGACCCATATTTTCTCCTGGTATTCTTTCTAATATTTCTATATGATTTCATTAATTATGCTTTTTCGCGTAAGATCACATTTACATGTGATGAACGCCGTAGAATCGGTTTAATCCTGCCGCGTGCACCAAAACGCCGCCATTTGCGTGTTGGGGCTTCATCAGCGACAATCTTATAAATGTATAAATTCTCTGCTGGTATACCGAAATTATTTTCACCATTCGCTATTGCGGAGGAAATTAACTTACCAATCGGTTCAGCACTTTTCTTATTAACAAATTTCAGAATATTGATCGCGTCTTCCGCCATTTTTCCGCGGACAAGGTCAACAACCAGTCGCATTTTCTGGGGAGAAACAGGGTAATATTTCAATTCTGCTTTCACATCAATTGCCATGTGTACCTCTCTAACCTCGCATAGATGATGATTTCTCGGCTACATGGCCGCGGAAATATCGGGTTGGGGCAAATTCCCCAAGTTTATGGCCGACCATATTCTCGGTGATATAAACCGGAACATGCCGTCGCCCATCATGAACAGCGATCGTATGACCAACCATCTGTGGAAAGATCGTACTTGCTCTGCTCCAGGTGCGAACCACCTTCTTTTCCTTCTTCTCATTCATTAGTTCGATTCTCTTTAATAATTTAGGGTCAATAAATGGTCCCTTTTTCAAAGAACGTGACATATTTCAGCTCCTGATCACTACTTGCGTTTTGCAGCATGCCGGCTGCGTAAAATATATTTATTAGTACTTTTGTTTCTCCGGGTCTTATAACCAAGGGTAGGTTTACCCCAAGGAGACTTTGGACCAGGCATACCGATTGGTGAGCGGCCTTCGCCACCACCATGCGGGTGGTCATTCGGATTCATTGCGCTGCCGCGAACTGCTGGCCGGAATCCTTTATGCCGCTTCCTGCCAGCCTTTCCGAGTTTAACCTGGCCATGTTCAACATTCCCGACCTGCCCAATGACTGCAAAACATCTTTTATTGATTAATCGAATTTCGCCAGAGGGCATACGTATTTGTGTATATTCGCCTTCTTTGGCCAATAATTGAGCAGAAGTACCCGCCGAACGTACCAACTGTCCCCCCTTACCAGGTTGCATTTCAATATTATGGATCATTGTTCCAACTGGAATATTATCAATAGGCAAGCAGTTGCCTGGGCGGATATCAACTTCAGCCCCAGAAATTAATTGGTCACCAACTTTAATACCCAGTGGTGCAATAATGTAACTTTTTACACCATCAGCATACGTAAGCAAAGCTAATCTGGCAGATCTTTTTGGGTCATATTCAATTGCTGTGACTGTTGCAGGAATATCTAGTTTTCGTCGTTTGAAATCCACGACGCGCACCTTCTGTTTATGCCCACCACCGCGATGGCGTACTGTGATCCTGCCGTAAACATTACGCCCAGCTTTTTTAGATTTAAAAACCGTCAGATTCTTCTCAGGTTTAGTTTTAGTAATTTCTTCAAATGTTGACCCGGTCATTCCTCGCAAACCAGGTGTGACAGGTTTATAGATCTTTATACCCATTATTCTACTCCCTCAAAAATCGGAATACGGTCTTCGGGGCGAATCTTGACAATCGCCTTTTTATATGCCGATTTCTTAATCGCTAACCGACGGCTGCGGCCTTTTCGTCCAACTTTAGCCGGGACATTGATTGTGTTGACTCTCAGTACTTTCACATCAAATGCTTTTTCAACAGCATCTCTCACATCAGCGCGTGTAGCAGAAATAGGTACTTCAAATGCATACTGATGAAGCTTGGATGATTGATAAGCCGTTTTTTCCGTGATCAACGGTCTGATTAAGATGTCGTACGGTGTATTCATTTCGCCCTCTTGCTGGTTCCAAGATATTCTTCTATCACCTTAATCGCTGGCAAGTCAACGATCAATTGCTCGTAAGAGAATAAATCCCGGATATTTAAATATCTAGCGAGTAAAATTTTCACATCTGCCAGGTTTTCAGAGGAAAGAAACACGTTCATCTTGGACTCCTTTTCCGCAAGCACAACTAAAGCAGATTTTCCTCCAGTCAATTTATCGACTGTATTTGCCAGTTCCTTTGTTTTAGGTTCTTTCAAATCAAAACCGTCAACCAGGATAATGGCCTCTTCAGATGCGCGCACAGTAAGCGCGGATCGAACTGCAGCTCTGCGCATTTTTCGAGGCATTTTCTTTCTGTAAGAACGGGGATGAGGAGTATGAATTTTTCCACCACCAACCCATTGAGCAGACCTTATTGAACCCTGCCGTGCTCTCCCAGTTCCTTTCTGACGCCAAGGTTTCCTTCCACCGCCGGACACTTCACCACGCGTTTTCGTTTCGTGTGTTCCTAATCTTGCGTTGGCAGTCTGGCGTACAAAAGCCTGATGCATAAGATCGATGTTTACCGGAGCTTCAAAGATCGAAGCAGGCAGCTCTATCTGTTTTACTTTCTTCCCTACAATGTCAACTACGTCTACTTTCATCATCTTTAGCTCCAAAAGCGCGGCAAATCACCCGCTGCTTCAATTTTCCTTACTGCTTCCTCGCATCTTTAATTACAACCAGTCCACCGCGAGGACCAGGTACCGAACCATTAACACCGATCAGGTTTTTTTCGACATCGATTAAAACAACTTCCACGTTCTGTGAAGTTACGCGTTCATTTCCCATTCTTCCAGGCATCTTCTTGCCTTTAAAAACACGCCCAGGGGTTGTGCCAGCGCCAATTGAGCCAGTGGCGCGCAATCGGTCTGATTGGCCATGTGTTACTGGACCACCTCTAAAATGATACCTTTTCACAACACCCGCGAAACCCTTACCCTTGCTGGTTCCTACAACATCAACGCGCTTCCCCACTTCAAATTGACTCACGTCCACCTTGTCCCCAGCTTTTATCCCTGGAGCACTCGTTCGAAATTCTCTTAAATACCGTAACAGGGGGATTTTATTTTTTTCGAGATGGCCTATCTGCCCTTTGGTAAGTTTCTTAGCTTTTACTTCACCGAAACCTAATTGAACAGCGGAATATCCATCCTTCTTGATATCCCGCACTTGCGTAACAAAACAAGGCCCAGCTTCGATGAGAGTTACTGGAAGAGCTAATCCATCCTCATTGAAAACCTGGGTCATGCCAAGCTTCTTGCCTATAAGCCCTTTAAACATCTTTTTTCTCCTAATGTATTTAATTTATGGAGACTGTCAGCATGGGCTCAGCCGCATCATCTCCGACTTTATAGTCAGTTTGCCGTCAGCAAGACTATCGAATTGACCGTCCTCTGCAACAACAAACTCTTATAAAGCCTCTCGGTTTTTAACCAAACCAGAAAATTTTACCACAATACTCTGGTTTATACAAACTATTGGATTTTAGATTATCTATATCTTGATTTCGATATCAACACCGGCCGGCAAATTCAAGCGCATTAGCATATCGATTGTTTTAGAATCCGGATCCATCACGTCAATTAATCTATTATGCGTTCTGATCTCAAAGTGTTCGTGTGAATCCTTATCAATGAATGTAGACCGCCGAACAGTAAATTTTTCTAGTTTAGTCGGCAAAGGGACCGGTCCAACAACTTTTGCGCCACTGCGTTCAGCGGTTTCTACGATCCGTTTTGCGGACTGATCCAGCACGCGGTGATCGTATGCTTTCAATCTTATACGTATTTTTTGTTTTGCCATATTGTTTTTACCTATTCAATGATCTCAGTAATTCTACCAGCGCCAACGGTAAGGCCGCCTTCGCGGATAGCGAAATCAGAGCCTTGTTCGAGGGCAACGGGGATGATCAGTTCAACGACCATGTTGACATTATCGCCAGGCATGACCATTTCAACGTTCTCGGGCAGCGTGATCGTGCCGGTTACATCCATAGTGCGGATGTAGAACTGCGGACGATAGCCGGGGAAGAACGGTTTGTGGCGTCCACCTTCATCGCGTTTCAATA
>Ga0209345_10002810_pt1 | contig 18655 bp, 12 predicted proteins | sample Cruoilmetagenom7_FD_187294 | JGI IMG/M metagenome (GOLD analysis project Ga0209345, IMG submission 187294) | Oil polluted marine microbial communities from Coal Oil Point, Santa Barbara, California, USA - Sample 7 (SPAdes) (version 2) | ecosystem: Environmental > Aquatic > Marine > Oil seeps ...
TGAAGGGATTACAAGTCACGATGAACATGTTCATGTATCAGAAGAGATTATTCTTGTTCTAAAAGGAGAGGTAGAGGAAAGCATCAACGGAATCCAACACAGTGCTGGCCCTGGTTCGCTGATACTCTTATTAAATAACGCTTCACACGGAATCAGAAATGCAGGGAAAGGGCAATGTGAGTATTTTGCGTTTAAGTGGAAATAATTAGTAATCTGACAAGCAAGTAGATTCGTGTTTCCATAAACTATACTCTGCAGTTTGTCAATACATTAATCATGATTCTCAGGTGGTATAAAATCCTAATTCTGATTTCATTTGCTATTACATTCTCGCTGAGAGCAAATGCACAGCATTCGAGTATTCCCGAACTTTTTACTGAAATTAGTCCTGAACCCCAAATCAGATTTTGCATTAATGAATTGGAGGTCAATAATCAGGGAGGTCATTTACAGGGCGTACAGTTATTTGTAAAAGACCAGGTGGAATATGCAATCTTATCTGGAAGTTCCGGTACCTATGCTTATTATTCAGTTGCCAAACTGGATAGCTATAATCATGTACTTTCTGTAAACGAACTGATGCAGAAGCCATTTAAGCATGCCGGAGGATTTCAGGTTTATCAAGACCTTATGGTTGTAGGAATTGAGGATAATGAAACAAAGGACAAATCCAAAGTATGCATTTATGAGATAAAGAATCCTGACATGCCTCCTCAAAAACCTCTGGCAATGATTGAGAGGGTTGGAGAACCATTCAGATCTACTGCAGGTTGTATTGCAGTAACCAAAATCGGGGACAGGTATCTTATTATTGTTGGAGACTGGGATACAAAACATCTTGATTTTTATGTATGGGATGCAAAGAAGTTGGTACGGGGAATGAGTACCTACAAAAAGGCATATACAATTGATACAGAAAAAATCGATAAATCTGGCTGGTCGGATAAAGCATGGCATGCCTATCAGAACATAAACCTGCTGAATGATACAGACGGGAAATTATACCTATTCGGATTTGGACGAATAACTCAGAATGAAAACGTAGCCGACCTCTTTCTTATTGAACATATGGATATGAGGGAATTCAGTTTGAAAAAACTCATGTCAAAATCATTCAATTGTCGGGAGGGTGCTGATTTTCGATCTGGTGCAGGAATATTTTTTCAGCCAGATGGAAAGCTGAAAGTAATAAGCTGTGGTTCGCACATCAACGAATCCCTGGTTTTGAATCTATTTGATTAGATTAATAAGATTTATTTATCTTCTATGGTTTTCACAGCCCCGTTATAAGATATTGAACTCTTATTATTGCTGCTAATTGCGAGTGTTGCTGATCCAGATGGAGTGATTGTGAGAGAGCAATTATACTGTTCCCCAGGGGCTTTTATTTTAAAGCTCAGGATGAGCTTTTTCTTTTTGACTTTGATCTGCTTGTTCGTCATCTCCCCGTCAAACTTAATACCTCCACCATCCGAGCTGAAAGCAGCACTGGCATTTGTAGCCTTTCCGAAGAATGCCAAGTCGCCTTTTGCATCATCCCCTTTGAATTCAACCTTATTGGCCCGGTTCATCATATCAACGGTCCGTCCACCACTAGGTAATGCCCGATCAGCAGTAAAAAGAAATTTTCCGGTATTAACCAGTCCCTCCATATCCGCAAATTCCTGCGCATGTGCATAAAGGGCTGATATACACAGTACAATAATTATTGAAAATGTTCTTGTTCTCATTGTTATAGAATTATTGATTAATATCTAAAATAACATGAATGTGCCTGGCCCATACGTAATTTTGAGTGGGCCCAGGAAGGGTTAAAATTAAAAATTATTGCAATGCTTTGAGAGCTAAAACCAATCTGGGATCAAGATGTTCAGGGTAAGCTTTAATCTACTGAAGCAAGATTTTCAATATTCTGGTTCATAACAGAAAGATAGTCTCCCTGTCCCGGCCTGTTTCCGCAAGGGATAAATAATACAGCCTTTACACCAGCTTCCTCAAGAAGCAGCCTGGTTTCCGGATGAGGTTCACCTTCCCACAACATGATTTTTATATCATTTTCACTCAAAGATCCAATGAAGGATTTAACCATATCCTGCTCAATTTTTTGTCCAGGTTCCCAGTGCTCAGATTGAATGTTTATTCCATAACCTACTCCAAGATACTGGTAAACAGGATGGGAGGCATATATAGTTTTCCCCTGGTAAGGGTTGAACATATTGTCCATCTTATTATCAAGTTCAATAATTTCCAATTCCAGTTCCTTAAAGTTATTGTCAAATTCCTGGCTGCTTTCAGGGTAGGATTTTTTAAGCGTTTCATAAATAAGTTTTGCCTGATCAAGCGCGATGGATTGATCCAGCCAGGTAGTAAAAGCAGTTTCAGCATGGTCATGTTCCCCATCAGGACCATGGCTGTGACTTAGCCCTTTTTCTTTGATGTATTTTTCGCTGACATTTGATGTAGTGTTTACAATTTTCCGTGGAGAAAGTGCCACCTTATCAACCCAGCATTCATACCCAGCACCGTTTATAAAAATAATCTCCGCAGATTGATACTTGCTTACAATTTCAGCACCAGGCTCAAAAAATGCCGGATCCTCATCCCGGGGTACCGGAAATGAAACATCGAATTCATCTCCTGCAATCTTTTGGGTAAAGAAGTACAAGGGGTAATTTGTAACAGCAAGTGTTTTGGAGCTTACACTATTCTCTTTTGATTTATCCTTCTTGTCACTGCTGCCGCAAGAACTTATTACCAGTAGGATTAAACAAGTAGCAATGAACTGTTTCATAATATTTTAAATAATGAATGCATTAATAAACTCATTGATGAAAAATCCAGTGATATAATACAATATCCCCGAAATTAGGGCGGAGGTTACAATAAGCAATACCAATTCCATGCCTATAATCTGAGCTATTTTTCTTTTACCCGATCCGATGGTAAACATGGTATATAATTCATCTTTTCTCAGTCGTAATGACAAAGCAATCACCAAACCGAAAATCAGTATGACGGCCAGTCCGACTATAACAAATACAGAATTGAATATCTGTTTTAGCCTGAAAATACTTTGCAGCAGGTTGTTTACTACAAGTGTTGGTACAACCACCTGGTTTTCTAACTCACCGGCTTCTATCCGGCCACGTAAAAGGGTAGATGATTTTTGGTTGTTCGGAACGAATATTATGGAAGTAATTGGATAATCTTTTGTATCTCCATGGAAATGGAAACTCTCCATGTTGTCATCACTTATCTGGTTATACATAAATAATTTAGCTCCAGCGGTAACAGAACTGTCACTGCGTTCCATAACAAGGGTAGGGTCATATACCTGGGCCAGATCCTGATGCCCATGCCCAAGTCCCATTATTATCCAGGTGGTTTTAATATCAACAAAAACAGCATCATCGTCGGGTGTATTCGATTGTTCCATAACACCCACAATATCCATTTTCAGGGGGTACACACCTGCAAAATCAAAAAAGCTTTCCGGACTGGAGATGAGACTGTCTCCGGGTTGTACGTCCAGACGTCTGGCTACGTTTGAACCAATAACGCATTCGCCAACTACTCCAAAAAGACGTCCTGATTCCAGCCCGAGATCCCTGAATTCAAAGTAATCCAGTGATGTACCGACAATTGGATAACCGCGAGCCTTATAACTGCTTAGTACCGGGATAGCATACCCAAAACCAGTTCCATCCAGTACAGAAGCGAATTCCATAGTGAGTGTTTCAATCTTTTCCTGCTGGAAATAAAGTGTGTTAATTACCAGGTCTGTGGGACTTCCTTTCTTCCCGGCGATAAGAGGTGTGCTGTTTGCCCTGGATAACATCTGATCTTCACTTTCCGAAATGAGTTTTTTCAATCCGAGGGGCAGATAAATAATAATCGCTACTGAAAAAGTCAGTACCAGTGTGCGTACCCTGTTATATGATAAATAGCGATATGCCAGGTACAGGCTGTCTTTCATTGCCTGGTATTTTTCTGAAAGTCCGTGAAATCGATAATCCGGTCGAAACCGGAAAGTAATTCATGATCGTGCGTTACCGTAATCAGTGTACTATTATTGGCATCGGACATTTTAAATAAGATTTCCAGGATTTTGGTTTTATTTTCCGGATCAAGGTTCCCGGTCGGTTCGTCTGCCAATACCAGTGAAGGATCATTGATTAAGGCCCTTGAAATAGCTATTCGTTGTTTCTCGCCATGGGACAGGTGCTTTGGGAATTTAGAGAGTTTATCGCCGACCCCAAGATGCACACAGAGTTCCTTTACTCTTTGCCCCCTTCCTGATAGCCCCGGCATGCTGCTGTTAATCCTGTAAGGAAGAAGAATATTATCATATACCGATAAATACTCAAGCAGTTTAAAATCCTGAAAAACAAAACCAATCTGATTAATCCGGAGATTCCTCAGTTCAGAATCACTCATGGTCTTAAGCTGATGCCCATTAAATTCTACAGATCCACTTTCTGCTATAATTATCCCGGACAGAATGTTAAGTAATGTAGTTTTCCCTGAACCGCTAGGACCAATTACAGCTGCTTTTTCTCCTACCTCAATTTGTAAATCGGGAATATTGAGTTCGAAAGTTGATCTTTGGTATTGAAACCTTAAGTTTTCTACTTTTATCACCTATAATTAAATTTTTTAGAAAGCAGATCTCCGAAATTACACATTTCCAGACTAACTGTTATTATCTTTTAATACCCTAAGAGTCCTATGAAGTGATAGATGATAAATTTTCGTAAATTTTTGAATCTTCCTTCAAAGATCATCACAGCTTTAAACCAAAAAGTATAACCACGAATTACATTTCAGGGATTTGCGTATTTTTAAACTATGAGACTACTATTATACAGTTCTTTTCTGATACTTTTCTTTTCCTGTAATATCAATGAGGTTGAAACCATTGAAATTTCTGATGTGGCCGAACTTGCTGCTGGCTGGGATGGCCGGGTCATAGGTAGTTCAACGGAGAGTTATGTAGGATGGGATGTTGAGATAGGTGATGCCGATAATGATGGTTCTCTAGAGATACTGACTACCGGATGCCCGAACAGTTCTCTAAATATGTATGACCTGGAGGATGGAAAATGGAAGAACATTTTACTGGCAGAGAACCTGGCAAAGACATTTCCCGGGATGGGACTTGCAGTAAAGATTGTTGACCTTGACAGAGATGGATCAAATGAGATCATCCTGGGAACAGGTCAGGAGGAGGTTGGCACAACTATTTATTATACTTTCAGATTGGAAGATTCTAAACTCAATACTTTGAACGTTAGCCGGCCGAATTTTAACAAAAGTGGATGGACCCATAATCTGGCTCCTTACGATATCGATGGTGATGGAATGATCGAAGTTATTTCTGCCTATTGTGGGTATGGAGAGATAATCCGGTATGATTATGAAGATGGGCTTGAGAAGGTTCATGCCAGTAAAATTCATCAGCTCTCAGGTTCAGGTGAAGAATCTCTGATCGCTGATGTTGACAATGATGGCCATGTTGAATATATTACATCTAATAGTTTCCGGGAGGAAGATGCAAAAATCGAAATATACGAATTTGATGAGGAGGGTGAATTGATCCTTCCTCCACGCCTGGTAATTGATAATTATGACGGGAAGAGATGTTTTTACGCCTCTGTTATGATTGGTGATCTGGATAATGACAGTATGAATGAAATGGTGATTGGATGGAAACAGGATCAGAATATAAACCTGGGAACCATCCTTGGATACCAGGTGGGAGAGGAAGCAAAGAAAAAATATACATTCGCTTACGAAGACAAGGATCTTGACCTGTCCTATTTTGAGAAAATGATGGTTATTGCAGATGCTGACAATGATGGCCTAAATGAGCTGCTTGTCTCGACCAGGGGAGATAACCTGTCAGAGTTTATTAATAGCGAACATTTAGGACATGTATTCATGTGGTCTGTCAGCAATAAAAAAATCAAGAAGGAACTTCTACTTGATTTACATGAAGGTGTGGCCTCTTCATCCTGGATTGCTGTTGGTGATGCCGATAATGATGGGTTAAATGAAATTATCCTGGCTACAGGGGAAGGAGATCGTATGAAAAAAGGAACCTCATATGTTTTGATGCTTGAAAAAGCAGACTCAGACTAAGGAACTCAACTCTGCGTAAATTAATCTGGCAAAGATGTCAAAGTCTTGTTTGTCAAGTTTTTCGGAAACCATTTGTTTGATCGAACGGTTAAGTAATTCAGATAAACGCTCTCTATAGTCGTCTGGTTGTTCCTCCTTCAAAGCTAAATAGAGATCATAATATTTATCAATTCTTTCCTTTTTTCTCCTGGACATATATGATTGAATGGAACGAACAATACCAAAGCTTAATACCAATAATGAAACCACCAGAGCGATTATTTCTGCATAGCGTTCCCAGAAGGTTGGTTCATATCTATTGAAATACCTCTCTGCTCCAGTATGCACAGGGAAACTCATGAGATTAATGTCAAATTGTTCGGTTAGGTGCGAATAAATAATGTTTCTTGATGCCAGCCATAGTTTATCATCAAAGATTATGTTGCATAATTCATAAATCAGATCCTCATGTATAGACTTGTTAGATAGTAAGACTGCATCCGAAGTGAATGTGTTAATATTCCTGAAAGTGCTGGTTCTTCTTAATGCTGGTAAGTCAATCGGTCTAATTTTTCCCAATTTAATACTAAAGGCTTCAGTCACCAGGGGATCCATTGAATACAGCCTCCAGCCTTTATCCAATAATTCTTCTGCCCGTATGGCATTTGTCGTCCCCCAAAAGAAAAGTACATCCGCGTCTGATGTATCGGTAACAATTTCATAATTATTCCAGCCTGTTAATTGCATGATTCTTGCAAAATTTGAATATCTCTCCCCTGTTGAGGCACCGACATGGATCTTTTTACCATCTACCAGTTCGAACATTGATTCCGGACTTCTATTTCTCCTGTGAAAAGTATAAACAACCCTGTTGAATACTGGAAAAAGCATGCGTAAATCCGATACCTCATTTTCCATTTGATCAATAAGGTTTGTATGATTCATCAGCAGGCATAAATCTGCTTCATTATTTGCTACCATTCTGGCAGCTGCCAGGGAATTATCCACCTCTATTACTTCAACCTTTATAGAGGCCCTGGTTAGAACCGTCTCCAGGTGGTAAGCAAATTCCTTATAATTCTCATCATGCTCTGAAACTACAAATCGAAGCTCATTCTTCTGACAGCTACATAATGATAAGACCGCAAAGAAGAAAAATAATTTCCACTTGAGTTTATGGTTGGTAAGTACCATAGAAGATTGGTTACTGGATTAATAAGTCCTGGTATTAAATATATAATTTTTTCGTTGAAACAGGATATTATCGAAGCCCCTACCTCAGGAATTTCTCCCTGTTCTGCAGGTTCAACAATCCAAGGAGTAAAAGTACGATACTCGAAATAACCAGAATGATGCGGTTTTGCCGGATTGTTTCAAGCCAGACAATCTCATTTATGCTGTCCGGGTCCCTGAATGGATTCAGAAAAATGTTCCATTTTGAGTACTCAAGCTCATCCACCAGGATGAGGAATACAAGTCCCAGGATAACCATGATCACGGCAGTGGCGTTCCCGTTCTTAACCAATGTGGATACACAAAATCCGAGGGTTGAGACAAAAAGAACCAGGATCATCAGCTGGGATACCATCTCAAATATTGGTATGCTCACCAGTGCATAATGGGCCAGGGCAGCAAAGGGGAATAAGAGCACATAAACAATGATCAGCACCATTAGTATCCTGACCAGCCAGACTTTATATCGATAATCGGGGATGCCAAAAATGATTTCCAGGGTTCGCTGGTCAGCGTCGCTCTGTATACCGAAAGCTGAGGGGTAAAAGACCAGCAGGATAGCCGGGAAGATCAGCAGGCCGTATACATCATGTATCAACAGGTAGTTATCATCAAAGGCCCTGATGGTTCCCAGCAAGAGGAAGAATCCGAATGCAGCCAGGATGAAATAGACAAATTTCCCCCCGAATACGATCCTGATGTTATACCGGGCCAGGCTGATTAAATTTTGCTGTATGTTTCTGTATTTTTTCATGGCTGGGTTCAGGCTGGCTTTTTATTTGATTGTAAAAGCCAGAGGTAAGCATCCTCCAGTAAGGGGTGCTCCTCTTCTGCATTTTCGAAAGGTTTCTCTGCCGAGATGCAACGGACCCGGATCTGGTTTTCGTCACGCATATGGTGCATCACCAGCAGGTTTTTTGTACGCTCTTCAAATTCAGCCGCCGGCAATAAAACCTTCCAAACCCTGCCTTTGGCTATCCCTGTCATTTCCCTGGGGGTGCCCGTAAACAATACCTCGCCATTGTTGATAACAGCCATGGTTTTACAGGAACTGGAGATATCTTCGATGATATGCGTGGAAAAGATCACGATACGGCTTCGGCTGAGTTCCACCAGCAGGTTCCTGAAACGGATACGTTCCCTTGGATCCAGTCCAGCAGTAGGTTCATCCACCACCAGGATCCTGGGCAGGTGGAGCAGCACCTGTGCGATGCCAATACGCTGTTTCATGCCTCCGGAATAGGACCCGATCTTTTTATTCCGGCTATCCCACATATGAACAGCATTCAGGACTTCTTCAATGCGTTTTTTTCGTAGGTCTGCCTCCGTTATGCCTTTTAGCATTGCCTGGTAATCAAGATACCCGGCTGCCGTCATATTCTCATACATCCCGAACTCCTGGGGCAGGTAACCGATCAGTCCCTGCAGCTCTTCCCGTTTCTCCTGGGTATCAATGCCATTGATCCATATCTTTCCGTAGCTCTGTTCCAGGATACCGCAGATGGTGCGGATCATGGTGGACTTCCCTGCACCGTTGGGGCCCAATAAACCAAACATGCCAGTCCCGATTTCAAGGGATACCCCCCTCAGGGCCTTGAATCTTTCCTTCTGTGTTCCGATCCCCGGGATGATATTTACCAGCCAGACAAACCAGCGGAAAATCTTCCGCACCTTCTTTGTTTCGAGTCCCTCGTACCTGATCCTGTGCCCTACCCAGGCTATGGCCAGCAGGAGATACCATAGGCTGCCGGTAACTATGGTGAACGCCAGGTTTTCCCATTCCAACTGGAAAAGTACCAGGATAAGTATGGGTACGATATACCTGAAGAATCCCTGGGTCCAAGCCAGCCATTTTTGACTGTAGAACTTGCCAAAACCCTTGATCACAGAAAGGACAAAAAACCAGGAAACAATGGAGGCTACAAGTTTCCAGAAGCCGCTGACAAGATAGAACCAGGAGAAATAAATCAGGAAGATCAGCAAGGGGATCTGCCAGATAAGGGCCTCGAACCTGGGCTTGGGATCTCTTTGTTTCTCCTCGGCGATCTTTGCCATTTTTAGCCCTGTTTTATAATCCCGGGCAGCCTTGCCATCCCGTCCATAAATCTTCACCAGGTTGGCGATCCGTATATGTAGCTCCTCATCCTTGGAGATTATGCGGACTTTTGCCTTCCGGAGGCTGCTTGTCACAAACCAGGTGGCTGCAGGTATCCCGGCCAGTACGAGTAAACCGCCTGCCATTTTCCATATAAAGGTATCTATGTACCATATTACGACCAGGAAACCTGCAATTTCCAATACCAGCATTAAAAGTTTTAATGGGAGGTTCAGGTCCCGCATCCAATTAAGGGAATGTTCTATCCCGTTATACAGCATGGGGATAAACACCAGTGTGAACAAAGTACTGACTATCAGTCCCCCGATAACCGTCACAGCAAAGGGTGGTCCAATGGCTTCCACATATTCTGATTTTCCCATGGCCAGGGGGAGCATAGCCACGCAGGTTGTTACTGCTGTGATTAAAATTGGTCTCACCCTTGAAAGTCCGGCGACCATTATGGCCCGGGTTCTTCTGTAACCATTCCTGCGAAGGATATTGACAAAATCTATGAGGATTATGCCGTTATTCACTACGACACCCAGCAGGATCAGAAATCCGGTCAGGGTATTGGCATTAAATAGGGAATTACCGGTGATGGTCAGGAAGAAAAATGAGCCGATGGCTGCCAGGGGTATTGAGAAGAGTAGTACAAAGGGAGTTACAAATGATTCGAAAACGATGGCAAGTATCATATAAACCAGCAGTAAGGCAATGAGGAAGAGGTATTTGAATTCATCCAGGCTGGATTCCTCCTGGACGAGTTCTACAGCTACACCAGACGGTATGCCTGCATTTTCGATAATATCTTCGATCTCCTCCCGGGCAAATTCAAGCAATTCCTTGGAATCGTAAACATCATCTATATATTGATAGCGGAGTTCAATTTGTTTCTCCTGGTTTACCCTTGATATCCCCCGCATGCCGGAGGCATAGAAAATCTCTGTAAAACTTTCAAGCTCAAAAAGATTTTCATCCTGAGCATCAGGGATTTCCATCAACCTCAATTCATCCATGGTTTTTTCTTCCCTCGCATCTTCCAGCAGACTCTCATCATATTTGATCAATATCTCGTATTCCTCATTGCCATGGCCGAATGTAACCCCCGAGCTTATTTCGTTCTGAAAAGAGCTTAGTTCGCTCATCACCTGGTTAAAGGTGATATTGTTATCAGTCATTAAGAGGGTATTAAAATCAAGATGTACTTCCTGCTGGTTCTCACGAATGGATAAATTTGCCCGGTTAATATTATCCAATTCTTCGATATGTGACTGCAGCGCCTCTGCAACTTCCACCATCAGTGAAAAATCCTGACCTTTCAGCAGCAGGTATTCTTCATCTTCTCCAATGCCCATAAGTTTTTGAAATCCTGCTGTTCCACCGGCATTGCCTCCGCCTCCCCCTCCTCTGAAGCCACCTCCACCGGCAGGAGCCGTCAGGCTTATACTTGCTGAAGGTGAATCTTCCACCTTTTCGAGCACATCAGATTGTATGGCACCAAATGTCCTTTTTTTAATATCCTCGTAATCATCATGCAGGATCAGGGTGACCGTAGCCTCCTCTTCCTCAATGGTGGACACTATATCCTTTATCTCCTCTATCCCGGTCAGTTTTTCCTCTATCCCGGCCACCTCTTCATCGGTTGTCTCCAATGTGGCTCCTGAAGGCATGGTAACATAAACACTTATCTGGTTTGTCTCCAGTTCGTTTAATGTGTTCACTGAGACTGACAGACTGGCCAGGATGGTGACGAAAAAAAGAACCAGCACGCCGATGATGGTAGGAGCAGGATTTCTCAGGGCAAATTTCAGCAGGAAGAGATAAAAGCGGACCCCGCGGTTGTCCATCGACACTTTCTGGTAAATTTCCCTGGATCTTTTTTTCCGCCGGGCGATGATGACATGTACAACCATGGGTATCAGTAGCAGGGAAACCACGAGGGATACGGACAGCGTGGAAATAATGGAGACACCTATGTGTTTGCCAAGGAGTTCCACAAGGTAATTGGATGAAAAAGCAAAAGGTATAAAAACGGCAATGGTTGTGAGTGTGGCGGCAAGGATTGACCGCCATACTTCGCGGGTCCCCTGGAGTACAGCTTCTGTGGGTTTTAAACCAAGGGTTCGGAGGCGATAAATGTTTTCAAGCACAACCACAGAGGTATCCAACAGCATCCCGACAGCAAGGGCAATCCCTACCAGTGTCAGGCTGTTTATGGAAACCCCAAAACCGAAAAAGAAATTGAAGGCGGTATAGATGGATACCGGCATGGCCAGTCCCACAACCACCACAAGACTGATATTACGCAGGAATACCCAGAGAATAAAGATAGCCAGGAGTCCCCCGGTAAGCGCCAGCCGGATGATCTGGTTGATATTGTCTTCCATGAGATTAGCAGTGTCATCCTGCACAACGATCTCTATGTCGTAAGCCTTATTGTTCCGGTTAAGCCTGTCAATTTCATTCCTGATATTATGCGAGAGATCTATGATGTTGGCCTGCGCATCATTGATCACTGTAATAGAGACCGCCTCTTTGCCGTTTACCCTGCTGATGGTTTCTTCTTTTTTTTCTCCATAATAAACCTCTGCAATGTCTTTAAGCTGTACGGGGTTCCTGCCACGGCCGACAACAATATCCTCAATTTGCCTGATGTCCTGGTAATCTGCATCCAGGTAAACGAAAAACCGCTGACCTTCCTCCCTGATCGTACCTCCATATTGCCGGAGATTCATGTTTCGGGAAAGCATGGCCCTTACCCTGGTCGGGGTGATCCTGTATGCATCACAGGCTGCCTTATTGAGTATTACATCTACCGATTTTTCCTGTCCCCCGTAAACATTTACTGCAGCCACTCCATCAACATTTTCCAGTTCAGGAATGATTTTCTGGTCGGTAAAGTTCCTTACGCGACCTGAACCTCCGGATCCGCGAACCTGCAGGGTCATAAGGATATTGGTGATCAACTCTGTATCCATTTTGATCACGGTAAGGTTAAATTCATCTGGCAGATCCCTGCTCAATGTGGCAATCCGTTCGTCCAGTTTCAGGTAGGCATATTTAAGGTCGGTATCACTTTCATAGGAAATATAGACTGTCCCCCTTCTCCTTTCCGCAGATGATTCAATCAACTCGATATTTTCCAATCCCGCGATAGCAGATTCCACCGGAATTATGGCATTCTGTTCCATATATTCAGGGGTTACTTCAATCTGCGAAGTCACCTGAACGAAAAGCATGGGTAGCTCAGCGTTGGGGAACATTTCCATCTTGAGCTGCTGGTAGGAGACATAGCCCAGCAATGTGCTGGCTATAAACAGCATGGAAACGAGTGTCTTTCTTTTGATGAAAAATTTCATTCCTCTTCTCCCGTGTTCCTGGATTTAAACCATTTCAGTTCTATTTGGCCAAACAGCATATAAACAGAGGGTATTACCACAAGTGTCAGCAGGGTCGAGGTTACCAATCCCCCAATAACCGCCCAGGCCATGGGTGAACGAAGGGAGGCACTCTCACCGAACCCGAAGGTCAGGGGCAGCAGGGCCAGAATGGTTGTCAGCGTGGTCATAATAATGGGCCTGATCCGTCTTTGTCCAGCAGCAATGATAGATTCCTTCAGTTTCATCCCGGATTTTCGGAACTGGTTTATGGCATCCACCAGGATGATGGAGTCATTGACTGCTATTCCCACAAGCATGATAATGCCAATTACTGCCATGATATTCAGGGCTTTCCCCTGCAGGTAAAAAATGCCAATGGCACCTACAACTGATAGTGGTACTGTCAATAAAATCGTGAAAGGGTGTATAAGGCTTTCAAACTGCGAGGCGAGCACCATATAGACCAGGACCAGGGATAACAGAAGCGCAAATCCGAGGCTGCTCATGGATTCTTTTCTCAGGGCCTCCTCACCTGTTATGTGGAATCTGTATTCAGGCGGAAATTCCACATCCTGGAGCCTGAGGCTGATGGTTTCAGCCATCTTGTCAAGGGGTGTGTTTCCCTCGAGGTCAGCGGTGATCCTTACGATGCGATTCTGGTTATTATGCAATATTTCCCTGGGGGAATTCCCGATATAAATCTCGGCAACCTCCCGGAGTAAAACCTCAACATTATCCACTGTTATTGTTAATGTTTCCAGTTCCTGAAGGCTGATATCCTCAAGCTTAACGGTAATATCTTTCAGTTCACCCTTTATATCCATTTGTCCCGCATTGGTCCCCTGAAGCTTCTCACTCACCCTGCTTACCAGGGTATTAACATCAATGTTCATCAGTCCAGCTCTATACCTGTCAATCTTTATGTCAACCTCTGGAGCACCTCCTTCAATAGAGGAAGAAATATTCTGCAGGCCTTCAATTTTGTCCAGTTCCAGGATAACCAGTTCACTCAGGTTTTCCAGAACATCCGTCTCTGTTCCGACCAGTTCAACTACCAGGGGGGCTTCATCGGTTCCAAGGATGGAACGCAGGGCGGTTTCTTCCTGCCTGCCGATCATCTCGATGTTCGAATTCTCAGCGTAATGGTTCGTCAGTGATTGGATAAGCGAGGTTGCGGTAGTCTTTCCATCCCTTAGCAGCTTCACTTTCAGCGTGGCCATATTTTGATCGTCAAAAACATCCTCACCTCCGGTTGACAGTCCCGAGGTCGGACCAATCTCACTATACACAAGTTCAACCTCATCCGGGGCCAGTTCCCTGACGAGGTTTTCAACGGTCTCAACAGCTCCAGCGGTTCTTTCAAGCCTTGTACCTTCCGGCATCTTAAGGTCAACATAGAATTCCCTGGTATCTGTTTTGGGCATGAACTCGCTTCCAAGTTGCTTCATCATCAGCCAGCCCAGGGTTATAAGTCCGATGGCACCCAAGAGCACCCATCCCTTATAATCCAGTGTTTTCTCAAGGAAGCGGCCATACCTGGTAAACTGAACCGATCTCTTAGCTTTCCTGGTGAAAGGTGTTTTTTTCCGGTAAATACGTGAATAAAGCATGGGAATGATCAGGATGGCTACAACAAGGGATGTTAGCAGGGAAAAAGCCACCGTAAAGGCCTGTTCCTTGAATAATTCACCGGCAGCACCGTGCATATATACTATGGGTATAAATACCACTATGGTGGTCAGGGTGGATGCAATAATGGCTCCCCCTACCTGAGAGGTGCCAGCAATGGCCGCTTCACGTTCCGAATTACCGGCTTCATGGTTCCTGAATATATTTTCCAGCACGACGATGGCATTATCAACCAGCATTCCAGCCCCCAGTGCAAGTCCCCCGAGGGTCATAATATTCAACGTCAAATTGGCAAAATACATCAGGGCAAAAGTGGCGATGATGGAGATGGGTATGGCAGCAGAGACGATGGCTGTGGGACCAATCCGGCGCAGAAAGATGAAGAGCACAAAGACTGCCAGGATAATACCCCCTATGGCACTGTCCCTGACCTCCCTGATAGCTCCTGAAACAAATTGCCCCTGGTCCTCTACGATGGTAAAAGTGAAACCGGGAAGGGACTTTTCCATCTCTTCCAGGGCCAGCCTTAGCTGTTCCACCGCCCTGACGGTGTTGTAACGCATTTCTTTGTATATGCTCAGCCCGACACATGATTCACCGTTCAGCCTTACCGAGTTTTCAAGATCTTTCGGCTGCAGAGAGATGGTTGCCAAATCCCCGAGAAGAACAGGGATTCGTTCTCCAGCTACAGACTCGTCTGGCTGTCCCATTCTCACGATGATATTTTCCAGCTCCTGGATCTGTTCAAGCTGGCTTAGTCCCCGTACAATATAACGTCTCCCCATCTCGACAATGGAGCCTCCCGAGAGGTTCTGATTGAAATTCTGGATCCTGTTTGAGATGGTTGACAGGTCTACATTGTATGATTTCAGCAGGTAATCGTTTGTCTCTATCAATACCTCAATTTCTTCAGCACCATCAATTTCCACATCCGCTATGCCTTCAAGCCTTATCAACTCATTTTTTACATAGTTCTCGGCTACTTTGCGGAGTTCATTTAAATCATCTGTCTCTGTATGCTGGAAAGCCACAAGCAAAACAGGGTCAGCATTCGGATCATGCTGTGTGATATTGATCTCATCCAGGTCATCCTGGTTGAATGCAGACAGGGCTTTGGACAGGTCAAGGAAAGCCTCGTCCATATTCTTATCCCAGCTGTACTCCACGGCAATCTGTGCCACACCTACACGGGAGACTGATGAAACATTGCTAACTCCGCTTTGCCGGATGGCCAGTGCTTCAATCCGGTCTACAAACTTTTCTTCAATTTCTTCAGGTGGACGCTCCCCGGATTTCAACTCAATAAATAAACGTGGATTATTGAGGTCGGGAAACAGATCAATCCCAAGCTTGTCAAAAGAAATATATCCAAGCAATAAGGTGGCAAGGATGATCATACTGACCGAGACAGGGTAGTCAACAGAGAATTTTGTGATGGATTTCAACATTATTGCTGGGGATTTAATTCGGATTGTTTTTTTACCTGAGGACTTTGACCCTGGACTTGTCCCGCAGGGTTTCAAATCCTTTGCTGACAACCGATTCCCCGGATTCAAGTCCCGCAATAACCTCAACCCTATCAGCCGTTTCCAGTCCCGTAGTAATCTCCCTCTCATTGGCTACCCCCCTTTCAACCACAAACACAGTACGTGTCCTGTTCCTGGTCACAATGATATCTTTGGGGATGACAATCGTGTTCTCGGCACTGTTTATTACCAGGTCTGCTTTTACAAACATCCCCGGCAGAATTTTCTCTGCTGTATTCGCCACATTGACCAAACATTTAAATGTCCTGGCCTCCGGATCAATGGCAGGTGATATCTGTGAGATCTGGCCCATCAGTGTATCCAGGGGACTGGTATAACTGGTGACATATACCTTATAATCCTTCTCAACATTCCCATAGTACTTTTCCGGGAGGTTGGTCTCCAGGTACAACATACTGTAATTGATAACCTTCACAAGGACAGTGGCGGCATTGACCTTTGTGCCATTTGTAAAATACGGCAGTTCGGAGATCACTCCAGTAAAAGGAGCCCTGACGGACATTTTTGCCAGGTTGATCTGGCTGCTTTCAATGTCATATTCTGAGTTTATGAATCCTATTTCAGCATTTTTCAATTCCCGCAGAGTAGCTCCACCCTTTTCGTAAAGGGATTTTTGCTTGTCAAACTCCTGCGCGGAAATTTCAAGATCTACTTCCTTTGACTTTATCCTCAGGTTATTTAAATATTCTTCATCTTCAAGTTTGATAATAATGGCTCCTGCTTTCACCTTATCACCAAGGATATAAGGCCTGCCTGTTGCAGGATTATTCTGAAGCCGGTACTTGCCCGCCATTTCTGATTCAAGGCTGACTTCCTTGATGGGGTAGACTGTACCGGTGGTATTAATAAACTCTTCGAGGGATGAGGTATCCACTTCGACAACCCCGACGGGTACTTCAATAGAGGTCTCAACATTCAGATCGGGCTGTTTACATGAATGTCCTATCACCAGGGCAGCTGTCAGCATGGCGAATAATAATCTGGTCTTTTTCATCAGTTTATCTTGATTTATTGGTTTTCTTCTTCAAGTAGTTCCTCTGGTATTATTGAAACCTGGTACTCAAAATCGTATAATGTCTGGATCTTAAGATTCAGTAATTCCAATTTATAATCTATGATGGCATTGGTCAGGGCCATTTTGTTGTCAGATAGCTGGCTCTGAATAATCCCCAGATCCAGGCTGGTGAGGTCACCGTTCTTATATCTTTCCAGGTTAATATCATAGGTGAGTTCTGCATTGTCAACCGTTTTTTCCTGAATAATGATCTGGTTTTCCAGGTTTTTTATGCTTCTGATAATGGATCTGATATTTACCTGGATATCAATTTTCTCTATCTCAAGGTCTATCTCGGTACTTTTGATGTTGGCTTCAGCTGCCTTGATCTCGGATTTCCTTTCCCCCCAGTCGAAAATCGGGATATTAAGTGTTAGTCCAACGCTGGGCGTGTTGGTGGGATTATCGAATAACTGTCCGAGATCCTCATGGTTCGCTGTTATTCCGAAAGAAGCTGAGATGGAACCGGCAAATTCATTTGTGGTTTTGGCTTCCATCAGGTTGAACATGGAGTTTTCTATATCAATGGCCCGTTGCCGGAGCTCCATTCTGTTCTCCAGTGCATGGTTCATGGCCATATCCGCATCTATGTCAACCGAATCAGCCTTAATGACAGTTACCAGTTCAAATTCTTCAGTCAGGGGCATACCTATAACCACCTTCAACTCATCCATGGCGTTCTGCAGGTTTAGTTCGGCGGTATATACAGAGGAACGGCTGGTGGCCAGGTTCACCTCCGATTGATACAACTCCTCCAATGCCTGGAGTCCACCTTCAACCTTATTTCTTGTGATCTCATGGCTTGACTGGTTATTTTTTAATTCTTCACTGGCGATGTCCAGTCTCATCTGCATGGAATACACAGCGTAAAAGGTCTGTGCAACATTCCTTTCCAGGCTCAGTTTCTGCAGCAGGTATCTCAATAAGGCTGTTTCATAGCTCAGTTCTACCCTGGCCAGTTCAACCTTGGTGCGGTTATAAGTGAATATTGGTTGTGTCAGCTGGAGATATAAACGGTTGTTCCAGGTCCGGGAAATCGGATCCACTGCTCCTGAAGATTGTGAATTGTTATAGTCATAATAGAAGGTGTTATGCAGGGAGATGGTACCGTCTGTTGGGAGTATCCGCTGGTTGATAGAGAACGTCCCGGTCGAGCTGGCTGATTCATTCAGGAACCACTCGCTGGTCCTCCTGTCGAAACGGTTAACCCTCTCATATTCGAATGGATTCAGTACCAGTCCGAATTGCGATTTCAGCCTGGCCCGCTGGGCATTCAGCAATTCCTGGTTCCTGAGAAGGTCAAGCTCAACCTGTTGCATGGTCGGACTGTTCAGAATGGCAATATCCAGGGCTTTATCCATATCCATTAATACCTGGGCGTGGAGTCCGGTTGCCGTGATCGTAAACAGGACTAAAAGCCAAATGAACCTGTTCCTGCTGAATGGATTTGTTGATCTCATTTTATTTGTATTATTATTATTTTCTTACCCATTTGACTGCATCGGCAAAAACCCTTCTTCCATTGGTTTTATCTGTCAGTTCAATGGTAGCGGTATCTCCCGGGAAATGAAATGCGCCTATCTTATTCCAGCCT
>Ga0209345_10002812_pt1 | contig 18652 bp, 16 predicted proteins | sample Cruoilmetagenom7_FD_187294 | JGI IMG/M metagenome (GOLD analysis project Ga0209345, IMG submission 187294) | Oil polluted marine microbial communities from Coal Oil Point, Santa Barbara, California, USA - Sample 7 (SPAdes) (version 2) | ecosystem: Environmental > Aquatic > Marine > Oil seeps ...
CCCGAACAAATTTGTTCGGGGACGCCTCTGGTTCGGACGGTCAGGACGTGGAAGCAATATCCATGATGGGTTTATGGAGGTGCTTGCCGCCCATCGATCCGTAGAACTTGGCGTCGCCGAAGGCGAAGACTCCGCCGTCAAAGCCCGTCAGCCAGTAGCCCTTGCCAGTCGGGCTGGCATCCGCTCCGATTATAAGGTCGTTCATGGGACTGCTGCCCATGGAGCCGTAGAACTTGGCGTCGCCATAAGTGAAGATGGCACCGTCGAAGCTCATGAGCCAGTAACCTTTGCCACTTGGTGTTGGGATGATGTCGATGATCATGCCGCTGAGGGCTTTGCCTCCCATGGAGCCGTAGAACATGGCGTCGCCGAAGGGGAAGATGCTCCCGTCCACGCTTACGATCCAGTAGCCCTTGCCCGTTGGTGTGGAGGCTATTGCCCAGATGGGTTTGTGGAGGTGCTTGCCGCCCATGGATCCGTAGAACTTGGCGTCGCCGAAGGCAAACACGCCACCGTCGAGGCCCACGAGCCAGTAGCCCTTGCCGCTTGGCGTTGCTGTCATGTCAATGATGTAGTCGTTCAGGGGTTTGCTGCCCATGGAGCCGTAGAACTTGGCGTCGCCATAGGCGAAGACACCGCCGTCCATGCCGAGTAGCCAGTAGCCCTTGCTGGTGTGGTGGTCGCCCGCGCTCTTTTTTGTGTGCTGCGTGGTTTTGTTGTCAGCGCTCATTGTCATGGGAGGGGTAGCCGTAATGTCGATGATGGAGCTGTTCAGGTGTTTGCCGCCCATGGAGCCGTAGAACTTGGCGTCGCCATAGGCAAACACGCCACCATCCTCGGCTGCCAGCCAATAACCACCGCTTGGCGTCGTGGTTGTGGTTGTGGTGCTGGTTGTGGTTGTGGTGCTTGGCGTGGTGGTTGGCGTCGTGGTTGTGGTTGTGGTGCTTGGCGTGGTGGTTGTGGTGCTTGGCGTGGTGGTGGTTGTTGTAGTGCTGGTGCTGGTTGTGGTGCTTGGCGTCGTGGTTGTGGTTGTGGTGCTGGTCGTGGTGGTGGTTGGTGGTGTGGCGACTTCTGCACGGAAGTTGGCAACAGTATTGGCGGTGTCATTGATCGATCGGGCGTTGTCTGCTGTGCTTGTGTGCCCGGTGGATCGGCCCGAATGGTTTATTGCGGGATTGGAGTACTGATTCACGCGAGGGCAGCCACCACTTGGGTTACTCGCAGTAACCGGGCAGTTGTATGCCATTACGGTGCGAAAAGTTTCGTTGGGGGCCGGGTCTTGCCATCCTTGCGAATAAGACGAGACGCCGGTGCTTCCTCCCGTGTTGTCTTTGTCGTGTGTGCTTCCTTGAATGTGGCCGATCTCGTGACCGAACGAGAAATTGCCCGTCGCGCAATTGTGTGCCACAACGCCGAAGGCATAGGTTTCAAAGGTCGGGGTGAGTGATGACATGAGCCAGGCCAGGCCGCACGCGCTGGGGTCAGTTTTTCTGATGAGAATCACGACGTCGGCGCCATAAGTATCGCGCCAAGTGTGTACTTGGTCGAGGACTCCGTCTGTTGTTGATGTCAGATTGGTGAGGTCATCGGTAAAGGACCCCTCTGTGTGGGCTATTTCAGCGGTGTGGACGAGCCTGAGGCGTGTGTTGATGTTGCTGTTGGCGTATCCGGTATTGGTTTCGGTGATCGCGAGCTGGATCAGACTCTCAACGGGAGTTTTTCCCCCCGTTTGATTTTTCGCTTCGGGCGTGTAGACCACCATCACATCGATCTGGCTGCCATCGTCTTTTTCTGCTGTGACCGTGTGGTCTGGGATCTGCTGTGGTGGGGATGGGGGTAGCTGGGGCGGGAGCTCCGGTGGGGGTACTTGGGGTGGGAGACCTTCCGGGAGTAGGGAAGTGTCTGTCTCACGTAGCACGTGCTGTCCGTTTTCTTGGGAACGGAACTGATACACGTTTCCGTCGAGCGTGACATTGCCCGTGAGGTGCCCTTCGTTCAAGATGAAAATAGCATCACTTTGCTCTTTTGTGTTGACCTTTCCCTGCCATGCGAGGGTGGAGTTGTCGGTCCTCGCGCGTGTGAGGTCGAGTTTGAGTATTCCTTTTTCGAAAGCGGGAAAGGTCAAATGCGCGTGCTCGCGGGCTTGTCCATTCGAGTCGACCAAGCTTTCGAGATGCACGTCTATGTTGACAGAACGACTTACGGTATGGTCCTGAGGCAGTACAAAGTCTTGGTCTCCATTCTCGTTGTCTGCTGAGGTCAGGCTGGCGAGGACCGAATATTCCTGCGCGGAAACTGGTTGTTTTTCGGAAGCTGACGCGGAAGTCGACAGCATGGGTAAAAGACTGCAAAAAATAGCGAAGACCACGAACCTGCTTGTTCGTTCGATATTTTTCCAATGTGCTGGCATGGGCATTTCCCCGAATAGCGGAGTCCGATCGGTGTGGAGTACATCGGCAAATACGGAGGAAAAGCTTGATCGTCTCTATTGTTGCGAAATGCCGAAATTTCTAGATTTTCTGTGGGAAAATTCTCTTTTCCGGAGAAAACTGCTTGTGTTCCCAGGTGAAAGTGGGTTTCTGTTTTCTCTCCAGGGGGTTCTTCTGGTAGCTGTCGTGCAAAGATTTTTCGCGAGGTGTGTTTTTCGTGCAGGAGCTTGCTGCAGAAAAAGAAGAGAAAAGCCGGAGAATCAGGGGACTGCGATGGCGACAGTCGGGGTCTGGTCAGAGTGCACCATTGCTCCGCCTTGTGAACGAGCTCTGGCAAAACCGTGCACTTCCCCCTCCCTGCCGGCCAGTAGGTAGCCGTCACCGGAAGAGAGGGAGACGAGACTGACAACTTCCTGCCTGATCTGTCGGGCAGGAAGACTGCCGAGATACGGGGCGTCGCCAAAGGCGAAGACGCCGCCGTCCTGGGCGGCGAGCCAGTAGCCCTCGCCCGTTGGGGTGGAGGCCATGGTAATGATCGGTTTGTGCAGGGGTTTGCCGGCCATGGAGCCGTAGAAGCCGGCGTCGCCGAAGGCAAACACTCCGCCGTCCTGGGCGGCGAGCCAGTAGCCCTCGCCCGTTGGGGTGGAGGCGATTGCAGTGATGGGTTTGTAGAGGTGCGTGTTGCCCATGGAGCCGTAGAAGCCGGCGTCGCCGAAGGCAAACACTCCGCCGTCCTGGGCGGCAAGCCAGTAACCCCTCCCGGTGGGAGTGGAGACAAGTCGAACCACTTTTCCTGCTATCGGGACCCCCGCAAGTGAACCGTAGTGCTGGGCTGCTCCAAAGGGGTGCACTTCCCCGATTGAGCTGAGGATCCAATAGCCTTTTGCAGCTGTTGACGTTGATGTTGTTGATGACGTTGTTGACGACCGTACTTCTGCGAGATCGATCGCGCTTGTCTGTGTGAACGCTTGCGAGAGTGATCCGTGATCTTGCGCGGGAGCAAAAGCATGGACTTTCCCTGTCGCAGTCAGAACGTGATACCCAGTGGGGTCCGTTATATAGAACCAGGTGCTGGAGATGCCGAGAGCCCGGCGGAAAGTATTCGCAGGAATGACGCGTGAACCATGTGCGAAATTGATGCGTATTTCACGCGCACGCCCACCGTCGGAGCCAATCCCGTCTCTTCTGATCACGGAGAAGTTCTGAAAAGTCCCGAGGTCTTGCCCGAAAATCTCTGTGATTTCACTGATGGGGATGTCTTTTGACCAGCGATGATACTTATTGCGAGAAGTGGCATCTCCTGTATCCGAGACTGCGGGGAAAACCCCGCCGGCAGTATGACCACCTGTGGAAGCAGAGAATTCTGTTCTTGCTGTATCCCCGTTGCTCCAGTGGCGCACTTCTCCGCTGGTGGCCGTGACCGCCTGATTTGAGAGTAAGTGCTCAAGGGGAAAGAAGCCGGAATCCTCCGATATCGCGGCTCCTCGATAGACCTGGCATGTGGCGGTGTTGCAGGTATCGGCATAGAGATATTTTCCGTGCCCGTTATTGGCTTGCATGTCGGAGGCCACATAGGAACGAGCGGCTACTGCCTGCGCGCGCAACGCGTGTGCTCCCCGTCCTTCTCCCTGTGTCGCCCAATAGGCGGGCATTTCTTGGGGGACAACACCTATTAGATAGGTTGCAAGGGGAAGAATATTCACCGTTCTCATCTGCTCGTTCTCTTCCTGGGCCTCGAGAGTCCCGCGTAACCAATGAATAGTTTCCTGCGTGGTCTCGCCGGTGGTCTCGTTCGCAGTCTGAGAGATACAGAGCTGTAACAGGGTGTTGTGCGGGGCGGTCATGACCCCGGCGCGGGCATCAGGGTGAGAAGGGGTGAAAAGAGTAGGGTGGTCCACAGTTCCAAGTTGAGTCCAGGGCCCTGTGCAACTTGCCCCTTGTTCAATAAGGAAGTGACCGGAGGAGATGCGACGGGCTCGCGCCGCGCCTGAGGCCGGTATTTCCCATTGTGCGACGTGAAAAGGTGCTGCAGAAGTGACCTGCAGTGCTGCGCCGTCATTCTCCACGATCCTTACCCGGAGAAGTCTGTCTGGTATGAAGCTTCCTGGTTTGGTTCCGCCGTAATAGTGAGCAAGGATTTCTTGATACGGAACTCCTGCGAGCGCGTATCCGAGTGCTCCCCATTGGCCAAGGCCGCGACCATGACCGAAACCGCGGCCTTCGATCCGTATCTGCGCGTTTTCTTCTGGTGCTTGCCCGCGCAGAGGTGTTGCCGTGACAAATGCCGGCAATACCAGTAAGGAAACCGCGTAGAGAATTGCGGAAAAGACTGTGCAGCGAGGCCGGAAAACTTTTTGCCGGTCTCTTTTTTTCTTTGGAAAGTGTTGGTGGGGACGTTCTTTCTTGTGATGATATTGCATTGCAGTTCTCGTTTTCTAGCGGAAAGTGTCGTTCTTTCTGTGACTGTCGAGCAAAGAAGAAACAGACTGTGGTAGAAGAAGAACGAGTGCAACAGCGGGATCGTCGCGGTTTTCATCAGTGGGGGGCGTCAAGGATCCATGAAATTTTGCATCCCCAAAAGTATGAATCTCTCCTTCGCTTGAAAGCAGATAGTATCCTCGTCCACCGATACTTGCTCGCATGGTGACTATTCTTGACAGGGTGTGATGGTCTGCTGTTTTTGCCTTGTGCAAGCGGGCGTCGCCGAAGGCGAAGATGCCGCCGTCTTGGGCGGCGAGCCAGTAGCCTTTGTTGGTTGGGGTGGGGGCGATCGCGGTGATGGGTTTGTTGAGGTGTTTTCCGCCCATGGAGCCGTAGAATTTGGCGTCGCCGAAGGCGAGAACCTCGCCGTGTTTGGCAGCGAGCCAGTAGCCTGTTGCGCTTTCCATTGCCGAGACAATAGGGGTGCTTGCTGAAGAATGAGGGGGATTGTCTTGCGGTGTGTGTGTGGCCAGAGTCGTCGTAGCAGCTGTGCCAAAATTCTGCGCTTTTCCAGAGCGCAATATGACTCGGTATCCAGGATTTTCCAGCTGAGAGGCCAGGATTATTTTTTCGGTTTCTTTGCGAATTGCTGGGAGAAGCGCGAAAAACCGCTTTCCGGGACAGAGGGTGGAGCCAACGTCTTTGTGGCCCATGATGCGTGGCAGGTTTTTGTGGATGCTGCGCGGGTTGAGCTTGTGGCCTGCGTTTTTCCAGGCAAGTAGGGTGTTGAGTGCGGCAATGCCGGCTGCACTGGGAACAGCTTTCTCGAAATTTCCGAGCAGGGCAATGCCACATGAGCCGGTATTGTGATTTTTGGCGTGTGCGCCGATTACTCCTTGGTGTGCTTGGTCTTCTCCATCATGTAGTTCTTCTTTTTTGTAATCACGTGCCCAGCGACCTTCGTACACATGGCCTTTTGCGTCTATGAGAAAGTTGTAACCGATATCGGACCATTCTCTGGTTTCAGTGTGGTAGGCGTAAATTGCCCGTACGGTTGCTTCTGGATTGTTGTCCTTGTTTGAAGTGGCTGTGTGGTGCAGGATGAAGCGTTCGATCGGGGCATGACTCGGGTTTTTTGCACGCAGACTTTCGTCAGCTTTCCACATGGCCCGTGTGATGATCGAGGGTGCGGGAAGAGCGTCGCCTTTCGGTATGGCAGGAGAAGGACTGTTGCTTTGCGCGTCGATCAGGCTGATTTCCATACGCGACACCAGGCCGGACAGGACCCTCACCTGAAATTCCAGGGCTTGTTCTGTCTGGAGCAGTGCGGAAAAAAAGCGGCTGCTGGAAGTATCCTTGCTATTTGTGAGGTTTGTGTCGACACTCATGTCGGCTGAAAGCCAGAAAGGCTCCCACTGGCTCCACTTTTTGTTGGGGCCTGCGTAGCGGGTTTCGATGTCTGCGTCAGGGGCGCCATGCCATGACAGACCGGCATGCGAAACTGGAAAAGGTGCACGAAACTGGTGTGCATTTCGAGTGTCTCCCCCCTGTGCCTGGATGTCCGCGGCGCTTGTGGGCAAAGGCATACGCACAAGACGGGGGAATGGCCCAGGCAGAAGACGGCGAGACAGGACGGTAGGTGCGGAGCGAGACGCAATGACAAGGACCGAGAGGGTGAGGAGATTGCGGCGTGAGAGATCAGTTTGTGACACCGTTTGTGGAGCACCTTTTCTCTGTGTGCCAGGTTGTCTGCAACTTGGAATTTGAGCGTGGGGGTGGAGCGCGATGCAGACTGCTCACTATCGGGCCATCCTGCACCTTCCTGCTTGGCTGATGACGAAGATATGAGCAAGTAGCCGGAGAAAGGTGTAGCAGTGGCGGGCTGAAGCGGCCGTTGTTTTTCTTCTGTGAAAACCTGGCATTCTACCGGCACTTTCTTGTGGAAAAGATCGGAACTGGGGATCGATGTCTTGAATCTTCTTATTGTACTTTTCTGAGGGTTTTTCCTGTTTTCATGGGGTTCTTGGAAGAGAGAAGAGAAAATATTTCCCGCAAGAACGTAACTGGTAGGAGAGCAGCGAACGGAAGAATTTCCCGCAAGGAGGCAACTGGTAGGAGAGCAGCGAACGGAAGAAAAGAAAAAGTCTACTATTCGTTTATGCCATCTTCAGTGACTCGATTTTCTGCCAGATATGCTCGAAACTTTTTGCGTACTATAGGGACACAACACGAATGGATGCAGCGTGTTTTGTCTGTAGGGAAACGCGAGTGTGCGACCGCTCTTGAGGAGATTGAACGGCGACGTGCTGTGCTTGCTGCTGCGACTCGTGCAGAAGACGGGATGGACCCGTCCTCCGATTCCTATTACGGAGCGGAGTATTACGGTGTGGGACGGGTTCCTACAGGCGCGGGTACCATTAGCGGATATGACTCCTACGACCGGGTGTCCAGCAACGCCGACCTTTCAGCCTATCTCGTTTGGCGTTTCTTTTCTCCTGTGAAAAGCCTGGATATAGGGTGTGCCCTTGGGTTTGTTGTGGAAGCGCTGCGAGACCTTGGAGTGGACGCGTATGGCTGCGATATCAGCGAATACGCGGTTGCTCATTCTCCGGAAAATATTCGTGATCGCATACAGCAAGCTGATCTTTCTGCGGGTTTGCCTTACCAGGAGAAAGAGTTCCCGCTTATTACAATTTTTGAATGTCTAGAGCATCTTCCACCGGAAGTGATTCCTGCTGCTTTACAAGAATTGTGCCGTGTGAGTTCTGGTTATGTTATCTGCACTATTCCGTCTTTTGGTATGAATAAACACGGCCCAAGTGGCTGGTTTGATGGCAAGGTGCTTGAGAGTCGCCTTGCTTATTACCGAATGTTAGGCCCCTCCTATACTGGCCCTATTCCCTATGCAGATTTGCAAAAAGATGCTCGTGGTCGACCAATTGAAGGCCATCTTTGTATCGCCTCTTTTTCTTGGTGGACACAGCAATTTGAAAAAGCAGGATTTATACGCGCTGGGGCGATGGAAAAACAGATGTGCCCTGCAGTCGCACGTGTGGGGAAGTCAAAATTGTGGAATTTCTATGTTTTTCACCCGGCCGACCTTCCTTTTTTTCTTCCTGTGATCCAAGAGGAAGAGGAGATTGCAAGGGTGGAAGAACAATGGGAAATCGGGAAACACGGTCCTGTTGCCGATGATCTCGCTGCAGTTGATGCGCTGCTGGGGAAAAATGGCCTGCTGCATTCTTCTTTCTTCTGAGGTTTACTTCCGCGCGTGTTTTTTCTTGTGCGCATCATTGTGTGTTGCAGAGCGTGTTGTCGGGACTGCGTCTGGTGTGCACGGGAGAGGAGTTATTTGCTCGCGTGTGTGGAGGAAAACACACGCGACGAAATAGTTGGAGATCGGCTTTTCACGCGTTCTGCCATCTCGAGTAAGAATTTTTCATATTGGGCGATGATGGTGTCCCATTGAAAAAAACATTGCACATATTTTTCTCCGTTTTGCCCGAGCGCGCAGCGTAAACCCGGATGGCACAAGAGCAGATTGAGCGCCGCTGCGAAGGTACGATAGTCCTCAAACCAAAGTCCAGCGTGCGAACGGATGGCGTGTTCGCGTGTTGGGCCGCAATGTCCGTTCACGAGGACGGGTGTTCCGGTGCTCCAGGCTTCCAGAAGCACAAGTGAGAAGGCCTCGAAAGGGGAGGGGGAGATCAGGACATCGGCGCCCTGCAGCGCGCCCCATTTTGCGTGTGTGCCAATGGGCCCAGTCACTATCACATCGGGGAGAGAAGGCAGCGGGTGCACTATGGGGCCCGCAAATATCAGAACATGTGGGTTTTCGGGATGTAATTGCTTGAAGGCTTTCCAACAATTACTGAGAATTTTTACTCCCTTTGTGTTGTCGACCCGACCGAGGCAGAGCAGGTAAGGGCGGTTCCCAATGCCCGTTTGGAAGCGAAATGCCTGTTCATCTCCGGTTATTTGTTCTACCCCGAGTCCCAACTGCAGCTGGGGCTTGTGCGCCACACGAAAGATCTGTTCGACCAGACGGCGTTCGTTTTCTGTCTGGAAAACCAGGGCTTGGACCGCAGTGAAAACCTTTTGGAAAATGCTGAGCCGTAGCGGAGGCTCATCGTGCGCAGCAGGATGCATGATGGCACGTTCTGCGACATGCGGGATGCCATGTACCGTTGGGTAATAGAGGTAGGGATAGAAAGCCACAAGGTCGGCGTCACAGGCTTCCACGGCCTGCACGAGGTCGGGCGTGACAGGTCCTTGGAGCTCTATCCAGGCGAGGGCTTCTTTTGTCTGGATTCGAGTTGGTTTTGAGAGCAGGGTCTCGGAGAACGCGGGGAAGGTCTTTGCCCGTCCCGAGAGAGAAGCAAAACGGTGCACGCGCACGCCATGCAGTGTGTGACTTCCTGGGGGAGAAGTATTTTTCCAGGTGATGATGTCGTCGGCGCAGGTGGTGAAGACTTCAACCTCGATGTCGGTATGCGCTACAAGACGTTCGGAGAGCATCCGAACGGCGTGTTCTGCTCCTCCAATAATGTTTTCTCCATACCGGGGAGTTACATATGCGAGTTTCACTATGTGTGTCCAGTTCGCGCGCGTTCTAGAGCGGACAGCATCTGCGCGTGGATGTCGGGAAGGTGAAAATTGCGTAGGCGCTGTAGGCCTGCTGTGTCCATCGCGTCGCGCAAACTCGGATCTTTTTGTACGCGGTCCAGAGTTGCGGCGACGAGAACTGGTGTCTTTGAGGACAAGAGCAGCCCCGCCTCTGACAGAGTCTCGGGAATAGCAGAAGAGCGATAGGCAACGATGGGAAGTTGGTGGTGCATTGCCTCGAGCAGAGGTACGCAGAACCCTTCGTGCTCTGACAAGCAGAGAAAGACATCAGCTGTTTCATAGTAGGCGACCAAGGCGCTCTGGGGTACTGATCCCGCGAAAGTAATTGCGTGCTCGATTTTGAGGGAAGTCGTGAATTTTTGCAGTGCTTCGTGGTAGCGAGAGGAGCTTGACGATCCAATCAAGCGCAAGCGGGCGTTTGGGTCATACAAACGGCGATAGGCGGCAAATGCCGCGATGATGTCGTGCTGGCATTTGTTTGGGGAGATCCGCCCGACAAACAGGATATCTGTTCCGCCGTTTGTTTTTTCCTGTTGGAGCTGGGCGAGAAGGTCGGTATCCACATTGACGGAAAATTCTTTGCTGTCAAAGAGAAAGGGGATGACCTCGGTTTGTGCATAGCCTGCGCCGTGCAGTTCATCCTCGTTGAACGCAGAAGGCGCGATCCCGAGGACGGCGCGCTTCCCCAGCTCTCTCATTTGTTTGCGTCCTAAATTCAAACCACTTGCGAAGTGGGGTTCCCAGAGAGCAAAAAAAGAAGAGGGGGTGATGTTGTGGTAGTTCACTACCAGTCTTTCGGGGCGGCCGAGCAGGAAATCGACGAGCTCTGACCCTGTCGCCAATTGGTATATTAATGTATCATCTGGGGAAGCCGGGATGTTCCTTCCATACTCCTGATATCGGTGCCCATTGTTCCGCATTTTGGGGTGCAGCACTGAGGCAAAAATCTCTGAAGGGATGCCATGCGCGCGCAGGAGAGCTTGGAGACGCAAGGTGTGAGTTCCGACTGCGCTCGGTTCAAGCACGGGAACAAATTGATGGATTGCGCTCATTCTTTTTCCTCGAGAATGCACGCGCAGGCTTGCCAGAAGGCTTTCTCGTTCTTTTCAGGAGAGAAATCCTGTAAACGGGCAGAACCTGCGGAGATGAGTTTTTGGTTTAGGTCTTTGTCTTGGGCGACTCGGTCGAGTGCGCTTGCCACGATGACGTGTTGTTTCGTTGGAAGGAGCAGCCCCGCGTTGTCGACGGTTTCCGTGACAGCTGAGGAATTCCAGGCGATAATAGGTATCTTATGCGACATTGCTTCCAAGAGCGGGACACAGAACCCTTCATGCTCTGAAAGGCATAAAAAAATGTCAGCGGCCTTGTAATAAGCCGTTAAGGCTGTTTGGGATACGTTTCCTGTGATAACTGCAGCATCGGCGATTTTTAATCGCTGCATGAGTGTACGAAGAGATTTTTCGTACACTGGCGAGGAAGACCCTCCCACGAGCCGGAGACGGGCATGAGGGTCGTGCAGTCGACGATAGGCAGTAAATGCCGCGATGATGTCGTGCTGGCATTTGTTTGGGGAGATCCGTCCGACAAACAGGATATCTTTTCCGCCGCGTTTTTTCTTTTCGAAAAGAACATTGAGGAGAGAACGATCAGGGCCCCTGTCGAACACGACAGGATCGAAAAGGATCGGCGCGATGCGCACCCGGTCGTAACCTGCACCTTCGAGTTCGTTTTTGTTGAAACGAGAAGGTGTGATTGCCAATTTTGTGATATTGGCCAATGCGTGCAGCTGTTTCCTTCCCGAGCGCAGTTCCTCCGTGACGCGCGGCTCCCATGTCGCAAAAAAAGAGGCAGGCGTGATGTTGTGATAGTTCACAATTTTTCGCTCTGACCGTGTTTGTATCCACGATCCCATTTCGCTTCCTATGGAGAGGTGATAGAGAAGGACTGCATCGGAAGTGCCACGGGGAGGAAAATTTTTATAGTTGCGGGCGAGTTTTGTAGGGAGTCCGTGTGCGCTCGCAGTATAAATTTCGGATTCCAGGCCTTTGGAACGAAAGAGATTTTGCGCCCGCCGTGCGTGGGAGCTAATGGCGTCATGCGGCACCAGAGATGGGACAAACTGATGAATTGCTACCACGGTGTTATTTCGTGCCTAAGACCAGGTGGCTACGAGGACCAGACATTTGTTCGCCAAATCTTTGCAGCGTGTCGCGCAGCGAGAGCGGGACGTCGTCGCCGAGATTGGCAAACGGGTTATCGATCTCGCTTTCGTGGATTTCTGTGGTGAGGCGAAGCTGTGCAAACAACAAACCCCAGGTGGTCGCGCGCAAGGGCTTTCCCGCAGCGAGATCGAGCACGAGAGGATCTGCAGAGCGTTCCCACACGCGAGGATCATTGCCAAGAATTCCGACGAACCCCTTGTCCCGTGTCTTTTCTGTTGCCATTTCGAGAAGTACTTGTTTTTCTGGAAGGGAAAAGCTATCGATACTTCCGCTTAATATCACGCCGCCCAACGTGTTGTCCGCGAGTTTGTCGAGATGCGCGAGCGCAGTATCAGATCGTGTGTCAATCCTTGCCGTGGCGCCTTCGAGTGTTGCAGTCTCGGAGGGATCGACACCGTAAATGTCCGCGCCTGCATCTGCAAGGAGGCGTACCAGTGTGCCGGTTCCACACTCGGCGTGCAGGATACGACCAGGTGCTGTTTGTGCTGCTTTGATGAGATGGTCGCTGAAAGGAAAGGGAGAAGGAGCGGGCATGGGCGGGGATATGGTGGTGAGAATTTTTGCTGGTGAGAGGGGTCCAAACTTCTCAATCGAGTTGTCAAGCGCACGCAGGATCTGTGTGAGGATGCTCCCAAACTCGCTGAATTGTGCGTTGATGTGTTGCATATACCAGCGTAAGACCTTGCTTTCCATACGCTTTACATAGCTTCCCCCAGGCAGATTGGAAGCAGTGGGAACAGTGAGATCGAAGTGAGAAGCTTCTGCGAGTTGCTCGATTGAGGAGGGAATGTCGCCGCTTGCCGTACCTGGGGGAGAGGCTTCCCGGAATGCCTTTGTGATCTCGTGTTCAAGGTCGGGGGGAATTCTTCCGTCCGCGCGCCGGCGTTGGACTTCGCGGTGGATTTCTTCCATGATTCGATGAGAGTCGATCCGGTCGACGTCGTTTTTTTCTTTGTTCATCTTCGAGATCCTGTGTCTGCGAATGGGCCGGCCTGTCGCAGGCCCTGTCGCATAGGTGTCACATGGCCTGTTTGTCATGGAACTGATGTCGTCTGCTGCGCCACGCTGTCTGCCGAAAACTGTCTGTCGAAAGACAGCGATGGTTCCGAGAGAGTGAGGAGCAGCATAATGAGCAGAGTCAGGCCGGTGTTCTTTTTCAGTCTGTCTGAAAAACGGGACAGGATTGAACAAGAACAGCCTTTGTGTCGAGATGTACTAGTCCTGCGCTCATATCGGGATTGTTGACGCGAAATCTTTCCTTGTGTTCTTTTTCTTGGAAAAACGAGTTTTTATTTTTTCCCCGGAGCGTTGCGGTCACTGTGTACTCTCCGCCAACAAAGGGCATACTCTCGAACTCGAAAATAACCTGATGGAGAGATTGTGTCGCGAGAGGGCGCGCGCCCAGGGTTTCTGTGTCTGTTGCAAACAGCAGCTGATTATTCTGATTTTTGATATTGATTGCCACGATGAGGTTGTGCGCTTCTTGCGTATTCTGAAGAGAAACAGCGACTGACATAAATTGCCCGGACACAAAGAATTTGTCCTGGGTGTTTGCCTGTGTGTCCTGGATGCTCTTCTCCGTGTTTCCCTGCGCGTTATTCCGAATATTGTTTTGAGACTTGTGTGGGGTGTGTGCGATGGAGAGATTGACGATTCTTGCAGGTTTTCTCTCCTGCTCGGAACCTTCTTGCTCTTGTCCGCTGTTCTCTGCGCTGTTCGCGCTGTTCTTTTGCGGCTTGTTCTTTTTCTTGTAGGTAGACGGAGGAGCTGTGTGTTCGGTGTCGGGTGTGGCGTGGACGAGCTCTCGATATGTCGCAATGGCTTTGTCCGGAGAGCCTGTGAGTATTTGACGCCCATGGTGCAGGACAGTCGCGCGGTTGCAAATTTGACGTACGAGGTCGGTTGAATGGGTGACAAAGATAATTGTGCGTCCGTCTTGCTGAAATTGTTGGATACGGTCAAGGCATTTTTGTTGAAAGGCTTCATCGCCTACAGCGAGTACTTCATCTATAAGTAAAATGTCTGGAATGACATTGATCGCCACAGAAAAGCCAAGACGCATGTACATCCCTGATGAGTAGTGTTTCACCTGATTGTCAATGAACTGTTCGAGTTCGGAAAAAGCCACGATCGCATCGAAACGCCGTTCGATTTCTGTTTTAGGGATTCCGAGAATAGACGCGTTGAGATAGATGTTTTCCCGTCCAGTGAGGTCTGGATGAAAGCCGGCACCGAGTTCGAGTAAGGCAGCAAGGCGCCCAACAGAAGTGATAGTGCCACTGTTCGGTGGGAGAATACCGGCAATACACTTGAGTAAAGTGGATTTTCCTGACCCGTTGGCACCGAGCAGGCCGAATGTCTCGCCTTTCTTGATTTCCAGGGAGATATCTTGCAGCGCCCAAAAGTCGTTGGATGTTTTTTTATTTTTCCCCAACAGCCCAGCAAAACGTTCTTTTAGTGTTTTCTCATGATGTCTGACACGAAAACGTTTTGAGACCTGATCAACGCGAATTGCGACTGTCATGCGGTCAGAGTTCCTCGGTGAAGTTTGCTTCAAGCCGTCCGAACAACCAGAAGGCTGTGACAAGAAGAAGTACTGCTCCTCCTCCGACTATTGCCAGATTCCGAATAAACCATTCCATTCCCTCTGCGGGGAGGTGTTGTTCGGCTTTTCCAGAGATTGGGCCGACGGGTGCTATTTGCCGGTACAACGCCCGTTGGAACACTAAAACAATGTCGGTGACAGGGTTCATCAAGGGAAGTCCTGTTGGCAAGTTCAGTTCTTGCATGCTCTTTTGCAAATAGGCCCATGAATACACAACTGGGGTACCCCAAAACCAGGCAAGAAGCGTGACTTCGACGAGGTGCTGTGTGTCGCGCAGGTAGACGTTTGCTGCGGAGATTGTCAGCGCGAAAGCCGCAGTCAGGGTGACAAGAATAAGAGTAGCGGGTATGAGAAGAAGTGCGTATTCCCATGCGGGGGGATACTGCATAATTGCCATGAATACCAGGAGGATGAAGAGCTGCAAAAAAAAGTGTACAAGATTGGCTCCAACCTGAGAGAGAGGCAGGATTTCCCGAGGAAAGTAGACTTTGTTGACGAGATTGGCGTTTGCCACGATAGATCCCACTGCACCCATGAGAGATCCCTGAAAAAAGTTCCAGGCGACCATACCGCTGAGAAGGTAAAGCCCGTAGTAGGGGAGATCCATACGAAATACGATGCCGAGGAAAGAGAAAACTGCCAGATACATCAAGGGGTTTAAAAGTGACCAGAGAAAACCCAGCATGCTTCCTTTGTATTTGACCCGGAGTTCGCGTCGTGTCATGCCGAGCAGGAGTTCGCGATAGCGCAGGAGTGCGCGAAGGCGAGCAAGAGTTTTCGTTCTTGTCTTTATTGTTCTGACGGTGACTGTTGTTGTGGGATCGGTCATGTCCAGAGAATTGTCGATCAAAGATGGCTCGTGACGCCAATGTGAACGAGAGGTTATCGGGAGGGTTTTGCGCAAGGGAAACACCTTCCGGAGGGTTCGCCGACAATAGTTTTTTCCGGGGTGAAAGGGTGTAGAAACCCTGTTCTATCCGGTGTTTTTCTTTCGCGTGCTGCTTTCGTCAAAGGTGGTGGCACCAGTCTTGTGCGGCGCGAAAAAACCCCTTCGGCCTTGCTCTTATGCCGGATGGCATGGGGGGGACGGAAGGAAAAGAGCTACATCTGGGCGGGAGGCCACCGCGCGAAACCCGATGCGAACCACAAGTGTAGAGCGAACGAGGCGTGGCGAATGGGTGGTTTCTTTCGGAACAGCGTGACATGGGAAATGTCTGGGTTTACGGAAAGAAGCTACCAAGTGGGAAACGCAGACCCGGTGGGGTGGACACAGCGTGGACACAGCGTGGACACAGCGTGGACGCGACATGGAGGTAGAGGGAGGTCTTTGCGTGGCTCGATTGTTCCCAACGCCAAAATGTAGGTGCCTGATCCGGCGAGGAAAATATCATGTGTGGCTGCTTTGCAGCGGGCTCGGGTGTTGTTTTGGGAAGAGTGTGTTATGTGGTGATTTTGCGGTACATCTGGAGTGTGTGTTGGGCGCATTTTGGCCAGTTGTATTGTTTGACGCGTTCGCTTCCTGCGGTAGTGAGCCGGTATTGCACGGTTGGTGTTTCAATGACGGTGCGTAGGGCATCGGCGAGTTCGTCTGGTTTGCCGACGGAGACGAAGAGGGCGGCATCGCCGATCACTTCTGGGAGTGCTCCCGCTTTTGTTGTGACGACGGGTGTGCCCATTTGCATGGCTTCCAAGGGGGGGAAACCGAAGCCTTCGTAGACAGATGGGTAGGCAAAAACCGCTGCCCCGGCGAGCAGCGCAGTTCTGTCTGTTGCGGTGACATATCCGAGTCGCACGATCCGGGCAGAGTGTGCGGCGTGTGCAATGGCCTGGTCAAAGGTTTCAATACCCCAGCCAGGTGCTCCAGCTATCACGAGGCGGACTTTTTTGTGCACGCTTGCGAGCCGGTCAAATGCTTTTACCAAAGTGGGGAGGTCTTTGCGTGGCTCGATTGTTCCCAACGCCAAAATGTAGGTGTCTGATCCGGCGAGGGAAATGCCATGCGCTGCGGCTTTCTCACGCGCTTGCGTGTCTTCCTTGGGAAGAGGGAGATCGGGGATGCCCGGGGGGGCGACGATGATGCGTTCTGGGGAAATGTTGAGCTCAGCCTGTATTTCACCGGCGACAAAGCGAGAATTTGTGTGGACCCAAGCCCCTTTTTCTACCGCGCGCCGGACAAGCACTGGGTAGAGCAGAACGGCTTTCGTGCACATTTCTGGGAAGCGCCAGGAAGTAAGGTCATGCACTGTGACAATGCGGGCGGCTTGTCGGGCTGGGGGGACGACGAAGTTCGTGCCGTGGATGAGGTCGACTTGTCCTGTCCAGTGTTCGATCACGGGGCCTTGCGTGTGTCGCCAAAGGAAATGCAAGGGGCGTGCTGCCATCGGGTGGTGTGTGGGGATTGCTCCCTCGGGGAGTTCTTTTTTGAGTTCCCCTTGCCCACGCCAGCTCACCGCGTAGGGTCGCAGTTCAATCGTGTCGGATCTTGCCTCTGCAGAGGCAAGAGACGCAAGAGCATTGATGAGTCCGTGAACGTACCAACCTACGCCTGTGCGATTGCCGATCAGGGGCGTGGCGTCGAGCGCAACAGTGAGCGACATCTTGCAACTTTAGCTTTTTTCCCCCGTGGATTTTGCCGGAGGTTGTCGTTGGGAAAATTTTGGTTTTGTTTCCGAAAGACAGAGATGCCAAAAAGGCTGAGGAATTTTGCCTCCGGGAAAATCCACGGGGGGCAGGACAGCAGGAAAGGTGTTTTGTTTGGGTGTTGCGCAGACGGTCAGATCACGATTGTGCTTGCGCTAGGCTTCGCATTGGGGAAGCGCCAAATTTGAGTGCGGTTTTTGGTATCTGGATGCCTTGTTGAGTGCCGCGTAAGGATCGTGTCCGGGGTTGTTCTATGCGCCGTTCGCGAATTTTATCGTGTGTCCGCTGCTGCGCTTACAAGTGTCGCTATTGGGGTGCAGATGAAAGCGTTAGTGCTTGCAGGTGGAGCTGGAACGCGTCTCCGGCCTATCACATATACCTCGGCGAAACAGCTTGTTCCTCTTGCGAACAAGCCAATCCTGTTTTATGGGATTGAGACATTGGTGGAGGCCGGAGTATGTGAGATTGGCATTGTTGTCGGGGACACCTGGCGTGAGGTTGAGGCCGCAGTTGGCGATGGATCGCGTTGGGGAATTTCCGTGACTTTCCTCCGACAGGAGGCGCCACTTGGTCTTGCGCATTGCGTGTTGATAGCGCAGGATTTTCTGGGTTCTGAGCCTTTCGTCATGTATCTCGGAGATAATTTTTTGGTGGGGGGTGTGCAAGATTTCGTGCGGAGTTTTCAACAGGATCAACCGAATGCCCAGATTCTCCTGTCGAAAGTCAGTAACCCCTGCCAGTTTGGGGTTGTCGAGCTTGATTCACAGGGGATGGTGCGGCGTCTTGTAGAGAAACCAACTGTTCCCTTGAGCAATCTGGCTCTTGTCGGTGTGTATTTTTTTGATGCTTGTGTGCATGAGGCAGTGCGGGCTATTGAGCCTTCGGATCGAGGGGAACTCGAGATTACCGACGCGATCCAGTGGCTTGTGGACAAGGGAAAAAGCGTGCGGGCTTCTACCGTGACGGGGCCGTGGATTGATACTGGGAAGAAAGACGATTTACTTGAGGCGAATCGCATAGTGCTCGACATGATTGAGTCTCGTGTCGACGGTTTCGTTGACGTCTCTTCAAAGATTGTCGGCCGGGTAGTTGTCGAGTCTGGAGCGCAAGTGCGCGATAGCGTGGTGCGTGGACCCGCAATTGTGGGCAAGGGTGCTTTGGTGGCGAATTCCTATATTGGTCCGTATTCGGCAGTGGGGCCGGACTGCCGGGTTGAAGATGCCGAACTAGAGCATTCCATCTTGCTGAAAGGGTCTGCTGTGCAGGGTGTACGCAGAATTGAAGACAGCTTGATCGGGAGGGGGGCAATGGTCGGGCGTTCTGTTGACCAGCCTCGTGCGATGCGTTTTTTGTTAGGGGACCATTCAGAGGCGCATGTGTGTGGAAGCTGACCTCTTTTTTTACCTTGAGGTTGCGAGGAGGCTGCGAGCGTTTTATCTGGTTTGCGGGTGCAAGCTGAAAAGACGGGGACCACAAGGTGCGGGATACCAACGGGAGGTGTGCCGGCGCGGTTTTGCCGGCACAGTTTCTTTGGCGTGGTTGCTTTGGCGTGGGTTTCAGCGTGGGTTCGCTTTGTGGGCACAGGCGCGAGACGAAGACAGGAAACGAGATTGGGGCCTGGGACAGAAAGACAACTTGTTTGTTGGTCAGGCCGTGTAAGAGCCCGATGCGCAGTTCGCCTGTGGGTGGGCCTGACGGTGTCCGGGGAA
>Ga0209345_10002813_pt1 | contig 18651 bp, 16 predicted proteins | sample Cruoilmetagenom7_FD_187294 | JGI IMG/M metagenome (GOLD analysis project Ga0209345, IMG submission 187294) | Oil polluted marine microbial communities from Coal Oil Point, Santa Barbara, California, USA - Sample 7 (SPAdes) (version 2) | ecosystem: Environmental > Aquatic > Marine > Oil seeps ...
GATATGTGCGGGCCGGTTCTTAATATAGTGCCAAACCTTAACGTAAGTACAAATGCACTTCGTTGGTATGGGCTGTTTGGCTTGAACTTGCACTTAAGCCAACCCGGTTCGGTGGCAAACCCATTTCAGTTAGGCTTTGCAGAACCATTTCAGCTTGGCGACGCGCTTGTGTCGTTCCCAAAGCTTGTTGGCCTGGTGTTACGCGTTCTGGCGATACAGCAACAAGGTCAAACACCGCACCTGGACGACGGTCGAGCACTTGGCTAACCGTTGTATATAACGCTTGTTGATAGTTTACTTTATTGCGATCAAAACGAATGACAACCAAGGGGCGACGACCCGTGTTAACGTTTGAGCGTTGGAAGCTTGGACGCGTCACACTTGAAGTAATACCTGTTGGTGTCGACATACGGTTCGAAAGAGATGCTCCGTAAATCTCGCCAGCTTTCACCCCAGCGGCCAATGCATTTAGATTAGCGCGTTCAGCCCCAACATAATTGGTTTGACGACGCACATCTTCGGTGACCTCTTTCAAAAGGCGTTCAATCAAAACAACCGTTTGATTTACTTCGTCTTGTAAGATCGCCAATTGACGGTGATCTTCATCAACTGCCCCAGATACACCGAAAGTCGCTTGAACTGATTCAAGCATATAAGATGACATCGTAGAATCTTCTGCAACTTTTTGTGCAAGTAAATTCATTTGTGCAATGTCGCTGCTTAAACGATCAAGATCAGATAAAGAACTATTGAACTGTTGAACCAAAATTGGATTACCAGGTGTCGTACCAACCTGTAGGCGCGCATTAATTGCCGCGACCGTACCATGATAACGTTGCGAATCTTGAACCGTTTTAGTTCGTAAATTCTGCAATTCACCGTTATGTGTGCGTATTTGTTCGATCAGCTGTGTCAGTTCACCCCGCATTGAGGAAACTTTTTTGCCAACAAACGTACCTGTTGCTTCACCCGGTGTAACGGGTGCAGGTTCGAAATTTGTTGAACCAAGAACAGGTTGACCTGCTCCGCCCACTGTTTCTGTCGCTGAGGCATTTTGCCCAGCTTGTGCAGTTGCAGTAGTATTTGCTGCTGGATCTTCACCTGTTAGAGAAGGCCATAAAGCTTCCTCGGTGAAAGAACACGCAGACAATGCGATGGTTGTAACGACGACCCCTGCCTTTGACCACTTAAGAACCATAGTGTACGGCTACCTTATTTTTAAGTCCCAAACTTAGCTTCCCTTAAGCTAAATTCTTTACTTTGTTAATTGCGCCTGAGGTAAAAGCCTCGGTTCCCCAGATATGCGAGCAAATCTTACCCTAAAGCAAAGCATGGGGACAAGGGCGTTTTTTCCTTTTTTCGCAATCAAATAGCGTTATTTTGCATATATTCTTTTTTTTTTGTATTTTTTTCGATTTTTATTCGCTTTTCCTCTTGACCTAGGAGGTCAGTCTGGATAGTTTCCGCCCCACACTAAGAGGGTCACGGCCCACGGTGTTGAAAACATAAAATATGCGCCCATAGCTCAACTGGATAGAGTACCTGACTACGAATCAGGCGGTTGGAGGTTCGACTCCTTCTGGGCGCACCATTTTCAAAGCCTCAAGGTTAACGCCTTGGGGCTTTGTTGATTTTGGAGAGTATTCCAAAATTGTATGGAACTCTCTACCATCGTTAAGTTTTTTCAATTATGAACAACTAAGCTGAATTCCAAGATGGTAAGAAAGTAAACCTTTACATCACTCATACAACTGTAGAAGCTACATTAAGAGAATCTAAATCTACGGGGTTGAGGTATGAATTTTCGAGTTCGTTTTAAAATAAGTATCACAAGTATTATGTTACTTATGCTCTTATCACTTTCTGTTTCAATTTTCACAGGGCTTTGGTATGCAAGTTCTGAAATGGCAGAAGATGTTGCAGCAAATCTATTCAGTTCAGTCTCACTCAATTCCAAAGAAAATGTAAATTATCTTTTAGAAAGAACAAAAGCCACTGCGGCGCATAATTCAGTACAATCCAATGTAATAGATATGCCATATCAGGGATTGAAATCTGAAATTTTGCCTTCCATCATTACAACTTTAAAACAAAACACTAGTTTTTATTCAATGTATTACGGCTTTGAAAATGGTACATTTTTTCAGGTGATTGCTGTTCGAAACCGTGATGCAATACGCATAAAACATAATGCGCCAAAAGAAACTCAATGGATTGTTCGATCTATCATTGATGTAAAAAACACCCCAATAACAAAACATATCCAACAATGGTCTTTTTTGGATAAAAATGTAAACTTGATAAAATCTTATGACGATCCCGCATCCAAATATGACCCGCGTAAACGCCCTTGGTATATCAATGCGATCAAAAATAATGACGTCAATTTATCATCTGCTTATATTTTTAACTCTTTAAAACAACCCGGCATTACAGCCTCTAAACGCATTCTGTCTCAACAAGGTGTTTTCGGTGTAGATCTCACATTAAACGGGTTAGCCAAAACAATTTCAGCCAAAAAAGTTTCTGAAAATGGCGGCGTCATACTTTATGACAACCAAAACCGCCTTTTGGCTGCTTCTTCAACTTTGGGATCATACAAACCTTTAGAAAATTTAAATAAAATTACTTCGCCAGCCATAAAAGCTGCCGCAAAGGCAACGCAATCGAAGTCTTTACAAAACATCACCGAAGCCGGAAAAGAATTTCTAGTTGATCAATACATCGTTTCTTTTGAGAAAAAGACGTTGACCTTAAGCGTTGTTGCACCAAAAACTGATTTCCAATCTCAATTCACCAATTTACAACAACAATTGTTTGTTGTTTGCGCCATCATAATTCTCATTTTCATCCCCATATCTTATGGATTCTCATCACGCCTTGCAAAACATGTCACGTTATTAGCAAAAACCATCGAAAATGTTGCAAAAGAAGGTTTTGTATTTGAAAAACCAGCCTCTTCGCGGGTCGTCGAATTTAACGAGTTTATCCAAGCTTTTTACCATATGAATGATGCTTTAGAACAAAAAAGCAAAGCCCTTAAAGCGGAACAAGATAAATTAACCCGCTTGATTGAACTCGGCATTGCCATGTCATCTGAACAAGATAGCGACAAATTGATGGAAATGGTTTTATTGGGCGCAAAGGAGCTGACGAATGCCGATGGCGGAACGCTTTATATTCTTAATGAAGAACAAAAACTTCAGTTTCAAATCGTGCGCAACGATAGCCTAAACATCGCGCTTGGAGGGACAACAGGACAGCCTGTAAACATTCCACCTGTTTCCTTATTTGACGATCTAGGTAATCCCAACAAAACCAACGTCGTCAGCTATGCAGTTCATCAAGAAAAATCCGTTAATATTGCAAATGCTTATGATACGAACGATTTTGATTTTTCTGGAACGCGTCTTTTTGATAACAACAACAACTATAAATCTGAATCATTTCTAACAGTTCCCTTAAAACCACGTGGAGGAGAAGTCATCGGTGCATTGCAAATCATCAACGCACGCACAGAAGACACAGATGAAATCATTCCTTTTGGAAAAAACATCCAACCCTTTATTGAAGCACTGGCAGCCCAAGCAGCAACCGCCCTTTATAATCGCAACCTATTAGATGCAGAAGAACGCATGATGGATGCTTTAATCCACCTTATTGCGGGTGCGATTGATGCGAAAAGCCCTTATACAGGTGGGCATTGTGGTCGTGTTCCAGAATTATCAATTTCCTTGGCTAAGGCGGCTGGTGAAAGCAACATAGCGCACTTGGCTGATTTTGAATTTAAATCTCATGAAGAATGGCGCGAATTTGAAATTGGGGCTTGGCTACACGATTGTGGCAAAGTCATCACCCCAGAATATGTCGTTGATAAAGCGACAAAACTTGAAACCATATACAACCGCATTCACGAAGTTCGCACCCGCTATGAAGTTCTTTTAAGAGATTGCGAGATTAAATATCTAAAATCAATCGCACAAGGGCATGATGCAGCACAGGCTAAAAAAGAATTTGATGCCCAAAAAGAAACTTTATTTGATGATTATGCCTTCATTGCCGAATGTAATATTGGTGGCGAATTCTTAGAAGACGATAAAATTTCTCGCTTGCAAGAAATCGCAAAGACCCCTTGGATGCGTAATTTCAACATTCAGCTTGGCTTGTCACAAGACGAATTGAAACGCTATGAAAATGAACCTGAGGGCCCTTGTGAAGAAACTCTACTAAACGACAAATCACTCCATGTCATTAAGAGAGAAACCTCATTAACAGAGTTATTTGAAACAGGTGGCTTTACCATCGATATACCGGAAAACCTTTATAATCGAGGGGAGATTTATAACCTTGGTGTCAAACGCGGCACTTTAACCGAAGAAGAACGTTTTAAAATTAATGAACATGTTATCCAAACAATTTTAATGTTAGAAACCTTGCCTTTGCCTAAACATATGCAGCGTATTCCTGAATATGCAGGCACCCATCATGAAACCATGAACGGGTCCGGCTACCCTCGTAAATTAGACGAAACAGAACTTTCCATCCCGTCTCGCATTATGGCCATTGCTGATGTGTTTGAAGCTTTAACAGCATCTGATCGTCCCTATAAGCCAATTAAAACATTAAGCGAAGCAATTAAAATCCTAAGTTTCTTTAAGAAAGACAGCCATATCGACCCTGTTCTGTTTGATCTATTTTTAACATCCGGTATCTATCGCGAATATGGTGAAAAATACCTGCTGCCTGAACAAATCGATGAGGTTGATATCTCACTTTATATAGGATAATTCATTTTGAATTAGGCTTGGATTATTCTTTCTGACCTTGATCAGCTTTTTCAGATGGAGCCTCACCGACATTATTAAAGTCATCTTCTTCGAAACTTTCCTCTGCACGCAACATTTCTTCATCAATGGGGCTAAGGTCGAGTGCAACGGATTCTGCACGTGTTAAGTTTTTCTGAGTTACCTTTGCCAGTTTAACAGCTTTCCTGATTTCATAGACTTCAAGGGCGGATTGAAACGCCTTCACTGCGGCTTTGGCCGTTTCTGGTTTTCGTGTTTTCTGACACAACATAAAAAGTGCCGAACCTAAGTTGTTTTGAGTTGCAGCCCATAACATCGGCGTTTGCGCCTTGCTGCGTACAACCAAGGCTTCTCGACAGGCTTCAGCAGAACGCGCTATTAAATCTAGGTCACCACTTTGGCTGCCTAATAACTGTAAAGCGCGTGCAAGATGGTGTTTGGCATCCCCCCAACGCTGTGGCGTAGATGTCGCTGTAAAAACCTGCAACGCATTTTGATAAGCCGAAATCGATTCTTTCAACGCATCACCATTATCTTTAATCTGATCCATCTTAAAGAGGAGCAGAGCGATCTTGGATTGCAAAGAGGCCCATTCAATTGCATAAGCTTCTTTTGTGAAAGAACGACAAGCTTCGCGCAAAGTATCAATCGCAGCTTCTAGAAGGTTTTTTTCTCCACCATGGTCATACCAAGCACTTTGCACATAGCCTAAATGGCGCTGTATGATACCTGCCAACATAGGGGATTTAGAGCGACGCAATGTTTTTGTTGTTTTCAAATAAGCTTCTTCTGCTTCTTCCAATCGGTCTGCGCGTTTTTTCGTCACCCCGCAGGTTGCCAGTAAATTAGCAAAACCCACCTCAAAACGGGCTTGTTCATCAGGGTCTAGGTCGCGCATTCTTTTTTTCATTGCAGGGCGCGCACCATCTAGTGCAGGCCCCAGCATAGCTTCAAAAGCTTCGCGTTGTTCTTTGTTACTTGGGATCAGCGCCCCTATGCTTACACCATAGAAATAAGCTGCCAACACGTCATCGAGCTCACAAGGAAGGTCGATGCCATCACAGGGTTGAACATAACCAGCCCGATCATTTCGCAAAGGGTGTTGTGCGACCATACGCATATGAATTGACTGCCCATTACCGCGCACTTGTCCCCAAATCAACAAGTCGCCTTCAAGTTCTTGTAACCAACGCTGCCCATTGGTCTGCATTTGACCCCAAACCATCGGTGTATCGGTAAAATCCATCATGCCAAAGGCCGATTCTGTACGACGCACATTGATCAAGCCACCACTGAGTTGATCAATCATTTTTTTCATGGTTTCATAATAATGAATGGTGTTTTTCTGGTCCTCATCATCAAAAAAATCTGCGATGAGAATTTCAAATATTTTTTCGCGCCCTTTATGCGTATTAAAGAAGCGAGAAAAAAAGCCTTGTTTCTTTGGTTGGTTGCTTGCACCAGCGGGAGCTTGTGCAGACCTTGCTGCCACGCCTGCTGGAGAAACCCCTGCTTTTGCCAACATCGTATCAGCCACGCGCAATCGTTCGACCAATTTTGACATCACTTTTGAAGATAGATCTGGGTCGTTTTGAATACCTTTTAAAAGAGCTTCTGGTAGTATTTCTTTTACCGTTGTTAAACCAACTGCACGCGCTGTGGCACTTCGGGGGCTGCCATCAATAACACCCATTTCACCAAACAGTTCCCCGGCCTTGAGTTTTGCCAATAGAACTGCACCATGTTTACTGTTTTTTGTCAGCTCGACGCAGCCTTTCACAATCACATATGCAGAACCGCTGGGACCACCTTCTTTAAAGATGATATCCCCATTCTGATATTTTTTGATTGTTCCGTTATTAGACATTGACCGCCACTACTGCTTTTTCACTTTTTCCTTTTAAGCTCTTATTTAGTATACACATTTTCTATTAATACAAAATGTACAAAGCACCGACTTAAATTTCAATAAAGCTTTATGCTGTTAGCTTTTCATTTAAAGCGAGATAGACTTTATCAAAAACACCATCCCAATCACCGGGCTTTTCTTGACGAAAAATTCGCAACGAGGGATACCATGGGCTGTCATCTCGCTCCAACATCCAGCGCCAGTCTGGTGTATATGGCAAAAGCAACCAAACAGGCTTACCCATGGCAGAGGCTAAATGAACAACGGATGTATCCACGGATATCACCAAATCCAGTTGTGCAATAAGAGAGGCTGTGTCAGCAAAGCTTTTGATCTCTTGGCCCGCATCAATGATCAAGCCTTGCCCTCCTATAAGGGCAATATCTTTGCTGCGTTCTCCTTTTTGTAAACTGAATAAAGTCACACCTTGATGGGCCATTAAAGGCAAGAACTTATCGACATTCACAGAACGTCTACGATCATTTTGATGTGTCGGACTCCCCGCCCAAACCATACCAATATTCAGACCACCTTCTGGACTGGGACGAATACGAAAACGATTTTCTTTTCTAGGATACAAGTAAGGAATAGCCCCTGGAATGCTATCTTGATCAATTTTCAAAATCCGTGCCAAACTCATCAAAGGAATCCAGACATCAAAACGAGGCGGGCGTTGACCAAAAGGTACCAATTGATCAATACCTTCCACTTGTTCGAACAAAGAAATTAACTCGGGCTGGCATTCTAATATGATGGTCCCACCGTAAAATTTCTTAATTACAGAAACCAAGCGGATAAATTGCATGGCATCGCCAAAACCTTGCTCACGATGAATAAATAAAGTGCGTGTGCGCAAAGGGTCTCCGTCCCATTGAGGTTCCACGAAATTTCGGGGCGGGCTTTTCTCAAGTGACCAACGCGTATCATATTCTGAAAATCCCGTTTTAAAATTCCCAGCCATCAAATAGGTCAAAGCACGATCCCAAGGACAGTCCTTGTAATTTGGATCACTTTCTAGGACTTGATCAAATAACGCAATCGCAGCATCAAGCTTGCCTGCATCACGCAACACAAGCGCCTTATTATACTGATAGAGTAAGTTTTCAGGATCAAGTTCAACAGCTTTTGAATGTGCCGCAATCGCCTCATCAACCTGATCTAGATCATTTAAGACATTACCCATATTGGAATAGGTTCCCGCATGGCCTTTGCGAATGGAGATTGATCTTTTATAACAGGCCAAAGCTGCCCCAAAATGAGTTTGTTTGCGCAAGGCAACAGCCATATTATTGAACGCATCCGCCATCAACGGGTTAAAGGCAACAGCTTGTCCATACAAAGTCAAAGCCTCACTCAACTTGTTTCCTTTATGCAATTTCGCAGCCTTCAAAAAACAGACTTGTGCTTTATCTTCTGGCGTTAAGTCTTCAAAATTAGGTGCAGGCTTGCCTGTATTTTCGTTCATTGGTACTGACTTTTCTTGCGTTAATTTTGTTTAACATCAAAGGCCAAAGCCTTCAAAAACCATACCCGAAATAGGACGTTTTCAAAAAGGAAAATGTTAAACAGTAAAATTCTAGAACGACTCTTAAGTAATTTTTGTGCTAAACTCTCATAATTATAGAAAAGGAATGATGAAACTGAAATTAAGAGAGCCCATCTTGAATACGTTTTTCTTTCGTGTCTGCTTGCTTATATTTTTAAGCTTAAGCCTAACGACTACGGTTTATGCAAAATCGTTAAAGGTAGCGGTTGGCCTTTCCATTCCGCCTTACGTCATAAAAGAAAAATCGCGCGGCATTGAATTCGACATATTAAAAGAAGTCCTCGCCTCTCAAGGCTATGAGATGGAACCTGTTTACGTCCCCTTAGCGCGAACACTTTTCCTCTTAAAGAATGGTGCTGTCGATGGGATTATGTCGACTGGTCAAAAAGATCTTCCAGGCTGTTATACAGATTCACACATTACCTATTGGAATTTTGCAATTAGCCTCGCCAGCAATAATTTTAAAATTCAATCCATTGCAGATTTACAAAACAAAAGAATCATCAGTTTTCAAAATGCAAAAAACTATCTAGGGAAAGAATTTCATCAGATGGCCATAACCAATAAAAAATACAGAGAAGTGGCCGATCAAAGCATTCAGAATAAACTTTTGTTTCTGGGCCGCGCAGATGTAGTCATCGCTGATCGTTATATTTTTGAATGGTTTGCGCGGGACCCCAAGGTTAAAATGTTCAATAGGCAAGGTCAAAAACTAACCCACCACGCCTTATTCGAGCCCAGCCATTTTCGCGCTGTCTTCAAATCAGAAGCCATCTGCAAGGCCTTTAACACTGGACTTAAACTTATGAGACAATCAGGGCGTTACAAAGAAATTATAGCCTCATATGATCTGCATGATCCTGAAATTGTAAATTAGCTATAACCGATAATCTATAAGGTTTAAGATATCATTTAATTCCAAGGAGGAAACCTGTGGCGCGCGATACTATCTTATTTGATATCAATGAAACCGTTCTTGATCTATCAAGCCTTAAGCCAAAATTTGAAGCTGCTTTTAACAGTTCTGAAGTCATGCCAACATGGTTTGCTATGTTGCTTCATACCTCAACCGTTTGCGTGATAACAGGTGTTAAAACCGGGTTTGCTAGCCTTGCTGGGAGCGCGCTTGATATTATAGCTGCACGCCGAGGAAACGTGATTTCTGAAGAACACCGTGGTGATATCTTGAGTGGTTTCGCAAGCTTGCAACCCCATCCAGATATAGTACCAGCCTTAACGGAGCTGCGCGCAGTGGGCTATCGCACAGTGGCCTTTTCCAATTCTTCCCTTGAACTTGTAACCAATCAAATTATGAATGCAGGGCTTCTTGATTTGTTCAATGAGGTTATATCTGTTGAAGAAACAGGTAGTTTCAAACCTGATGCTAAAGTCTATCATTTTGCAGCTGATCGGCTTGGGCGTGCTATAAATGAACTCCGTCTTATTGCGACCCATGATTGGGATACTCATGGTGCGATGGTTGCAGGCATGCAAGCGGCTTACATTGATCGCTCAGGTGCGCCCTATCATCCACTTTTCCAACGACCCAAGGTATATGCAACAAGCATGAGCGAAGTTGTTCAGCAAATTATCATTGAAGACAAACTTGCCTGATATCTTAAGTTCTGCATGTGAGAAGGTGATTATTTTAGAATCTAAAATTCTTTTATGTTAATATGTATACATAAATCTGACATCACATTTGGTATATCGTGAAGCACCTAAATTCTCTCATATTATTATTAGTGTTTCTTGTTGGGACGTTTCTTCCAATGATTGGGAGATCTGAAACTTTTTTAGTTTCTACGTTTAAAGTTGGTGAATCTAAACAAGCCGCAGAAATTCTATCCAAGGCATATCAAAAAATTGGTCACACAATTACGGTCAAAAACTACCCCGGAAAACGTAGCGTTTATTACGCAAATGAAGGGATAAGCGATGCAGAATTGATTAGAATTAAAGGTACAGAAGTGAAGTATCCAAATCTGGTTCGCATACCGACACCAATCCTGATATCTAAAATGGTTGTTTTAACTTCTAAAGATTCAAACTTCACGCCTCTCAAATGGGAAGATTTGGCCAAGACTAAAATTGGAATACCTCTTGGTGTTAAATTATTGGAAGATAGGATCGCTCATTTGGCACCCATGAGAGTCCCTTATTCAGAAAATCTTTTGAGAATGGTTATTCTGGGCAGAATCGAGGTTGCTGCCATGCCTCTAGCGATGGCTTTACAACATACAGAACTCGTCAACCAATTACGTATTGTTGAACCTTCAATTGAAGATGTAGAATTATATCATTTTGTTCATAAAAAGCATAAAAAACTGATAAAAGAGCTTTCATCAGCGATTAAAGAACTGAATGAAATAAATTCCATCAATTAGTTTTGACATATTTTTATAAATTTTTATTTCTCATCTAATTTATGGCTATCATTTGCCATTAAATCTAGTTTGAATGATTTCTTCATGACTTGAATAAATGCCAGTGTATCTGGCTCAAACGGTACTTTCCCTTCAAATGAATGTAAAACAATACCTTCTAACAAGTTTCCCAGAGACATCTCTTTTTCAGCCGCAATGGCCTTAAGAACTTTTAAAATCCTTTTTTCAATACGAACACCCGTTTGGATACGTTCTATCTTTTTCATGATGCAGCTATCCCCCCCCTTCATTAAAACGACGCGCCTAGCATATGGGAAGTTCTATGGATTTGACATAAGAAAGTTATCTTGGTACCAATCTACCTTAATAACAAATGATGGGCTCGTAATATGGAAGTTTCTCTTAAGGGGCCTCTACTTGGTGTCACAGCTGTCGCTCTATTTGCCCTAACAGCCGCCATGGGAAAAATGGCTTCCGTCGATTTTCACGTGTTGCAAATTTTATTTTTCCGCCAAGTCATTGTTTTTTTATCCGTTCTTCCTTTCTTGATTAAAGGTTTCCCGACTGCCTTAAAAACAAAACACCCCTTTGCCCATGCTTTTCGCTTGCTTGGGGCTTTTATATCTTTGGCATTTGGCTTATGGGCGGTTTCCGTTTTACCGCTTATCACAGCGGTTGTTTTGATGTTCTCTCAAGGGTTGTTCGTAACCCTCCTCGCCCATTGGTTTTTAGGCGAAAAACTCGGTTGGACCAGAATTAGCGCAATCATTGTAGGCTTTGTGGGTGTCGTTATTGTTGCAAGGCCAGATATGTCTATTTTGGACAGTGTCACGCCTCTTATTGCGATTGGAGCTGCGATAGGGGCATCAATTGCTGTTGTTTGCGTTCGCAAGTTATCACAAGTCGAAAGCACGGTAACACTGCTATCTTATCAGGCTGTTTTTGTTGGCTTGTTATCAGGCTTACCAATGTTTTGGTTATGGAAAACACCAGACATAAGCCAAACATTGTTCTTATTATCGATGGGTGTCGTTGCGACATTGGGACAATGGGTTGGCATCAAAGCCCTACGCTTTGGGGAAGCAAGCGTAATCAGCAGCATTAAATACAGCGAACTTGTTTTTGCTGCTGTCTTTGGCTTTATCATATTTAGTGAAGTACCTGATTTATACACGCTCGTTGGTGCCGCCCTGATTATCGTTTCAGGTCTCTATATGATCCGCCGCGAAGTTCTATTGAAGAACCATCAAAGGGAAAAGTAGCTGATTAAAAGGGGTAGAGTTCCTGCTGCACATATGGTGCTCAGGACCACAGCTGTCGAAGCCTGAAAGGGCATCACTTTATATTCTTGTGCAACGACCCCTAAGACAGCGGCACATGGCATAGCAGCAGCCAAGGTTGCTGCAATCGTCCAAGATGCAGATACATTCAAGACTGTCATCATTATGAAAACAAAAAAAGGTGTGGTGCAGAGCTTAAAAAGCGATATAAGCCCCGCCTCATAAGGCTTGCTGCTGATTTTTCGACCAACGAGCGATGTCCCGACAATAAACATGGCACAAGGCCCCGCAGCACTTCCAAGAAGGTTTAGCCCCTCCGTCATAGAAATGGGGACTTTAATCCTCAACGCGGAAAGACAGAGACCGACAATAATTGACACGATTAAGGGGTTTAGAAGCGAGCGTTTTAATGCTTTCAAGGGCGAAATGAAATTGTCCAAGTTTTGCATATTGGTGATTTGCAATAAAAAAGATGCGAGCGGCAACAAGATAATCAAATCAATAGTCAGCATGAGGGCGAGCGGAATAGATGTCCACTCACCAACACTTACAGCCAAGACCGGAATGCCAAGGAAACCTATATTTGCATAAACACTACTTAGGCCCATCATAATGCCATTAGATGCCTTTCTCTCGAAAACAAGATAACCTATGGTTCCACTCATGATCATTATGATGGATAAGGATAAAGTGTAAGCTCCAAGAAATTTGAAATTTAACAACATTTCAAACTCAGTCGTTGAAAGCTTTTCCAGCAAAACAGCAGGAAGAGAAACATACATGATGAAGCGGGTTAGATAAACTTGCCCGTTTGCAGATATAAGTCTTTTATGTTTAACAAGATAACCAAGCGCAACCAGAGCAAAGAAAGGGGCGATTTTAATCAGGATATCTATCATCTATTTCTCAAAAAAACTTCTGCGCTGATTATTCTGTGCACCTTATTAAGGTACACAGAAGTAAAGAAACATAATAGTTCTTAAATAATTTCAAACTAATGTTGCCAGAGACGGCTTTTATGATAGCTTCACTAGTGGATGGTTTTGTGAGGTCGTATGCGTATCATAATATTTAAATTTTTGATTTTAAGTTTCACTTTAAGCAACCTGAGCATAGCTTATGCTGATGAAAAAAAACTCGTGCGCAGCGAAATTGAAGTATATGGAAATGTGAAATTCTTACAACGCATAAGCCCCGAAGAAAAATTTCAAGTTCTCGTTTATAAAGAAGAAGAGCAAAAAGCTGCCTGCCAAGTTGATGCTCATACAACTTCTGACGCATTGAAAGCTGTCCTCAGAAAAAACAATCGCCTTTCCGAAAAGGATACAGGAAACCAATTCAGAGTTGATTTTGACTATTTCGTGGATAGAGACCAAAACGGCCACTGCATACTGGGCTATGAAATTTATATTACTCGTAATATTAAACATAGCAATCAATTAACGACTTTGTTTGAGGGGCGCTATGATTATGAAAATAGCAATCCTTTACTGAAACTTAATGGCATTCTACACGCCGATGAAAAAGAGTTAAACCCTAGCCTAAACAAAGAGGTCCTAAAAGGCACTCAACTCTTAATAGATGCCTTGAATGACCTAACAACTAAACTTAAAAAATACCGTGTAGAAGAAAATTAAAACATCATAAAGATGAAAAAACCTTATTCTTAATACGTATATTTTTTTGAAAAATTTTCATCATTCCTTCACCATTCAAACACAATAAATTCATGCGTACTTTTAAACGATATGGCTTTAGGTTACTATTTATCGGTTTTACAGATATGAGTAATACTTGAAAAAACTGATCCAGGAAGCTTAAATGCAACAAGATGACGTTCTGTTTAAATCGCTAGAATTACCCTGTGGCGTTACCCTAAAAAATCGGATTGCGAAGTCGGCAATGTCGGATTCCTTAGGCGATGGAACTGGTCATCCAACATCTGAACAAATAAACTTATATGAGAAATGGGCAAAAGGCGGGTTAGCCATCTCAATAATTGGCGAGGTCCAATGCACATCCGATTATGCAGAAAAGCCGGGTAATCTTGTATTTAATGAAGCCTCTGATTTTAAACGTTTTCAAGAGCTAGCCCAACTCGGCACTCAAAACGATACTCAACTTTGGCTGCAACTGGGCCACGCTGGTGCACTCGCTTACTTAGCGACCAGCAGGCCTAAGGGTCCAAGCATTCTCGACCTTGAAGGGTTAAGCTGTGCTGAATTAACGATAGATGAAATTAAACAATTACCTTCAGAGTTTGCACGCACAGCTCGTTTAGCACAGAAAGCTGGTTTCAGCGGTGTTCAAGTTCATGCTGCACATGGGTTTTTGCTCAGTCAATTCCTTTCCCCTTTGTTCAATAAGCGCAACGATGCATATGGTGGAGATATCACCAATCGAATGCGGCTTTTACTGGAAACTATTATAGAAGTCCGTGCGGCTGTTGGACCAAATTTCCCCATTGCTGTGAAGCTTAATTCTTCAGACCTGCTAGAAGGTGGGTTGAGCGAAGAAAATGCTCTTGAAATCGTGACAGCGCTGGATCACTCGACACTCGATTTAATCGAAATTAGTGGTGGGACTTATTTCCCGGGCGCAAAGTCTGCGTCTGATGGAACGGCTCACGGCCCCTATTTTATCGAATTTGCAAAAAAAGCCCGCGAAGTGACGTCTAAGCCGCTCATGCTAACAGGTGGGTTCAAAAGACGCCAGCAAGCCATGGATGCAATATCTAGCGGTACAATCGATGTTGTAGGCCTTGCCCGTGCACTTGTTCTTGAACCTTTCCTTCCTGAACTTTGGAAAACTGGGCAAATGACTGAGCCAAAATTTCCAAGATTTTCAAATCCGCCAGAAGGCGGTGTAACCGCATGGTACACCATGCGCCTGACTGAGATCAGCACTGATACAGCTACACCTATTTTTAGTAAGCTTGAACAAGCGATTCAAGACTATGAAGCCCGGGATAGAATACGAACAAAAATTTGGCAAAGTCATTTCAACATTGCTTGATGTAAAGATGACGTTGGAGCGCATAGGGGGTCCATAAAAATAAGCCCCCCTTTATTTCAAATGGCAACTGTTACCATTTAAAAACCTTCATAAATTTCATCATCATTCTTAATTTTTTTTGCCCAGACAGTTCCGAGCCTAAACGATCAAGTGTATCGTAGAAACCGTTGGCTGGGATTTTTCCATTTACACAATGGATGAACTCAAGTGGCATTCCTTTTGTGATTCGACCTTTTGTCGCATCAATCCAATCCGCCTTTCTAAAAGCATTAACCAAAGGCGCATTTTTCTTTTTATAAGAAGTGACTTTATGATGGTTAAAAATAAGATCAAAAACCAAGTTGTCATCATAACCGAGCTTTTTATCTGCATTCATCTGCTTCGCTCGTTCAATAGATGGTTCGAGATATGCAAGTTCTTGATCACTCCACAGTCCTATATCGTGGTGAACCAAAGCAAATTCGATAATGTCTCTGTTTGTCTCGTCATAATTCAAAAAATATAAGGTATAGTTTAGGACACGATATAGATGGCCTCTATAACCAGCAAAGTCATCTCCAATCAAAGATTTATATTCAGATAGATAAAGATCTAACTTTTCAGATTTAGTGATAATTTCAGTCATCGCATTCTTTCATTGCAGGTGGAGCTTTAAATCAATGAATGATTTTGGCATTGGCATAAATGACAAAAAATGTTTAAATTCCGCCATTATGAGAATGCAAAACATCTATATTATTTTAGTTCCTGGTTTTGAAGTATTGGACATGGCCGGGCCAGCATCTGTGTTTTCAGCAGCGAATCGTTTTGCTGGTGAACATTACTCCATTGTTCATATTTCATCATTGGGTGGTTTGGTTGAAAGCGCATCAGGAGTCCAGGTCGCAACTAAATCAATAGGTTTGATCACTTTAAAAAAACAGGATACTCTTTTGGTTGCTGGTTTTGGGCAAGAAGAATTGGAAAATGCCCTTTCAGACGAACTTCTTGCAGGATGGCTTAGAGATAACATTAATCGAGTACGAAGATATGGCTCAGTCTGTGCTGGGGCTTTTATTCTGGCGAAAGCCGGATTGCTAAAAAATAAAAGAATCACAACTCATTGGGCTGGGATTGAAAAAATAAAGAGCCTTGAGCCAGATGCCGAAGTTCAGGGAGATGCACTGTATATAAATGATGGCAAGTTATGGACATCTGCTGGAATTACAACGGGAATCGACATGACCATGGAAATGGTTGAACAGGATTTAGGCCCGCAGATTAAAGGGCAGGTTGCTAAATACCTTGTCGTATACTCTCATCGCCCCGGAAAGCAGTCTCAATTCAGTACTCTTTTAACAAGCCAGTTGAAATCAAAAAGCCCCTTTCAAGAGCTTTTATATTGGATGGAAGATAATTTAGGGGAGACACTCAAAGTATCTGATATGGCAAAAAAGGTGGGCATGACAGAACGTACGTTTTATCGTCACTTTACAGAATGCTACGATAGACCGCCGGCGAGTTATCTTGAACGATTACGCATCGAACGGGCAAAAACTTTGTTGGAAGAGGGGATGAATATTAAATCCATCACCATTGAAGTAGGTTTCCGCTCAAAAAGTGGCTTTCGCACATCTTTTGAAAAATCCCTTGGGATTACGCCAACAATGTATCGTAAGCTTCACCATAGAGACTGATTCGTAAACTAAACTGCAACATGCTTGTATAGGGTATAAAAAGTATTATTTACAATCAGTTAGCTGTTTTAAAGCATATTGAAATGCACTTTACTTTTACGCATTATACAGAGTTTAAAACAAGGGATGACTTGTTAAGCTTGAATCTATGAATAAGGATAAACCCAAAAGGGTAATGATCAATCCGCCGATTAAAACTGTGCCCTGAGAGAGAGATTTTAAAAGATTACTATCTTGCTTCTCTGCAATCATTAGGGCAAATTTTCTAAAGCAAATGGCGAGGATTGCGAGAAAACTAACCGTAATTGCAGTGCCTAAAGAAATTGCAAATACTGAGGCGATACCAGCCCAACGTAATGCGATGAGTTCTGCAAAAATTAATACAAGTACTGACCCACTACATGGGCGAATACCAACAGAGAACACAAGGCCAATGACCTCTTTCATATTGGTTTTCTCAGCTAGTTCATCCGGATTGAAAGAATGAGAATGCCCACAGCTTTCACAATTATGGTCGGGATCATGGTGGTGATCGTGATGATGTGCTTTTCTTTGTTGCAAGAACATGCTTGTTGCACGCTTGATCAACATAAGCCCAATGAGGGTGATAAGAAGAAAGCTAAATTGTCCGAGGTAGGGGGTAAAGCCTTGAACTTCTCTGTTGGTGAAATTGAGCACGCCTGCAATGATTTCAACAAGAACAATTGCTGTAATCCCTTGAAGAAAAGCGGCTGAAAAAGACAAAAAAACACCTTGTTTGAGTTTACTTTCCCGGCTTAGTAGGTAGGTACTGATGATAGCTTTACCATGGCCGGGGCCTGCTGCGTGAAAGATACCATATAGAAAACTTAACGAAATCATGCCCCAGACAGCATAAAGTCCACCTGTTTGAATAGCTCGTATGGCGCCAGCTAATTCTCTATGGAATGATTGCTGCTGTGTACGAATGTAATGAACCAATTCCGCCCATAAATTGGGCTCTGCCGCATATGCTTCAACGGGAAATAAAATCAGGACACAGGAAATAAAGATAATTAATCGCATAGAATATCTATTTGTTCAGCAAAGGATGCGCCAATGCTTTCACTGGGCGTCTCGTCTTTATTAAGTGCGGCTGCCATAAAGCTAAGTTCTTTTGGAGGCTCTGGTTTAACCAATTTATAATTACATCCAAGCGCTTTATCACCAATCATTCGTATTGGGTCACCATTTTCAGCGTGTAGAATTTCAATATAGAAGGTCGGATCATAAACTGCATAGTCAATTTTATGTGAGCGCGGATCAATAGGTGTTTCTAATTCAATGGTAAACTCCATCCATAATCTACGTTTGACAGAAGTTTTGTATTTTGTAACAGGCTTTATAGCGAGTTGTTTTCCATCCGCGCGTAGGAAGGAGAAATAATTGTATTCAGCAAGGTTCTTAAGATTGGTTTCAGCCAATTCGTTTAGTTTCTCTTGAGGGTATTCGCCAAATTTATCTGGCTGGGTCTCTTCAAGGGTAAAGGCTGAATAATAATCATCAAAAAGCCAGCCAACCCATAATCCTTCAATTTTACCATCACCATCAAAAATTAATGCTGTTTCAAGATCAATCCAACTATGTGGGTGGGCTTGAACAGGTAGGGCTGCTATGGTCAAGATAAAGGCAATGATGCTACATTTAAGGGTCTTAAGCATATTTCAATTCTATCAATTATAATAAATTTTGTAATGAATTTAATCTATGCTGATACACTTAACAAGCAGCTAAAATCTAAAAAAATGATATATGATCGTCTGTCAAAAGTACAAAACTTCATTTTAAAAGTAATTTGATCACATGCTAAACTACGACAGGCCGATGTCGTGTGACGTTTCTGTAGTCTGAAAAGTAGTCGCATGTTCTTTTTGGCGCGAAGTCGAATACGAAGACACTGAACATTATAAAATCACCAAAACCTTCCTGAATAACCCAGAACGATATTTGAAAGAGTTGATGTCTTAAGCAGGCTTATGATAGGTAGAGTGAACTCTGACCTAGGTTTCTAATAT
>Ga0209345_10002817_pt1 | contig 18633 bp, 17 predicted proteins | sample Cruoilmetagenom7_FD_187294 | JGI IMG/M metagenome (GOLD analysis project Ga0209345, IMG submission 187294) | Oil polluted marine microbial communities from Coal Oil Point, Santa Barbara, California, USA - Sample 7 (SPAdes) (version 2) | ecosystem: Environmental > Aquatic > Marine > Oil seeps ...
ATCATGGGCGGCGCGGTGGCCGGCGGGCAGAAAATTGTTCCCGACGACTGGCTTGGGCAGGCAACCACCAAGCAGGCAGACATTGGGGTGCCGGGCCGCGGTTATGGTTTTCAATGGTGGACCAATGATGATGGCAGTTTTGCCGCGCAAGGGATTTTCGGACAGGGGATATTTATCGATCCGGCCCGCAAACTGGTGATAGGGTCCAATGGGAATTGGAATGTTGCCACTGATCATGCCGGCGTCGGCGCCGAGCGCGAGGCGTTCTATCAGGCAGTTCAGCGGGCGGTTGACCAGTTGGAAGTAGATCAGCCCGATGCTGCCACCAAGATGCCGCCACCAAACAGCCTGCGCTGATAGATCAGCAGGCACCTGCGGATCAGCAGGCGCTGCGATAAACTCCGCTGCCAAGGTAACGCGATACGATATTGTCGTGGACGATCGGGCTTAACAATTCAGTGAACGCGCAGCCGACCTGACTATTATCCCACCAAACCACCTCTGCCTGTAGGGATTCAAGGCCGGGCAGGGTCACCCAGCATAGCTGGCCCACGTGCATCCGGTTGATCGCAGAGGCGGAAAAACCCGAAATAGATAGATCGTTGATTACCGTTTGGAACGCACGCCCCCCAGATGCCCGCAGCTGGCCCGGAATGGTCAGTTTGGTGCGAACGCCGCAGCGATCTTCCTGTGCGGCAATTTCATAACGTTCGTGGGTTTTTTCGATATTCATCGATGCAGGTTCCTAGTCTGACCACTGTGCTCAATCTGAGCATATGGTATAATGCTGCCTTGCAGGGATGTTTCCCTTTAGGCTTTGCACACGATGACGGGGTCTGCTTTCCGGGTTGTTTCCAGAGTTGCTTAAGAAGTCTTTACCAACTTTTATTCAGCGCGTTCCCGGTGGCCGGTCGGGAAATCTTTCGTCAGCATTTCAACCAGTCGTTCACCAACGATTTCAGCAGGTTTTACGCTTAACGGATCTTCTCCGGGATAGGCTTTGGCGCGCATTTTCGTGCGGGTTGCACCCGGGTCCATAATGGCCACCCGGACGCCGCCGATCTTTTCAATTTCCTGGCCATAAGCATCGAGCAGCGATTCGAACGCCGCTTTGGTCGCGCCATAGGCACCCCAATAGGCGCGCGGCTTGGACCCGACACTGCTGGTCATGCCAATCACGCGGCCTTGGCCGCTGCGCTTTAGCAATGGATCGAATGCGGCCAGCAATGCCTGCGTGGCCAGAATATTGGTTGTAATCGCCTGATTGAATTGTTGCGGCTCTATCTGCGTGGTGGGTGTGAGGGTTGGCAAATACGCCGCAGAAATCACCAAAATATCAAGTTTATCCCACCGGCCGGTAATGGCCGCAGCAAGGCGGGCGATCGAATCGCTTTCGATCAGATCAAGCGGGGCAATAGTGGACTGGCCGCCTTGGGCATGGATTGCATCTTCAACCCTTTCCAAAGCTTTGACATCCCGCCCCGTCAACACGACATGCGCGCCAGCACTGGCAAGCGCAATGGCACACGCTGCGCCAATGCCCTGGCTGGACCCAGTGACCAATGCAACGCGCCCTTCAAGAGGCCTGTGCTGAGCCATTACGCGACCTTGTCGAAAGAGAGTTGGGCGTCCTTGGCCTTGCGCTGCGTATCGTCGGTCAGCGGTGTGGGATATTCACCAGTGAAGCACGCATCGCAGAATTGCGGGCAGCTGGCCTTGCGCTGTTCGAAACCGACCGCGCGGTAAAGGCCATCAATTGATACAAAGGCCAGACTGTCAGCCTTGATAAAGTCACGCATGGGTTCCAGTTCCATCCGCGCAGCCAGCAGTTTTTCGCGTTCAGGCGTATCGACGCCATAGAAACAGCTGTGGGCAAAAGGCGGGCTGGCAACACGGAAATGCACCTCTGCTGCGCCCGCATCGCGCATCATTTGAACGATTTTGAGACTGGTGGTCCCACGCACTAGCGAATCGTCAATCAGCACGATCCGCTTGCCTTCGATTATCGCGCGGTTGGCATTGTGCTTCATCATCACCCCGGAATGGCGCGCGCCATCGGATGGTTGGATGAAGGTTCGGCCAACATAGTGGCTGCGAATGATACCCAGTTCAAAGGGCAAGCCTGATTGCTGCGAATAGCCGATCGCTGCAGGCACACCGCTGTCTGGCACGGGCACGATCAGATCGGCATCGGCAGGATTTTCAATCGCCAATTGCACGCCGATTTCCTTGCGCGCTGAATAGACTGATTTGCCTGCAAAAATTGAATCGGGCCGGCTGAAATAAACATGTTCAAAGATACACGGGCGCGGATTGTTTGTGCCAAAGGGGTAAAGCGATTGCACGCCGCCCTTGAAATCCACCCGGATCAGTTCGCCGGGGCCCACTTCGCGGATTAATTCAGCACCGATCACATCCAATGCCACGCTTTCGCTGGCAAAGATGATGCTGTCGCCGATGCGGCCCATCACCAATGGGCGGATGCCCAATGGATCGCGGCAGGCGATCATCCCTTCGGGCGTCATCACGATAAGCGAATAGGCCCCTTCGACCATCCGTAATGCATCCACCAACCGGTCGATCATCGTGGGATAACGGCTGGTTGCGACCAGATGGATGATTACTTCTGTGTCAGATGTGGACTGGAATATCGCGCCGCGCCGGACCAGATCATTGCGTAATGTCTGCGCGTTGGAAATATTCCCATTATGTGCCACTGCAAAACCGCCTGAGGCAAGATCAGCATAAAGTGGTTGCACATTGCGCAAGCCAGCACCGCCCGTGGTTGAATAACGCACATGGCCTGCCGCCATAAAGCCGGGCAATTCAGCAATCGCTTCGCTGGAAGAGAAGCTTTTTGCCACATGGCCAAGCCCGCGGCGTGAATAAAATTCACTGCCATCATAGCTAGTTATGCCAGCGGCTTCTTGTCCGCGATGCTGTAAAGCATGCAGCCCTAATGCGGTTATGGCAGTGGCATCGGCGGCATTGATTGCGCCGAAAACACCGCATTCTTCGCGCAGTTTTTCGCCATGTTCATCATGAAACGGGTCAGTATAAATCATTTTTGGGTCGCCCGTAGCCTTGCGGGATATGGGGCGCTCAATGGCGATGTTACAAACATATTACAAGCCAAAGAAAGGTGATTGCGGTGTATTGTGCCGCGAAGGAAAAATCGGATTTCGTTGCAGCAGGGGGAAAGGATGCCTAAACGGGCTGCAACACCACCTGTAACCCCTTGTCGAACAGAGCGAAGTAGACACCCTTGATCCTGTCCCCTTTTGAATGGACCATCGCCAAGCGCTATATGATGCCTGGGCGCGGAGAGACCTTTATCGCGATGGTGGCTGGTATCAGCCTTGCCGCAGTGATGCTGGGGGTGGCCGCGCTGATTATTGTGATGAGCGTGATGAACGGATTTCGCGCAGAGCTGTTTGACAAGATCGTGGGGTTAAATGGCCATGCGATTGTTCAGGCCTATGGCGGGCGGCTGGATGATTGGGAAAATGTCCTGCAGGAATTGCGCGAAACACCCGGCGTGGTCAGCGCATCGCCAATGATCGAACAGCCATTGCTGACCAGTTTCAATGGCCGGGTTGAGGCAATCTTGGTGCGCGGCAACACCCAAGGGGACATTTCCCGGTTGGGGGATAAGGTGGTGGCCGGTAATATTGCAGCGCTGAAATCGGGCGCGGGCAAGGTTGCCATTGGTGCACGGTTGGCGGAAAATATCGGTGCGCGGGTGGGCGATACCATTACCATCATTAACCCAGCCGGGCGCACAACCCCCTTTGGCACGGTGCCGCGGCAGGTTGGCTATGAAGTTTCCGCATTGTTTGAAATCGGGGTGTTCGATTACGATAAGGCATTCGTTGTGATGCCCATTCAGGATGCGCAAACCCTGCTGTTAACCGGCGATACAATTGGCATGATCGAGGTGACAACCAACGATCCAGATCAGGTCGGTGAAATACTCGCGCCTATTACCAGAAAATTACAGGGGCGGGCGGTCGTGTCCGATTGGAAAACGATCAACGCTTCTCTATTCGAAGCGTTGGCGGTGGAACGTGTGGCGATGTTTGTGGTCTTGTCGATCATCGTGCTGGTTGCGGTGTTCAACATTCTTAGCTCGCTAATCATGCTGGTGCGCGCCAAAACGCGCGATATTGCGATTTTGCGAACAATGGGGGCAACCCGGCGCAGTTTGATGAAAATATTTGTGACCACCGGCTTTGTGGTCGGGGCAATGGGCACGGTGGCTGGGTTGGTGATGGGCTTCACCTTCTTGTTCTTTCGCCAATCGATTGTTCAGGGGATTCAATGGGTGACGGGAATTGAATTGTGGGACCCGTCAATCCGGTTCTTGTCCGAATTGCCTTCGCGCACCGATCCGATGGAAGTGGTGGTAATCAGCATTATGGCATTGGTTCTTAGTTTTCTGGCCACGCTATATCCTGCGTTAAAGGCGGCCAGTACCGATCCGGTTCAGGTGCTGCGTTATGAATAATGCACGGATTATTGAGCCTGTTGTCAAATTAACGGGCCTGACCAAATCGTTTGAGCAAGGCGGTGAACGGATCGACGTTCTGCGCGGGATTGATCTGGTGATCCAGCCGGGTGAAATTGTCGCGCTGGTCGGCCCATCGGGTTCGGGCAAATCGACCATGTTGCAAGCGATAGGACTGCTCGAAGGCGGTTTTGGCGGCAAGATTGAAATCGGCGGTATTGACGCGACAACCCTTTCATCCAAGGGCCGGACCACGCTGCGGCGCGATCATCTGGGTTTCGTCTATCAATTCCATCATCTTCTGCCTGATTTTAACGCACGCGAAAATATTGTGTTGCCGCAATTGATTGCAGGAAAATCGCGAGAAGACGCCGAGAAACGGGCGGATCAATTGCTGGATGCATTGGGCCTTGGTGCCCGCAAGACGCACCGGCCAAGCCAGCTTTCAGGCGGGGAACAACAGCGCGTGGCGGTTGCCCGCGGGCTGGCCAACCGGCCTAAGCTGGTGTTGGCAGATGAACCAACCGGTAATCTGGATGAAGCGACCGCTGGCAAGGTATTGTCCCAATTTCTTGAATTGGTGCGCGGCGAAGGCAGTTCAGCATTGGTTGCCACGCATAATGAACAATTGGCAGCCAAGATGGACCGGACGATCCGGCTGTAAGAGGGCGCATTGGGGTAAATTGGGCCATTAGGCCGTCAAAAGGGGCAGCAAGGGCTGCAACAAGGATGTTTCACACCTCTTTGCCAGCTGGCAGCGCGCGCCAATGCGGCGAAGCGCCCTTGATCGTGGGAGGGGCTGGACGAGCAGCTTGGATTTCATATACCCTCCGCATCAGGGGGAAAAACCATGACCACGATTGCTGATTTCACAGTTGAACTGCCCGGTGGAAACCAGATTGATTTGGCTGAAAAGTTGGGCACGGTGTTGTTGGTGGTCAATACCGCCAGCAAATGCGGTTTCACCCCGCAATATGAAGGTTTGGAGGAAGTTTACAAAAAATACTCCGATCAGGGGTTTGAAGTGCTTGGATTTCCCTGCAATCAGTTTGGCGGGCAGGAACCCGGCACTGCCGAGGAGATCGCCAGCTTCTGCAAGGTCAATTTTGGTGTGACCTTCCCATTGATGAAGAAAATTGATGTTAATGGCGCTGGCGCAAGCCCGCTGTTTGACTGGATGAAGAAGGAGGCGCCCGGCCTGATGGGGTCGAAGGCGATCAAATGGAATTTCACCAAATTCCTAATTGACCGGCAAGGCAATGTGGTTCGCCGTTATGGCCCGTCGGATCGCCCTCTGGCAATTTCGAAAGATATCGAAAAACTATTGTAACAAAATGCGATATTTCACCGAATTGAGCCATCATGATTGAAGCGATAAATCTGTGGTTTCTTGCGCTGGGCACGGATTATGGGGTGAACCCCTATGTTTTTGGCAGCATTTATGTTGGCGCGATTCCATTCTTCCTGCTTTCTATCGCCTGGCTGGTTCGGCGCGCGCGTGCCCATAGATCCAGAGTGGTACCGACGATGTGCGCGGGCTTCTGCTTTGTTTCCGCCTATCTTTATCTGGCGGTGGCCGGGCGCAATATCCCGGTTTGGGTGTGGGTTTTTCTGGCGGTACTGATCATTTACGGTGCGTGGTCCACAATCCGTGACACACGCGCGAAAATCGCTGCGGCGAAGGCTGAAATCGGCGAATAGCTGTTGATAGGCTGGCGATTGCATCTTCTGGCGCATTGCCAGAAAAGCCAGCGGCCCTAGATTGGGCAGATGGCCTTCGCCCCATTTGTCCCTTTACGCGTCATGTCGTCTTATTCCCTGCTCGAAGGGGCGGTCGATCCCGCCGCGTTTGCCACGCTGGCGAAGAAGCGCGGTTTTCCTGCCATTGCGATTTGTGACCGTAACGGTTTGTATGGTGTGGTCGCATTTGCCGCAGCTTGTTTCAAAGAGGGCATCCAGCCGATTATCGGAACATTGCTGGGTGTCGCGCGGCCGGAACAAAATGGTTCAGCCAATGATGGGCATGCAGGGCGCAAAGTGGATTATCTGGCGCTGTTTGCGCAGGATGAAAACGGCTACAATAATTTGTGCCATCTTGTCAGCCGCGCCCATCTTGAACGCCCGCTAGAGAGGGAGCCGCATGTCCGGCTGGAAGATCTTGACGGCCATACTGACGGGTTGATCGCTTTGACCGCGGCAGGGGAAGGCGGATTGTCCCGATTGCTGGCAGACGGGCAGCAAACCCATGCCGAGGCGTATTGTGAACGATTGCAGGCTTTGTTCCCTGATCGATTGTATATCGAACTTGCCCGGCTTAGCAGCGCAGCGCAGGATGCAGCCGAACAGGCGTTGATCGAACTTGCCTATGCAAATGATCTGCCGCTTGTCGGGACCAATCCTGCCAATTTTTCCGATCCGCATGTGCATAAGGCCCATGATGCGATGCTGTGCATTGCTCATTCGACCCATATCGAGGCGCAAGACCGCCCGCGATCCAACCCCGAAGCCTTCGTCAAATCCGCCCCGATGATGGAGGAATTATTCGTCGATCTACCCGAGGCGACAATGAATACTGTGCAGATTGCCCAGCGCTGTGCCTTCGCGCCGCCTAATCGCGCGCCCATTCTGCCCAGCCTTGCCGGTGATCTGGAGGGGGAGGTAAAGCTGCTGGCGAAAGACGCGCGCGCGGGGCTGGATGCCCGGCTGGCGCTGTATGGTGATTTAAGCGAGGAAGACCGCAAGGTCTACGATGACCGCCTAGCTTTTGAAATCGACGTGATTACCAAGATGGGGTTCCCGGGATATTTCCTGATCGTTGCCGATTTTATCAAATGGGCAAAGGAACAAGACATTCCTGTCGGGCCGGGCCGCGGTTCTGGCGCGGGGTCGGTGGTGGCATGGGCGCTAACCATAACGGATCTTGATCCGATCAGGTTGGGGCTGCTGTTTGAACGCTTTCTCAACCCGGAACGGGTGTCGATGCCCGATTTCGACATTGATTTTTGTGAAACGCGGCGCGGCGAAGTGATCCGTTACGTGCAGGCCAAATATGGCGCGGACCATGTTGCCCAAATCATCACTTTTGGAAAATTGAAAGCGCGGGCGGTGTTGCGCGATTGCGGCCGGATATTGCAAATGAGTTACGGTCAGGTCGACCGATTGTGCAAGATGGTGCCCAATCATCCAACCGATCCATGGACATTGCCGCGCACATTGAATGGATCCGCTGAATTCAAACGCGAATATGATAATGACCCTGAGGTAAAGCAGCTGGTTGATCTGGCGATGCAATTGGAAGGGTTCCCGCGCAACAGTTCCACCCATGCTGCAGGCGTGGTGATCGGTGATCGGCCCTTAGCGCAATTGGTCCCGCTATACCGTGATCCGCGTTCGGATATGCCGGTAACGCAATTCGACATGAAACATGTTGAAAGCAGCGGTTTGGTGAAATTTGATTTTCTCGGTCTGAAGACCCTGTCTGTGCTGCACAAGGCCATCGCTCTATTATCCAAGCGCGGGATAACCCTCGATCTTGATACGCTGCCATGGGATGATGCGGCGGTCTATAAATTACTCCAATCCAGCAATACTGTTGGCGTGTTCCAGCTGGAATCGGAAGGTATGCGGCGCACACTGGCGGCGGTGAAGCCAACAAATTTTGGCGATATTATTGCGCTCGTCTCGCTTTATCGCCCCGGCCCGATGGATAATATCCCCCTGTTTGGCAAACGCAAGAATGGCGAAGTTGAAATTGCCTATCCCCATCCCAAACTGGAAGGGATTCTGGCGGAAACCTACGGCATTTTTGTTTATCAAGAACAGGTGATGCAGGCCGCTCAGGTATTGGCCGGATATTCCCTTGGCGATGCCGATCTGCTGCGCCGCGCAATGGGCAAAAAAGTTCAGGCGGAGATGGATACGCAGCGCCATCGGTTTGTTGATGGTTGCAAGAAAATTTCAGCGATCGAGCCTAAGCAAGCGAATGAATTATTTGATCTGATCGATAAATTTGCCGGCTATGGGTTCAATAAATCACACGCTGCTGCCTATGCGTTGCTGGCCTATCAAACCGCATGGCTAAAAACGCATTATCCGCATGAATTTTATGCCGCATCGATGTGTTTCGACATGCATCAATCTGAAAAGCTGGCAATTTTTGTCGATGATATGCGCCGGTCCGGTTACCCACCGGAAGGGCCGTGCATTAACCGCTCAGAGCCTGAATTCAGTGTCGAGCGCACTGATGAGGGATATGCTGTGCGTTACGCGCTGGCGGGTATCCGCAATGTTGGTGAAAAGGCGATGGCCGCGATTGTGGCTGAACGCGAGGAGCATGGCTGGTTCGACAGCCTGCAAAATCTGTTCGAACGGATGCCGGCTGGATCAATGAACCGCCGCCAGCTTGAAGGGCTTGCCGGTGCAGGCGCACTGGACAGGATTGATCAGAACCGGGGCAAGATTTTCAATAATGCTGAAATATTGCTGGCGGTTGCCGATGCTGCTGAACGCGAACGCAGCAGCGGGCAGGGCGGATTATTTGGCGGGGAAGCCCATGTTGCCGATGATGTTCAGCTGGTTGATACGCCTGAATGGTCCCGCGCCGAACGCATGGCCAAGGAACGCGAGAATTTTGGTTTCTATTTTTCCGCCCATCCGGTTGAACAATATCGGGCGGTGGCATCTGCCAATGGCGCGCGTAATTATTCCAGCCTGATGGCAAGCGGGGCACCTGCCGGGGGGCGTGCGCCTGCGGTGATGGCGGCAATGGTCGAAGGGGTGAAACGCGGCAAAACCCGCCGCGGAAAGGATTTCGTACGGGCCAGTTTTTCTGATCCGTCCGGCCAATTTGATGCGGCATGTTTTGAAGAATCTCTGGTTGAAAATTTCCAGAAATGGGCGGCTGAGGGGACCTGCATTCTACTCAATGTAGAGCTGGATTCGCCCAGCCCAGATGAACCGCCCCGCATCACCGTGCGCGGCGGCAGGCCATTGGATGATGTCAAAGGTGGTTCGCGGATGTTTTTGACATTGGATATTCACCGGGAAGAAGTGTTGCCCGATCTTAAACTGGAACTGATCCCGGGCGCAGAAGGGCGCGGCGAAGTGCAGGCCCGTTTACACATTGATGGCGGGGCAAACCCGCTGGTCAGGTTGGGGCGGGATTTTCAGCTTGATGGTGAACTGGCGGAACGGCTGGAACAGATCGAGGGTATTTCCAACGTGTCGCTAACCACCAGACGCGGCCCTACGCATTTACGGCTGGTTACCTAAATTCGGCTGGTTGATCGGCCCATGATCTTGAGGTTTACCAACAAGGTCTGATCCCAAGTCTGATCCCAAGTCTGATCCCAAGTCTGATCCTAAGCCTGATCCCAGGTTTGTTCCAAGCCGGGGTTCCAGAAAAATGGCGGTGTAACGGCTGAGTATCAGCAGCATCGTTGGTGCAAGCATCGTGTTCCATAAATCTCGCCAATTGGCCAAGGGGCGCACTGGATCATTGCCCAGCACACTGTTCCTTATATCCCATGCCTCCCCCACAATTGCGGCCAGCAAGACCAGCAACCATGGTTTCAATTGGCGGGTTTTCCAGCCGAATATCAGGCATGACCCCAGAAACAGGATCAGCGCGACATAGATGTGCAGGGCATCCTTCTCCAGACCAGTATTATTCAAGATGAACAGCTTTGCCGCTTCAAAATCACTCATTTGGGCTGTTTGACCTCGATTGCCATCTTGCGCAAGCACAGGCATGATAAGCAAATAATAGCTTTGGGGAGATGATAATAATGCGTTTGGGGGCAATGCAGGATTGGGAACTTAAGGTTACCCATTTGATAGACCATGCTGCGCGCGAATATGGCGACCGCGAAATCGTAACATACACAGGCGATGGTAATGTTTTGCGCACCGATTGGGCGGGTATCCGCCGCGATGCGCTGAAGATGACACAGGCATTGCGCGCTGCCGGAATTGGCAAGAGTGATCGGATCGCGACCTTGGCGATGAACCATTCGCGCCATTTGGTAACGTGGTATGGTGCTGTTGGCGTTGGCGGTGTTTTGCACACGATCAATCCGCGCCTGTTTGATGACCAGCTTGAATATATTGCCAACCATGCAGAAGACCGTGTGCTCATCTATGATGCCGCCTTCCAGTCGGTGGTCGACAAGATGAAGCCGAAATGGAAGACGATCGAACATTACATCTGTTTCGATTCTGATGAACATGCACCCGCCTTTGATGATTGGATCGGCGCGCATGACGGCGATACGCAATGGGCCGCGGTGGATGAACGCGATCCGTGCATGCTGTGTTACACCAGCGGCACCACGGGCAACCCCAAAGGCGTTCTTTACGAACACCGTTCCACCCTTCTCCACGCGATTTCAGGTATTCAGCCTGCTTGTTTTGACCTTGATGCCCGCAGCGTGATGCTGCCGGTGGTGCCAATGTTCCACGCTGCCAGTTGGGGCCTGCCATGGGCCGGCGCCGCAGCGGGGGTGAAATTTGTCTATTCTGCAGTCAATGATCCTGAAGTGCTGTGCGATGTGATGCGGCGCGAGAAAGTCACCCATTCCGCCGGTGTGCCGACGGTATGGCTTGGGATATTCCAGCATTGCGATGCTGAGGGGGAGAGTGTGCCCGGGCTGCAACAGGCGATTATCGGTGGCTCTGCCGCGCCCAGATTTATGATCGAACGCCTGATGAGGCAGGGCACGCGTGTTTCCCATGCATGGGGGATGACAGAAACCAGCCCAATTGGCACGGTTGGCGCGCCCCCGCACAATTGGGATGAACTTAGTTTCGAAGAACAAGTCGACATGGTTGCAAAGCAGGGCCGGCCGCTGTTCGGGGTGGATTTGCGGACTGTGGATCTTGATGATTTCACCAAGGAATTGCCGCGCGATGGTAAGACTGCCGGGGCGCTGCAAGTTCGCGGGCCGTGGGTGATTAAACGCTATTTCAAGGCCGAGGAAGACGCAATTACCGCTGATGGCTGGTTCGACACTGGCGATGTCGGGGTGATCTGGCCTGATGGCACTTTGCAGCTGACTGACCGGACCAAGGATGTAATCAAATCGGGCGGCGAATGGATTAGCTCGGTCGAATTGGAAAATGCCGCAGTGGGCCACCCCGCAGTGGCCGAAGCTGCCGCGGTTGGAATGCCGCATCCGCGCTGGGATGAACGGCCGGTGTTGTTCGTGGTAAGAAACGAAGGCGCGGATGTTTCAGCGCAGGATGTGCTGGATTTCCTGACCGGCAAAGTTGCCAAATGGTGGCTTCCTGATGCGGTCGAATTTATTGATGAAATTCCGCACACAGCCACTGGAAAGATCAGCAAGAAGGATTTGCGTGAGCAGTTCAGCGATTACAAATTGGATGCGTGATCGGTGAATTACCTTAACCCCACCCGCGCGGCATTTGATCTGTTCAAATCGCTGCCCCGCGATCAGCCAATTCATATGCTCAACCTGCTTCGTTACCGTGAATTGGCGGATTATCCAGCGGGGCATTCCAATGCGGGCAAAGGCTGGAGTGGGCGCGAGGCATACCGCGAGTATGGCAAAGCCAGCGGTCCGATCTTCAGCCGCGTGGGCGGCAGTATCGTGTGGCGCGGCAATTTCATGGGAATGGTAACGGGGCCGGATGAACAGGAATGGGAAGATGGTTTCGTGGCGGCATACCCCAATGCAGGCGCATTTCTGGAAATGATTACGGATCCAGATTATCGCAATGCCGTGGTCAATCGCAGCGCCGCAGTGATTGACAGCCGCTTGATGCGATTTTCCCCGGGGGAGGGCGGGCAAGGGTTTGCTTAGCCGCCAGCGCGGGTGCCAGCGAAGGGGGCAGCGAAGCTGCCGGCGTGAATGCCAGCGCAGATGTTGGAAAAGGGGCGGGGCTGGATCGGCAGGCTGGATTGCGCGCTGTTTGCCGCGCGAAGATACCCTCTTTTGTTTGCAATCCCAGCCAGCCCAATGCCGGGCAGCACGCAGACAAGGGGGTCAGGGCTGGATTAGGCGGGAAAGAACCTTACTGTTCCCGCAGCCGCGGCATTAATTCAACAAAATTGCAGGGCCGGTTTCTGCTGTCCAATTGCTCTGCCAAAATCCCATCCCACCCATCCTTCACTGCGCCGTTGGAACCGGGCAGGGCGAAGATATAGGTGCCGCGCGATACCGCCGCGCAGGCGCGTGATTGCACCGTGCTGGTGCCGATTGTGTGATAGCTGAGCCAGCGGAACAATTCGCCAAACCCGGGGATGTCTTTCTCCTTAACGCGGTCCAGCGCTTCCGGCGTGACATCGCGCCCCGTCAGGCCAGTGCCGCCGGTGGTGATGATGGCATCAATCCCTTGATCGCCAATCCAAATGTCGAGCCTGTCTGCAACCATGCCTGCATCATCGCGGATGATCGCCCGCGCAGCCAAATTGTGGCCCGCACCCTCGATCCGTTCAGCAAGGATGTCGCCTGATGTATCATCCGCAGCCGTGCGCGTGTCTGATACGGTCAGCACGGCAATGTTAATCGGTTTAAACCGGCGGGAAGTGTCAATCGCCATCAGTCGCGCCCGCCCATTCTAATGCCGCGGCCCCCGGAAAGCCCGGGGAACGTGGGCCACATGCCTTGCGCCAATGCCGCCCTGCTGTCCGATGCGCCGCCGGCCTGGCGTTCATACATCCAGTAATTGCGCATCACGATCGAGACATAGCCCCGAGTTTCCCAATAGGGGATCGATTCCATATATAGGAGCGGATCGCCCTGATCGTTGATTTCATTGTTCCAGCGGGTCACCGGGGTAAGGCCTGCATTATAGGCGGCCATGATTTTCGGTAATAAGCCGCCCGTGGCGCGGCTGTCTCTCAGCGATTCCAGCGCGCTTTGTCCAAATGCAAGGTTAACCGAAGGATCAGCCAAATTGGCATAACGGGCATTCATATTGAGCGATGGCGCATGTTCGCGCGCGGCAATTGGCATGATCTGCATCAGGCCTTTTGCGCCTGCCGGGCTGACCACTGCGGTGCGAAAATTCGATTCCTGCAAGGCATGGGCAAAGGCCAGCGCCGGGTCGACTTTCCAGCCGGTGGTTGGCCGCCAGCGCGGCGCAGGAAAGCGCAGCGAGGGTTCTGCAATTGCCCCGCGCGGCACATTATGGGCCATCCATAATTGGGTGGAAGGCAGGCCCAATTCACGTGCCAGTCGCGATAATTGAGCATATTGCTGCGGATCGCCGATTGCGGCCTGATGGCGCAGAACTTCATCCGCCAAATTTTCCCGCCCGATTTCTGACAAGGCGATTGCGGTGCGCACATTGCCGACATCGCGCAAAGTTTGCCAATCCTCTTTGTCGAAATCAGGGGTTTCATTGGCGCGCGGCAGGACCAGATTTAATTGTTCTGCGGCCAACATTCCATACAGGGTTTCATCCATGCGGGCCGCACCGCGCAATAATTCCTGCGCCTTTTCCGGCGCGCGGCAGCGGACATTGGCGCGGGATGCCCAATAATAGGCAGCAGCGGTCAATTCGACATTGGTTGCCCCTTGCGCGGTGCGTTCCATTGCGGCTGCGGCTTTTGCGCAATCGCCCAGACGCCACGCGGCGAGGCCGGCAACCCAGTCCCCTTCGGCCACCCATGGGCCGGCCCCTTCTTTAACGGTTTGCGCCACGGCATATGCGGCGGCATCATTATTTTCGATATAGTAGCTGAAGGCGACCCGCTGGCGCCATTCTGCCCGGGCCGGGGGGCTGAGGCTGGCGTCAATCCCGTCCAGTAACAAGCGCGCGCCATCGGGATCATCATTTTTGATATGGCTAAGGATTGCAGACTGGATTGAAGCGGGCATGGTCCCGTCAGAGGTTTTTGGCGGTTTGATCCGTTTAGAGGTGTAGGGTTGGCGGATGAATTGCTGCCGGCTTGGTAATTGCGGCGCATCTTCCAGCCCCCTTGATCGGCCAAGGCGCACAAGCTGTTTAGCCTGCGGCAGATATACCCCTTGACCAAGCCATGCTGTAATGGCCGCCAGCTCAACTCTTGGGCTGCCGGAATGCAGGTAAAATTCAGCCCTTGCCACATCATGCAACGGCCCCTCTGCGCGATCGGCCAGCATCGCGTTTACTTTACCCCAATCCTGCCGGTCGATTGCGGTAAACAGGGCGGAATAATAATTACGGTCGGCCTGATTGAGCAATTTAGGCACTGAATTGTTGTGCGCGCGGGCGCTGTAATAAACTGCCGAACTGCTGTTGGCCCCTGAATTACTATTGGCTGACGCGCCGCCGCTTATCCCAGACAGCATTGCAGTGCCCAGCAGCGCGGTTAGAATTTTCGAACTCGATGTGCGTTTCACGTCAATTGTCCATTGATCTGGCTGACCATTCTAGCCAGCGGTGCCAAAATCTTCTGCGGCGCGGCGCGGACCTTAGTAATACTGACAAGCCTTCCGCCCCCAATAATGGAATGGTGCGGCCATCATGGTTTATTTCGGGTAAACTTGCAGTGGGCTGCGCTAAATCGTGCCCCAATAGGGGCCAGAGGTTGCGGCCAAACACGCAAATTTTGTCCGGCGCGGCCAGATTGATGTGATGGTGGATCAAATCGCCTAGGCCAGTGGCCTGCAATTGGGCCCAGTCAGCCATTGGCAAATGCCGGGGCAGTGCAGCGGCAAGATATATTTGTTCAGGGTCATGGGAATCGTATCCGATGGCCAAGAGGATGTTTGCAAGAAATTGCCCAAGTGGTCCGGACAAAAGCCGCTCATGGTCCTGTTCTTCTGGTTCAGCCACGATGATCATCAGCTTGGCCCCGCGTTCCCCCTTGGGCGCAACACGCGGGAAACTGCCCCCGCTGTCGAGGCTTGGCTGAGATAGCCACCAGCTTTGGAATGCGGTTAAATCACTGGGCCAATTGGCTTTGTCTCCGCCCATATTCATCTGTTGGGGGGGCGGTTCAACTTTTCTTGCGGTGGCCGCCGGGGGGGTAAAGATGGATGGGGCAATGCCTTCTTCCACCGCCGCCTCAGGCTCTGACAGCCAGTTTGTCGTAGCCTCATCAAAGGCCTGATCGACCCCGGCATCACGCCACCACGCCTGCACGGCGGCCAATTCTTGGGCAATTGTGAGTGCTTTTGGATCGGTCATGATGGTGTGCGGGTCTTGACCTGCCACGCCCCAGCAATCAAGGCTTTCTATCAGTTTTGGATACCCAATGAGCTAAAGGACCGATTAGGATGAGTGAGCGCGAATCGATGCCATGCGATGTAGTAATCGTTGGTGGGGGCGTGGCCGGTCTGGCCGCAGCAATCCGATTGAAGCAGATTAACGCCGACCTTGAGGTCGTGGTTCTTGAAAAAGGCTCCGAAATCGGCGCGCATATCCTGTCAGGCGCGGTGGTTGATCCCAAGGCGCTGGACGAATTATTCCCCGAATGGCGCGATATGGATTGCCCCATGTCACAAGTGCCCGTGACGGATAATTGGCACTGGGTGTTATCCAAGGGCAAACATTATTCAATGCCGCATGTGATGATGCCGCCCTTCATGTCGAACAATGGATGTTATACCGGATCGCTGGGTAATCTGACCCGCTGGCTGGGCGAACAGGCCGAAGAGCTGGGCGTGATGGTGTTCCCCGGTTTTCCTGCAGCAGAGGTGATGTTTAACGATGGCGGCGCGGTTAGCGGTGTCATTACACAAGACATGGGCATTGCCGCAGATGGTTCACATAAGGGTGATTATCAGCCGGGCATGGAAATCCATGCAAAATACACTCTGTTCGCAGAAGGTGCGCGCGGCAATCTAACCAAGATCATGAAGGAAAAATTTGACCTTGAGGCTGAATGTCAGCCGCAGGTTTACGGCCTTGGGATCAAGGAATTGTGGGATATTGACCCGGATAAGCATGAGCTGGGCCGCGTCATTCACACACAAGGCTGGCCATTGTCCGAAAGCGAAAGCTGGGGCGGGGGCTTTTTATATCATCAGGCGGACGGACAGGTTGCCTTGGGCTTCGTTACAGCGCTTGATTACAAAAACCCCTATGTTTCGCCATTTCAGGAATTCCAGCGGTGGAAGACCCACCCTGCGATCCGCGAAATTCTGGAAGGCGGCAAACGCGTGTCTTATGGCGCGCGGGCAATTAACGAAGGCGGCTGGCAATCGGTGCCCAAGCTGGCATTCCCTGGCGGCGCGCTGATCGGCTGCGCGGCGGGCTTTGTTAATGTCCCTCGTATCAAGGGCAGCCACACTGCAATGAAGAGCGGGATGCTGGCAGCGGAGACAGCGGCATCGGCCATTGCAGGCGGCGCAGAACATACTGAATTGATGGATTATGATACCGGCGTGCGCGATAGCTGGATCGCCAAGGAACTAAAGCTGGTCCAAAATGCCCAGCCAGCGGTGGCCAAATTTGGCGGTGATCTGGGCACGATTATTGCCGGATTGGACATGTGGATGCGGCAGTTGAAGATCGGTTTGCCGATCGCGATGAAGCATGAACCCGATTATGAATTGACCGGGCGTGCTGATTTGTATCAACCGATCCAATATCCCAAGCCTGATGGCGTGATCAGTTTTGACCGGCTGACCTCAGTCGCGTTTTCTTACACCAACCATGCAGAGGACCAGCCTTGCCACCTCAAGGTGAAGGATACTGCATTGCAGGAAAGCAGCGAGTTTGAGATTTTCGCTGGCCCTTCGGCCCGCTATTGCCCGGCCGGTGTCTATGAATGGGTGGCGCAAGAGGGGGCGGAGCCTGAATTTGTGATCAATTCGCAAAACTGCGTTCACTGCAAAACCTGCGATATCAAAGATCCGAACCAGAACATTAATTGGACCACGCCGGAAGGCGGCGGCGGGCCTAATTATCCGAATATGTGATCATTGGTTTTGCCGCTGACTGAAACTGCCTTTGCCAAGATCAATCTTGCGTTGCACATCCGCCAGCGGCGCGCGGATGGCTATCACGAGCTTGAAACCCTGTTCGCTTTTGTCGATCGGGGGGACCGGTTGACGGCGCAGCAATCTGATCATGACGAGTTAATATTATCTGGTGAGTTTGCGCCGCAATTAACTGTTCCATTTGATAATATCGTCAGTCAGGCGCTGGGAAAATTGCCGCGTCCCAATGGGCTGAAGGTAGCGCTGGAGAAAAATCTGCCGGTGGCGGCTGGATTGGGCGGCGGTTCTGCTGATGCGGGCGCAATATTCCGGCTGGTTCGCGATAATTACGGCCTGCCTGCTGATTGGCAGGCCAAAGCGGCCGCACTGGGCGCTGATGTGCCTGCATGTGTTGCAAGCATTGCGTGCATTGGCCGCGGCACCGGAACCCAATTGGAACCGGTTGAGAATGATCTTGCCGGAACATCTGTATTATTGGTCAATCCGCGGGTTCCGCTTGCCACCGGGCCGGTGTTTGCCAGTTGGGATGGGCAGGATCGCGGGGCCTTACCTCAAGGCCCGGCATCGCAAATTTTGGCGCAAGGGCGCAATGATCTGGAAACACCGGCCATATCGCTGTGCCCTGAAATTGCAGAAGTTCTGGGCGAGCTTGCCAAAACAAGTGCATTTACGGTGCGCATGTCGGGTTCAGGTGCAACGTGCTTTGCGCTTTATACCGATGGCGATGCAATGCGCGGGGCTGCACATCGGCTGGCGCAAAACCATCCGGAATGGTGGCTGATGCAGGGCGCTCTGCGATGATCGGCGCTGCACCCTATCGTCAGGTCGGCGTGCCAGTTCGCGGCGGGATCATATGTGTTGCCGACCATGCTTCAAACTTCGTGCCAGCTGATGTGCCCCTTGGCATTGCGGATGAATTGCTGGGTAAGCATATCGCGGTTGATCTGGGCACACAAAACATGGCCGATATTCTGGCGCGGCATCACAAAATTCCCGTTCATATCGCCGCAGTCAGCCGATTGGTTGTCGACCTGCACCGGGAGGAAACATCCCCTTTCGTTATGCCGGCCACCTCTGACGGGCATGTTATTCCCGGCAATATCGGTGCGGATCTGGAACAGCGTCTGGCCCGTTTCCATCGCCCCTATCATGCCGCATTGGGGGCATGGATTACCGCTGCGCAGCCCGCCCTTATTATTGCCTTACATAGCTTTACACCTGCCCTTGAATCCA
>Ga0209345_10002818_pt1 | contig 18628 bp, 13 predicted proteins | sample Cruoilmetagenom7_FD_187294 | JGI IMG/M metagenome (GOLD analysis project Ga0209345, IMG submission 187294) | Oil polluted marine microbial communities from Coal Oil Point, Santa Barbara, California, USA - Sample 7 (SPAdes) (version 2) | ecosystem: Environmental > Aquatic > Marine > Oil seeps ...
ATAGATCCCCATCCGGACGGTCATCAGACGTTTGCGGATCAGATCGGCTTGGCTCGGCTCTTTCATGCGAATGGCGACATCGGCCTCGCGCATCGGCAGGTCCAGCACGCGCTCTTCGAGCATCAGGTCAACTTTCAGGTCCGGGTATTGCTCGTAGAGTTTGGGCAGGCGCGGGGCCAGCCAAAGCGTGCCGAAGCCGGTGGTGGTGGTTACGCGCAATTCACCGAAGACCTCTTCTTCGCTGTCGCGGATGCGGGCGGCGGCGGCGTCGAGCCGTTTTGTCATCGCCGTGGTGGCGTCAAACAACAGCTCACCCTGTTCGGTCAGAATCAGGCCACGCGCATGGCGGTGAAAAAGGTTGGTGTTCAGTTGTTCCTCTAGCCCGCGAATCTGTCTGCTGACAGCGGATTGCGACAGGTTCAGCTTGTCGCCCGCATGGGTCAGGGACCCGGCGTCAGCGACCGCGTGAAAAATTCGTAATTTGTCCCAGTCCATGGCGCGTACTTTCTTTGACGAGCCTTTCTCCTACCTTAATAGCAGGGAAAAAACAGCACAAAGCTTTGCTGACATCACGACCTCAGCGGAAAACCTGCTATACAGGTCAGCAAGTGTGACCTATATAGGGGCAAATGACGCAAGACTGACGTGCTAGGGAGGCCCGCCATGACAACGCAGAAGATTTCACTCAACGACCGTTTCGACCTTGAGAAGAGCCCGGTGCTGCTGAACGGCACACAGGCGCTTGTTCGTCTGATGATGATGCAGTCCGCCCGCGATAAGGCGGCGGGGCTGAATACGGCGGGTTACGTGACCGGCTATCGGGGCAGTCCGCTGGGCGCGGTTGATTTGCAGATGCAGCGGGCGGAGAAGAAACTGGCCGAGCACAACGTGCGCTTTGAACCGGGGCTGAACGAAGACCTCGCGGCGACGATGCTTTGGGGCAGCCAGCAAGCGGAACTGCGCGGCGAAGGCAAATACGACGGTGTTTATGGCCTGTGGTACGGCAAGGGGCCGGGTGTGGACCGCACCGGGGACGTGATGCGCCACGCCAATATGGCAGGCACCTCGCCCCATGGCGGCGTGTTGATGGCGATGGGCGATGACCACACCGGCGAATCCTCGACCGTTTTGCACCAGTCGGAATGGGCGATGGTGGATGCCTATATGCCCGTGGTCTCGCCCGCCGGTGTGCAGGAAATTCTCGACTACGGCATCTATGGCTGGGCACTGAGCCGCTTCTCCGGTCTTTGGGTTGGCCTAAAGACCATGAAAGATACCGTGGAGGCGACCAGCGTCGTCAACGGCGATCCGAACCGGATGAAGCTGATCACGCCTGAGTTCGACATGCCCGATGGGGGCCTCAGCATCCGTCTGGGCGACACGCCGCACCTGCAAGAAGCGCGGATGATCGACTATAAACGCTTCGCGGCGGAGGCATTCTCCCACGCCAACAAGATGGACAAGCGCATGTGGGGCAAGCGCGGGGCCAAGATTGGCTTTGCCGCGGCGGGCAAGAACTGGCTCGATTTGGTCCATGCGCTGAGCCTGCTGAACATTGATGAGAACGAGGCCGAACGGCTTGGGATCACGACCTATAAGATCGGCCAGACCTTCCCGCTGGACATGCAGGGCTTCCACGAATGGGCCGAAGGGCTCGATCTGGTGGTTGTGGTCGAAGAAAAGCGCAAGCTGATTGAAGTGCAGATCAAAGAGGCGCTCTTTAACGACACCCACCGCCGGGTTTACGGCTGGCACAAGAGCGGCGCGGGCATGGAGCATGGCGAAGAGCTCTTCCCGACCCGTGGCGCGCTTGATCCCATTCTGATTGCCGAGAAGATTGGTGGCATCCTGCTGGAGGAAGGCCGCGAGACTGACGGTATCCGCGCAGGCCTCGAAGCGCTCAATGAGGCGCGCCGCTCGGACAATGCCGAGGATATCGCGGCCCGTCTGCCCTATTACTGCGCAGGCTGCCCGCATAACTCCTCGACCAAAGTGCCCGAAGGCTCGCGCGCTTACGCGGGCATCGGCTGTCACTATATGGTGCAGTGGATGGACCGCGAGACCACCGGCTTTACCCACATGGGCGGCGAGGGGGCGAACTGGATCGGCGAAGCGCCGTTTTCCAACACCAAACACGTGTTTCAGAACCTTGGCGACGGTACCTATAACCATTCCGGCGTACAGGCGATCCGCGCGGCCATCGCGGCGGGGACGAATATCACCTATAAAATCCTCTATAATGATGCGGTGGCCATGACCGGCGGCCAGCACAACGAAGGGGATCTGGATTCTTACCGCATCGTTGACGAGTTGAAGGCGATGGGCGTGAAGAACATCGCCGTGGTCTATGACGAGAAAGAAGACGTCGACCTGACGCGTTTCAAAGGCGTCGAAGTGCATGAGCGGGCCGAGATGCCCAATGTGCAAAAGGCCTACCGCGAGCATGAGGGCGTCAGCGCCATCGTCTACATCCAGACCTGCGCCGCCGAAAAACGCCGCCGCCGCAAGCGCGGGCTGTTCCCGGACCCGGACAAGCGCGTCTTCATCAACGAGGACGTTTGCGAGGGCTGTGGCGATTGCGGTGTGCAATCCAACTGCGTGGCCGTGGTGCCGAACGAGACCGAACTGGGCCGCAAACGGGCGATTGACCAGTCGTCCTGCAACAAGGATTTCTCCTGCGTGAACGGCTTCTGCCCCTCCTTCCTGACGCTGGAAGGGGCAAAGGTGCGCAAAGACCCGACGACTGAGTTGAACATCCCCGACCTGCCGATGCCCGATCTGCCCACAATCAACGGCACCCATAACGTCGTCATCACCGGCGTTGGCGGCACCGGCGTGGTGACCATCGGCGCGTTGCTGGCCCAAGCGGCTCAGTTGGATGGCAAGGGTGCTGGCATGATGGAAATGGCCGGTCTCGCCCAAAAAGGCGGCGCGGTGCATATCCACTGCCGTGTGGCCGAGCGGCCCGAAGACATCAGCGCGATCCGCGTGGCCACCGGCGAGGCGCATGCGCTGATTGGTGGCGATCTGGTGGTCTCGGCTGGCCATAAAACGCTGGGTCTGACCCGTGCAGGCAGGACCGGGGCGGTGGTGAACTCGCATCAGATCATCACCGGGGATTTTACCCGCGATACGGAGTTCCAGATGCCCTACGACCGTCTGTCGCTGGCACTGGAAGCGCGTTTGAAAGACGATGTGGCGATGTTCGACGCCTCCGATCTGGCCAAGGCCGCCTTGGGCGACTCGATTTTCTCCAACATGATGATCTTTGGTGCGGCCTGGCAGCGGGGCTTGCTGCCGCTGACTTTGGAGAGCCTACACGAAGCGATCCGCATGAATGGCGCTGCGGTTGAACGCAACATGCGCGCCTTCGAGATTGGCCGTTGGGCGGTGCTCTACCCCGAGGACGCGGCGAAGGTGAGCCAGCCCAGCAAGGTGGTGGAATTGCCCAAGTCGCTGGACGAGAAGATCGCCTTCCGCGTCGACCATCTGACCGCTTATCAGGGCAAGGCGCTGGCTAAGCGTTACACCAAGATGCTGGACGGGATTGCGGACCGCGACGTCAAGGCGGCGGCGGCTTTGGGCTATCACAAGCTTCTGAGCTATAAGGACGAATACGAAGTCGCCCGTTTGCTCATCACCAGCCGTGACAAGGCCCGTGCCGAGTTCGACGGTGACTTCAAGATGACCTTCCACATGGCGCCGCCGCTCTTGTCGAAAATGGGCCCGAATGGCCGTCCGGAAAAGCGCGAGTTTGGCCAGTGGCTCGAAGGGCCGCTGCGGGTCATGGCGAAGTTCAAAGGCCTGCGCGGCACGCCGTTTGATCCCTTTGGCTATACCGCTGAGCGCAAGATGGAGCGTGCGTTGATCACCCAGTATGAGGCCGATATGGCCGAGGTGCTGCCGAAACTCACCGACCAGACCCGCGAGGCGATTGTCGCGCTGGCCGAATTGCCCCTGCAAATCCGTGGCTTTGGCCCGGTGAAACAGGGCAATGAAGCCAAAGCAGAAAAGCGCCGTGAGGAGCTGCTGGCGGTGATCCGCGCGGGGGGAACTTCTACGGCTAAGGCGGCGGAGTAAGCCTCGGCGCCATTGCGAAACAGCCCGGAATCACGGCCGCAAGACCGCCGGGCAGCGCCAGACCGTCCCCCGGTCTGGCGCTTTTGCGTTTGTCGGGGCGGCTTGCGTGGTCCCTCATGCGAGGCCACCATAAATTGCTATCCCGCGAGAGCATAAGCGCCAGTCCCCGGTCTGGTGCTGCCCGGCTTATCGCGACAACAAAACCCGCCCATGGATTTCCCCGATAAAGCCTCTTATGAGTCTCTTAACGCCGGAGAACTCCGGCCCCTAGCGTAGGTAACAACAGACCATGGCAGTTGGTATTTTCGATTCCGGTCTCGGCGGGCTGACCGTCTGGGCCAAGGTGCAAGAACGTCTTCCGGATGTGGATTTTGTCTATCTCGCTGACAGCGCCCATGCGCCTTATGGCGTGCGCGATGCGGACGACATCTATGATCTGACCTGCGCCGCCGTGCAGCGCCTGTTCGACGCGGGCTGTGATCTGGTGATCCTTGCCTGCAATACCGCCTCGGCCGCCGCATTGCGCCGGATGCAGGAGGCTTGGGTGCCCGAGGGCAAGCGTGTCCTCGGTGTCTTTGTGCCACTGATCGAAGCGATGACCGAACGGCAATGGGGTGATAACTCGCCGCCGCGCGAAGTGGCGGTGAACCATGTGGCGCTTTTTGCCACGCCTGCGACCGTCTCAAGCCGCGCCTTCCAGCGTGAGTTGTCCTTCCGGGCGATTGGCGTCGATGTCGAAGCGCAGGCCTGCGGCGGGGTCGTGGATGCCATTGAGGAAGGCGACATGATCCTCGCCGAGGCGCTGGTGCGCAGCCATGTTGATGCGCTGAAACGCAAGATGCCGCAGCCCGATGCGGCTATCCTGGGCTGCACCCATTATCCGCTGATGCAGGACGCCTTTCAGGCCGCTCTCGGCGCGCAGGTGAAAGTTTTCTCCCAAGCCGAACTGGTGGCCGAGTCCCTCGCTGACTACCTTGAGCGGCGGCCCGAGATGCTCGGGAAGGGCGAAGCGGCTTTCCTCACCACTGGCGATCCGGCCCGGGTGAGCGACCGTGCGACGCAGTTCCTGCGACGACAGATCACATTCACCGCCGCCTGAACCTAGATTACATACCGTCCGAACAAGGGGCAAACCATGACCCAGAACATCGCCATTCTCGGCGCTTCCGGCTATACCGGGGCAGAACTCATCCGGCTGATTGCTGGCCATTCCTCTATGCAGATCAAGGCGTTGGGGGCGAACTCAAAGGCCGGGCAAAGCTTGGCCGACGTCTTCCCGCATCTGCGCCATTTGGACCTGCCCGCGCTGGTGACGATCGACGAGATCGACTTTTCGCAGATTGACCTGTGCTTTTGCGCCCTGCCGCATAAGACCTCTCAAGAGGTGATCTCGGCGCTGCCCAAAGACCTTAGAATCGTCGATCTCTCCGCCGACTTCCGCCTGCGCGATCCTGAAGCATACGAAAAATGGTACGGCAACAAACATGCCGCCGTCGAGCAGCAGGGCGAGGCGGTTTACGGCCTGACCGAGTTCTACCGCAAAGAGATCGCTGATGCGCGCCTGGTGGCGGGCACGGGCTGCAACGCGGCGACGGGGCAATTTGCGCTGCGGCCGTTGATTGCGGCAGGGGTGATTGACCTCGACGACATCATTTTGGATTTGAAATGCGCCGTGTCCGGGGCCGGGCGGTCGCTCAAAGAGAACTTGCTGCATGCGGAATTGAGCGAGGGCTATCACGCCTATGCGCTTGGCAGCACGCATCGGCATTTAGGCGAGTTCGATCAAGAGTTTTCGGCCATCGCGGGGCGGCCTGTAAAGGTGCAATTCACGCCGCATCTGGTGCCTGCCAACCGCGGCATCCTCGCGACCTGCTATGTCAAAGGGGACGCGCAAGCCATTCACGCTGCTTTGATGAACGCCTATGCGGATGAGCCTTTCATCGAAGTGCTGCCCTTTGGCGAGGCGCCGAGTACGCGCCATGTGCGCGGGTCGAACTTTTGCCACATCGGCGTGGTCGCAGACCGGCAAAAGGGGCGCGTGACAGTGGTTGCGGCACTCGATAATTTGACTAAAGGCTCCAGCGGGCAGGCGTTGCAGAACGCCAATCTGATGTTAGGTTTGGACGAGACCGAGGGGCTGATGATGGCTCCGCTGTTCCCATGAGGGTGTTATGAAAAGCCTTAAGAAACAACGCCGTATTCAGGTAATCGCAGTGGCTGCTGTGGCCTTGGTGCTGTCGACCGCGCTGATTGGCTACGCCCTGCGCGACGGTATTAACTATTTTCGCGCGCCCAGCCAGGTGATCGCAGAACCACCCGGGCCGACCGAGGTTTTCCGAATTGGCGGTTTGGTTGAGGAGGGCTCGCTCAAACGCGGGCAGGGCGAATCGATTCGCTTTTCTGTGACCGATGGCGGTGCTTCGGTTCCGGTGGTTTTTACCGGTGTGCTGCCCGATCTGTTTGAGGAAAACCAGGGCATGGTGGGTACAGGACGATATGTCGGCGGTATCTTCGAAGCCTCTGATATTCTTGCGAAACATGACGAAAGCTACATGCCCAAAGAAGTCACCGATGCGCTGAAGGAACAAGGCGTTTACCGCGACCCCGGAAGTTAGTCCGCCGCGGCATCGCACGTTGCCCTGACCGGGCGTTAACCATTCCGGCCCAGCTTGTTCTGACCCAGAACAGGAGCGGTCGAAATGCAGTCAGTCAGGAAAATCGCCAAAGCCATCGTCGCGCGTGAGGGCGGCTTTGTGAACGATCCGGACGATCCGGGCGGCGCGACGAATTTCGGTGTGACCATCCACACGATGCGCCGACTTGGGTTGGACTTGACCGGTGATGGTCGGGTCGATGTGGCGGATGTGCGCAGACTTAGTCAGGCGCAGGCGGTAGATATTTTCATCAAACACTACTTCGATGCGCCGCGGATCGCTGAATTGCCAGCGCCGCTCCAGCCAAGTGTTTTCGATATGTATGTGAACGCCGGCGGCAATGCGGTGAAAATCTTACAGCAACTGCTGCGCGAGATGGGGCAGGATATCGCCGCCGACGGGTCAATTGGCCCGCAGACCATTCGCGCGGCCCATGCGGCGTTGCGCGCCGCGCCGGATCATCTTGTGGATGCCTACGGCATTGCGCGGCGCAATTACTATTTCCGCTTGGCCGATCGCCGCCCTGCCAGTCGAAAATACGCGCGCACGCGGGCAGGGGACAAAGGCGGCTGGATTCGCAGAGCCGAGGAATTTATCGCGCCGCAATACCACATGAGCAAAGCAGAATTTACACAGAGGGTGGCAGCATGGGGTTGATCGAACGCATTTTCACCACAGTCTTTGGCGGTGAACGCAATCTGCTGCGCGACACGGTCGAGGTGTTTCGCGAGAATGCCGAGGCCGGGGCGCAGCGCACGCATACGGCGCAGACGCAGGCGATGGCCCAATATGGCGCGGAATTCGCGGTGGCGCGGCAGGGTGGCTTTGATCGTTTTATGGACGGTGTGAACCGCCTGCCGCGCCCGATGCTGGCGCTCGGTACATTGGGGCTGTTCGTCACGGCAATGGTCAACCCCCTGTGGTTTGCGGAGCGGATGCAAGGGATCGCGCTGGTGCCAGAGCCGCTTTGGTGGCTGCTGGGGGTGATCGTTTCGTTCTATTTTGGCGCGCGGCAGCAGGCCAAGGCGCAAGAATTTCAACGCGCTATCGTTGGCACCATCACGCGGGTGCCGCAGGTGGTTAGTAACATCGAAACCCTACGCGAACTGCGCGCCGATACCCCCCGCGTGGCGGACACGGGTGAGGACAGCCAGCTGGCCCTTGCAGCGCTGAAACCCACGGACAATCCGGCCCTTGATGCGTGGCGGCGCAGCAAGGTTCTGGCTGCGACGGAATGACCGCCCTTCGGGCCAAATTTCTCATGGCTTAGGTCGCGCGTCCTGCCTATAGTCCTGCCTATGATTACAGAGCTTGGACATTTCGCGCTGGTGCTCGCCTTTGGGGTGGCAGTGGTACAGATGGTGGTGCCGATGTGGGGCGCCTGGCGGGGCCGCGCCAGTTGGATGGCGGTGGCTGAACCGGCTGCGGGGGCGCAGTTTGCACTGATTGCGCTGGCCTTTGGTGCGCTAATGTGGGGCTTTATCACGTCGGATTTCAGCCTGCGATTGGTCGTGGCGAACAGCCATTCGGCCAAGCCGATGCTTTATAAAATTAGCGGCACATGGGGCAACCATGAGGGCTCCATGCTGCTTTGGGTTTTGATCGTGGCGCTCTTTGGCGCGATGGCAGCGTGGTTTGGCGGCAATTTGCCGCCGACCCTGCGCGCGCGGGTGCTGTCGGTGCAGGCAGCGATTGGCGTGGCCTTTTTGGCGTTTATCCTGTTCACCTCGAACCCCTTTTTGCGCATGGGCACGCCGCCCTTTGATGGGCAAGACCTAAACCCGTTGTTGCAAGACCCCGGTCTCGCCTTCCATCCCCCGTTTCTTTACCTCGGTTATGTGGGCTTAAGCATGTCCTTCAGCTTTGCCGTGGCGGCGCTGATCGAAGGGCGTGTCGATGCCGCTTGGGGCCGTTGGGTTCGGCCTTGGACGCTGGCCGCTTGGATCTTCCTGACCATTGGCATCGCGCTTGGCTCTTGGTGGGCCTATTATGAGCTTGGTTGGGGTGGTTTTTGGTTTTGGGATCCGGTTGAGAATGCGTCCTTCATGCCTTGGCTCTTGGCGGCGGCGCTGCTGCACTCGGCCATCGTGGTGGAAAAACGCGAAAGCCTGAAAAGCTGGACCATCCTTCTGGCTATCTTGGCCTTTGGCTTTTCGCTGATTGGCACCTTTATCGTCCGGTCCGGCTTGTTGACGTCTGTCCACGCCTTTGCCAATGACCCTGAACGGGGTGTTTTCATCCTTGGCATTCTTGGGTTCTTCACGGGCGGAGCGTTGGTGCTCTATTCGATGCGCGCCAGTGTGTTGGAGGCGAAAGGGGTGTTCGGTCTGGTCAGCCGTGAGACAGCGCTGGTGGTGAATAACTTGCTGCTCGCCGTCGCTTGTTTCGTGGTCTTTGTGGGCACCATGTGGCCGCTGGTGGCTGAGATGTTTCTTGAACGTAAGCTAAGCGTTGGACCGCCGTTCTTTAACGCGGCCTTTACGCCCTTTATGGTGGCCCTTGGGTTAATCCTGCCGATCGGCAGCGCGATGCCCTGGAAACGGGCGAAAATCACGCGCGCACTTTATCCCTTGCGCTATGCTTTCGTCTTGGCGCTTGCGCTTGGCGGGCTTGCCTTTGCAATGCAGACCGGGCGCGGATTGCTGGGGCCGGTGGGTATGTTCCTTGGCGCTTGGCTGGTGATGGGCACCGTTGTGGACCTGATGCAGCGGTTGGGGCGCGGACCGGGCAAACTACGTCGGTTGCGGCGTTTGCCGCGGGCTGATTGGGGCAAGGCCACAGCACATGGTGGTCTTGGCATCACCATGGCCGGAATCGCAGGACTGATGGCCTGGTCGGTGGACGATATCCGAGTTGCCCGCATTGACGAACCTTTTGATGTTGGCAGCTACACCCTGACCTTGCATGAGGTAAGCGAAGAACGCGGTCCGAACTATATGACGACAATGGGAGAGCTGACGCTGGCGCAGGATGGGGAGAAGATTGCCACCCTTCGACCAGAAAAACGCTTTTACCCCGTTGCGCAGATGCCCACGACCGAAGCGGCGATTGACTATAACCTTGCCCGTGACGTCTATGTCGTGATCGGAGACGCGCAAGACGGCGGTGGCTGGGCGGTGCGGACCTATATCAAGCCGATGACAAACTGGATCTGGATCGGCTGCGCCTTGATGGCGCTTGGGGGGCTGCTGAGCCTGAGCGACCGGCGATTCCGCGTCGCCGCAGGCGCCCGCAAACAGCCGCAGGGGGTGCCCGCAGAATGAAGCGATTGCTGTTAATCCTGTCGCTTCTGGCCAGCCCGCTTTGGGCCGTGCAACCTGACGAGGTGTTGGATGATCCGGTTCTGGAATCCCGTGCGCGGGAATTGAGCCAAGGGCTGCGCTGCCTTGTCTGCCGCAACGAGAGCATTGATGAAAGCAACGCGAGCCTTGCCCGCGACCTGCGCCTGCTGTTGCGGGAACGATTGGTTGTGGGCGATAGCGACGAAGAGGCGGTGGATTTCATCGTTGATCGTTATGGCGAATATGTGCTGCTTAACCCGCGTGCGACGGGGGCGAACTGGCTGCTTTGGGGCGCCGGACCGCTGATGTTGCTTTTGGCGGGCGGGCTGGGGGCTGTTTATTTGCGGGGCCGGGCGCGCAGCAAGACGGCGACCGAAGCGCCCCTCTCGGCCGAAGAAGAAGCCCGTTTGCGCGATATTCTAAGCAACTGACGCCCGGTTGTGCTGGCAGAGGCAGGGTGCTTTGATATGCTGCTGAGCAAGCAATTGAGGGTTTCCACATGGACTATGAAACGATCACCTATGCGCTGAACGATGGTGTCGCGTTGATCACGCTGAACCGTGCCGACAAGATGAATGCGCTGACATCACAGATGCGTGCCGAATTGACCCATGCCGTGACCGAGGGCGGCAACGAGGGGCGTGTGGTTGTCCTGACCGGGGCCGGCCGCGCCTTTTGTTCGGGACAGGATCTGAGCGACCGAGCAAGCGGCGGCGCGATCGATCTGGAGCAGTCGCTGCAAGAAGAATATGCACCGCTTATTCGCGCTATTGTGAATTGCCCAGTGCCAACCATCGCAGCAGTGAATGGCCCAGCCGCCGGGGCTGGTGCGAACCTCGCCTTGGCGGCGGATGTCGTTTTTGCCAGTGAGAGCGCGTATTTCATGCAGGCCTTCACCCGCATCGGTTTGATCCCGGACGCAGGCGGCACCTATGCTTTGCCACGTCAAATGGGGATGGCCAAGGCAATGGGCGCGGCGCTCTTTGCAGACAAGATCAGCGCCCGTCAGGCAGACGATTGGGGCATGATCTGGCAATCCGTGCCGGATGCTGAGTTCGACGCCCATTGGCGGGCCAAGGCCGCGCATTTGGCCACTGGACCGACGCTGGCCTATGCGGAGGCCAAACGGGCGATCCGCGCCACCTGGGACAACGGGTTTGAAGCACAGTTGGATGTAGAAGCCAAAGCGCAAGGCCGCTGCGGTACATCAGAAGATTTCGCGGAAGGTGTGGCTGCCTTTACCCAAAAACGCGCCCCGGCGTTCAAGGGTCGCTAAACCGGGTCAGCAGCTCCGTTCCACCAAGATCACATCCTCAACGCAAGGCGCTGGCCCACTGGCCCGTGCCACCACGGCCACAGCCACCCCATCTGCGAGCACGGTATGCACTGAACCAGACACTTGAGCGATGGTAATTTCTGGCGGGGTTTGGCCCTTGTCATAGACAACGGCGATTTGGTCACAGTCATGCAATGCGTCTGGCACCAGCGCGCCATGCGGCGCAGTTGTTTGCGCTGCGCCTGCCGGTGATAGCCCGGTCGCGCAGTCCCAGCGAAGCCCCTTTGTCCGATCTGATACGGCCATCACGTGTTCCTTGGGCTTGCGGCTGTGATCTTCACAGCCCTTAAAGTTGAGCGGTCCCGAGAGCATTTTCGCAATGCCAGACAACGAAGTATTTAAGCCATTGTTGCCAAAGCACTCGCCCCGAGAGAGGCATTAAGGACACGGTAACGGTGGTTTGTGAAACGGGTCAAGCCTTCGCAGGCATTGTCAGATGGGGCGAAACAATGACGCAATTTTGCCCCATTTCGCGCTTCGGTGTTTCGAAAGCGGCAAATCTCCATGAAACATTTGGCCAGTTTTGCAAGGATTGCAAAGAACTCATCGAATTCTTATGACCAGTCCGATTCGTCGGTCTGACAATTCAGCTCTCTATTGTTTCCGTTAAGGCGACAACGGCAAGCCGGAACGCCACTTTGGTGGCCTAGACCCAAAACGCCCCGACTGGCGGGGCGTTTGATCGTTGTAAGTGTCGAAAGTTAGCGGTTCTCGATATCGACGTAATCGCGCTCGTTCTCACCCAGATAAAGCTGACGCGGGCGGCCAATCTTAAGCTGCGGATCGCTAATCTGTTCTTTCCACTGCGAAATCCAGCCGACGGTGCGCGCCAGCGCAAAGATCGGCGTGAACATCGAGGTCGGAAAGCCCATCGCTTCGAGAATGATACCGGAATAGAAGTCCACATTCGGGAAGAGCTTCTTTTCCGCGAAATACGGATCTTCCAGCGCTGCCTTCTCAAGCTCTTTGGCAACTTGCAGGATCGGATTGTTCTCGACCCCCAGCAGTTCCAGAACCTCGTCCGCGCTTTCCTTCATCACGGTCGCGCGCGGGTCGTGGTTTTTGTAGACGCGGTGACCAAAGCCCATCAGGCGGAAGGGATCGTTCTTGTCCTTAGCGCGGGCAATGAACTCAGGAATACGGTCAGGCGTGCCGATTTCCTTAAGCATCTCAAGGCAAGCTTGGTTCGCACCCCCATGCGCCGGACCCCAAAGGCAGGCGATGCCAGCGGCAATACAAGCGAAGGGGTTGGCACCCGACGAAGACGCAAGACGCACTGTCGAGGTCGATGCGTTCTGCTCGTGGTCGGCATGAAGGGTAAAGATCCGGTCCATCGCACGGCTCAGGATCGGGTTAACCTCATATTCCTCGGCAGGAACGGCAAAGCACATGCGCAGGAAGTTCGACGCATAGTCCAGATCATTGCGCGGATACACAAACGGCTGACCGATGGTGTATTTATAAGCCATCGCGGCGATCGTTGGCATCTTGGCGATCAGGCGGATCGAGGCGACCTCGCGCTGGTGCTCGTCCGTGATGTCGGTGCTGTCGTGATAGAAAGCCGACATTGCGCCGACCACGCCAACCATAACGGCCATCGGGTGCGCGTCGCGGCGGAAGCCCCGGAAGAAATACATCATCTGCTCATGCAGCATGGTGTGGTTGGTCACCAGATGCTCAAAATCCTCCAGCGCTTTGGGCGAGGGGAGTTCACCGTAAAGCAGCAGGTAGCAGACTTCGAGATAGTGGGATTTGCCCGCCAACTGCTCGATTGGATAGCCGCGGTGCAATAGCACACCTTTGTCACCGTCAATAAAGGTGATCGTGCTGTCGCAGGCGGCGGTGGAGGTAAAGCCCGGATCGTAAGTGAACACACCGGCTTGTGCATAGAGCTTGCGGATATCGACAACGTCGGGCCCGTCGGTGGGGCTGTGGATCGGCAGGTCGAAGTTCTCGCCGTCGATCGTCAGCTTGGCAGTTTTGTTATTATTGGTCATGAAGTCCCTTCCCGAATGTTGGCTGCGGGGCGCGCCCCGCCGTCTGGGCCCGGCCCCGCGAAATAGGGCCGTCCCGGTCAGTTATATCGTGCCGCATTGAGAAGTGGTTAACCAAACCTCAAGCAGCGGCGTCTGTCAGTCGGGCAAGGGTTTCATCGCGCCCCAGCACCAACATCATGTCAAAAACCGATGGGGTGACTGCCCTGCCAGCGAGCGCCGCCCGAAGGGGCCCTGCCAGCTTGCCGAACTTGGTATCCCGCGCGGCTGCAAAGCCGTTCAGCACCTCCTCCAGCGTTTCTTTGTTCCAGCTAGCATTTTGCAAATGCGGCGTCAATTCCGACAGTATGCCACGGGATACCGTATCCAGATTCTTAGCTGCCTTCTCATCTGGGGTGATGGGCCTTTCGAACAAGACAAAAGTCGCCTTTTCAAGAAGTTCCGGGAATGTCTTCGCGCGCTCCTTGAGGCAGTACATCGCCCGCTCAAGCCCTTCAGATTGTGACTTTGTTAACGAAGCCTGACCTGCCGCGTCCAAATAGGCTTCGATCTCGCGCCGCAGCGCGGCATCATCGGCCTGCGCGATGTGCTGACCACAGAGGTTTTCCAATTTTTTCAGGTCAAATTGGGCCGGACTTTTCCGAATGCCATCGAGGTCAAACCACGCCTTCGCTTGTGCGTCCGTGAAAAACTCGTCGTCCCCATGACTCCAGCCGAGCCGAGCCAGATAGTTGCGCATGCCAGCCGCCGGAAAGCCCATGACCTGATATTCCTGCGCGCCCAATGCCCCGTGCCGCTTGCTTAGTTTTTTCCCGTCCGCGCCGTGGATCAGCGGGATATGTGCCCAAACCGGCACATCCCACCCCATCGCTTCGTAAATCATCATCTGACGCGCGGCATTATTCAGGTGGTCATCGCCGCGCACAACATGGGTAACGCCCATGTCGTGATCGTCCACCACCACGGCCAGCATATAGACCGGCGTGCCGTCCGAGCGCAGCAAGATCATGTCATCAAGCTGGTCGTTTTGGATCGTTACGTCGCCCTGCACCCGATCGCGGATCACCGTGGTGCCCTCAAGAGGGGCTTTGATGCGGATAACATAGGGCGCGTCAGGGTGGCTGTCGGGGTCAGCATCGCGCCACGGGGAGCGGTAAAGCGTACTGCGCCCTTCGGCCTTGGCCGCATCGCGATAGGCCGCGATTTCGTCTTGGGTCGCGAAGCACTTGAACGCCTTGCCGGCAGCCAACAGTTCGCGCGCAACGTCCGCATGGCGCGGGGCGTTTTCAAACTGACTAACGATGTCTCCGTCGTGATCGAGCCCAAGCCATGCCATGCCCTTAAGAATCGCCTCAGTTGCTTCTGGGGTCGACCGCGCGCGGTCGGTATCTTCGATACGCAAAAGGAACTTGCCGCCCCGCCCGCGGGCATAGAGCCAGTTGAACAGGGCGGTCCGCGCGCCACCGATGTGCAAGAAGCCGGTGGGTGAAGGAGCGAAACGAGTCACGACAGGGGCGTTCATGGCAAAGCCTTTCGGTCAATAAATGTGAGGGGGCAGGGCCGCGTTTACGATTTGCTAACCACCAGCGCCCTAGGGTTTGCGTCTGTCTACCCAGTGCGATCCGCGGGGGCAAGCATGGGTCTTTTGAACCTTATAGGCGACATGGTATTGCGCCAGCGGGGGTATCTTTTCAATTGGGTGCCGGTCTGTTTGGCGTTCGGGATCGGCTGGTATTTCTCTTTGTCAGAGGAACCTTCGGTCGCGTTCTTGGCGGTACTGTCCGCACTAGGTCTTGCTGCAGCGCTAGTTGCGCGTGGTCTGCCCGAGGCTGCGGCTCCTGTTATCTGTGCAGTGGTACTGGTTCTTGCAGGATTAGTTCTGGCTGCGCTGCGCACGCATATCGTGGCCGGGCCCGTGATAGGGTGGCGCTACTATGGCCCAGTCGAAGGGCGGATCGTCGCAATCGACCGCAGCCAGTCCGACGCGCTTCGGCTGACGTTAGATCAGGTTCGACTGGACCGCGCGCCACCTGCGCGTACGCCAGATCGTGTGAGAGTATCGCTCCACAGCGATGTGTCGGGGATCCAGCCCGAGCCTGGTCTTCGGGTCATGACCACAGCGCATCTTTCGCCCCCCGCTGGCCCTGTCGAGCCGGGCGGGTTTGATTTCCAACGCCATGCATGGTTCGCGCGACTGGGGGCTGTGGGCTATGCACGGGTGCCGCTCATGGGGGTCGCCCCGGCACAAGAGGGGCATGGCGGATTGCGGCTGTTCCGTCTGCGCATGGCCGCTTCTGCGCGGGTGCAGGCCGCATTGCCCGGCGATGTTGGCGGCTTCGCCGCCGCCATCACCACAGGGGACCGAAGTGCAATTTCGCAAGGCGCGTTGCGCGATCTGCGGTCTAGCAATCTTGCGCATCTGCTGGCTATTTCGGGGTTGCACATGGGGCTACTAAGCGGCGTGGTTTTTGCGGCCGTTCGGCTAATTTTTGCACTGCATCCTGTCACGGCGACGCAATGGCCGAGCCGAAGCATCGCGGCGGGAATAGCGCTTATTGCGGCAACCGGCTATCTCGCGCTGTCTGGAGGAAACGTAGCCACCGAGCGGGCCTATATTATGGCTGCAGTGGCCCTCTGTGCTTTGATGATCGGGCGTAGGGCCATTTCCCTGCGCGCCGTGGCTGTCGCCGCGACAATCGTTTTGGTGTTGCGACCGGAAGCGCTTATGGGGCCGGGCTTTCAGATGTCTTTTGCCGCAACCACGGGTTTGGTGGCAGTCTTTGGTTGGATCCGAGATGCAAAGATTAATGTGTTTGCCCGCAAGTGGCGTCCCATTGCGGCGGTGGTCATATCCTCCGCAGTCGCAGGGGCCGCGACCGCACCGATTGCGGCAGCGCATTTCAATACCATCGCACATTATGGGTTGATCGCAAATTTGCTATCTGTTCCGCTGATGGGGCTATTGGTCATCCCAGCAGCGGTCTGCGCGGTGATTTTGGCGCCATTTGGATTGGAGCACCCTGCACTTTGGGCAATGGGGCTTGGTTTGCGCTGGATACTTGTGGTGGCCGATGTGGTCGCAGGAATGCCCGGTGCCCGTGGATATGTTCCGGGGCCGGGCGGCTGGGTGTTGCCATTGCTTGCAATTGGGTTCTTGCTCCTTGTCCTCTGGCAGGGCCGGCTTCGGTGGAGTGGTTTGCCGATTATGGCAGCTGCAATTCTCCTTTGGGAAAACGGCAATCGTCCAGCGGTGCTTATCTCTGACACCGGCACGCTGGTCGGGGTGATGACCCCCGAAGGACGCGCTTTGAGCAAAGCCAAAGGGGCGGGCTTCGTCGCGCGAAATTGGTTGGAAAACGACGGTGATGGGGCGGAACAGGACGAGGCTGCGGCCAGATGGCCTCGCCAGGAAGCTAAGGTAGCGGTGCGACATCTTTCTGGTAAGCGCGGAGTGGCCGAATTCGAAGGCTGCGGCCCCGATGAACTGGTCGTCGCCTCAGTTCCATTAACCAGTGAAGCCACACTCGGCTGCACTGTCTTTGATCCAACAAGATTGCGAGACACTGGGTCGGTCGCGCTGTTCTACCGTTCAGGGAGGTGGGATATTACCACCGCCCGAGAGCTAGCCGGGAACCGTCTTTGGAACCGTCCCCGCCGACCAAAGCATGACTATCAGTAGGTTCGGATCAAACCCACCAGACGCCCTTGCACCTTCACCTTGTGAGAGGGCAGCACGCGCGTCTCATACGCCGGATTGGCAGCTTCCAAGGCAACCGAGGCACCCTGACGCCTGAACCGTTTCAAAGTCGCCTCCTGGTCTTCCACCAAAGCGACGACAATATCGCCATTGTCAGCGACTGCGGTCTCACGAATTACGACGATATCGCCATTGTTAATGCCCGCCTCGATCATGGAGTCGCCTCTAACCTCAAGCGCATAATGCTCACCCTGTCCCGCAATCATTCCGCCTGGGACGGTGACGCTATGAGACGCCTGTGAAATCGCTTCAATCGGCACGCCAGCAGCAATACGCCCCATGACCGGCACATCGAAAGCATGCTGGCTGGTGACATTCTTGGCCGCCGTCGGAGGTGCGCTGTCCGGTCGATCGCCGTCAATCACACGCGGCGCAAACCCCGGCGCACCGCCCAGGCTTTCGGGGAGTTTAACAACTTCAATCGCACGTGCGCGATGGGCAAGGCGACGAATGAACCCGCGTTCTTCCAGTGCTGTAATCAATCGGTGAATGCCGGACTTGGAGCGCAGATCCAAAGCGAACTTCATCTCGTCGAAGCTGGGTGGCACCCCATCACGCTGCACCCGGGTATGAATAAAAGCCAGCAGATCGAGTTGTTTCTTGGTCAGCATTGGTGCCCCCTGAAGCATCTATTTGCTTTGTTCTAGGGATGTTCCCGTTTTGTGTCAATGCAAAACAATCAGAGCGGGATGTATTGCTGTGCCTCTCCCGCCAGACGCCGCGGATCGTGAGGGGGGCGGATCATTAGTGCGTCAGCGGAGGACAGAACAGACAAAAGGGACGAATCTTGTCGATCATCCGGAAATATCGCGCCTTCTCGTAGGTTTGCGCGCATATAATGAGCCCGCGGTCCGTTCGCACCGATGTCGCGGCCTAATGGGGCGCTCAGAGTATGGGCAGCCGTCTCGAGGCCCAGCATTCGTCGGACCATGGGCAGGATGAAAACCGTCCCGCAAACCATTGCTGACACAGGATTTCCTGGAAGGCCGATCATAGCAGTATCGCCCAGTTTCCCCGCCATCAAGGGTTTACCTGGCCGCATTGCAACCTTGTAAAATGACTGTTCGAGGCCAACTTTGGCGGCAACAGACGCAACGAGGTCATGATCACCGACCGATGCGCCGCCAATAGTCACTATCAGATCGGCCCCACTTGCCAGAGCAAACGCCTGTCGCAAGGAGGGCTCGTTATCGCGGGCAATCGGCAAAAGACGCGCCTCAGCCCCCGAGTTTTCAAGCAGGGCGGCCAAACCGTAGCTATTCGATGCGATGATTTGGTCAGGGCCGGGCGACTCACCAGGTTGGACCAGTTCATCACCGGTCGCAAGAATGGCGACGACGGGTTTGCGGATGACAGGCACCTGCGCATGGTTCATCGCGGCGAGCAAAGCGATGTCGGAGGGGCGCAGCAGACGCGGTCCGGACATGCAGTCACCGGCATTAAAATCGCCGCCGGCGGGCCGGATATTACTTTTATCACCGATCTTATGACCCAAAGTGATCAAGTTGCCGCGGCGCGTAACGTCT
>Ga0209345_10002819_pt1 | contig 18623 bp, 17 predicted proteins | sample Cruoilmetagenom7_FD_187294 | JGI IMG/M metagenome (GOLD analysis project Ga0209345, IMG submission 187294) | Oil polluted marine microbial communities from Coal Oil Point, Santa Barbara, California, USA - Sample 7 (SPAdes) (version 2) | ecosystem: Environmental > Aquatic > Marine > Oil seeps ...
CCTGGGCGGCAGCGCGACGTTGATTGGGGCGGCTTCCCGGCCCAAGGGCGGTCTGGATTGCCTCGATCCAGGCGCGCGGGGTCGAGCCGGCAAAGCGCGGGGCGACATGATCGCCACTGGGGTGCAGCCGCGACAAAATGCCGGGCAGGCGGGCCTCAACTTCGCGGCGCGACATGCCGCTCTTCAATTCCGGCGCGTAATAGGCACGCAGGATCAGCATATCAAAGCCGGTCAGAACCGCATGCACATTGTCGTCGTTGAACACGCTGTCGTTCAGGCGGTAAAGATCGTTGAGCGGCCCAAGCGCCTGTGCCAATTCCTCGTGCAGGCAATCGCGTACCTCTTGTGGGCTTGAATCGTTGGGCACGAAAATGGCGATTTTCTTGCGTTCTTTAAGCTGGCTCCAATCGGTCAGGCGGGTGTTGCGCGCCGCCCGGTATTGCGAGAGGCGAGAGATATTGGGCACCACGAAACAGGCCGCCTTGGGCAGGCTGCGGCGAATGTCATCGCGACTTACCGCCTCGATCGTGATATTGGCACCGCTGTCATTGACGCGGCTGATGTTTATCCCGGCCTCAGTGCGCAGCCGGTGCAACAGGCGGTTGAGGTCGGGGATAAGGGTGATCGGGGCTTGGCCGGTGACCTGCACCGTGATCGGCCCTTCAAAGCGCGACAGATGTTGCAGCATCCGACCGGATTCAAGCTGAAAGCTGAGATCAAGGAAGTCGCGCTGAATGTCGCGGTTCGAGCGTTGCGGCGGCAGGGGACGCGGCGCCGAGAACGACTTCATCGGCGGCATGGTGCTTTCCTGCTGCATCGCGGCGCGAGTCGGCATTTCGTTGTATCGCCCCGGCACACAGGCGCCAAGCAGCAGACAAATTGGCAAAATTACACGACGCATCAGGCCCCCGAAATTCTTTCTATCATCAATAGACCCTTCGCCACAGATGCGAGGGGCCAAACATCGGTTTGGTCGAGCAAGCATAGGCGTGATCGCTTTGGGATCAAATCACACCTTGGTGCTGCCACGGCCATGGCCGGGTCAGGGGGAGAATTGATGCTCATCCTGTTCTGGGTAAGGAGCGTTTATGGCAAAACTGTGGCAAATGAAATTCAGGCGTGCGGAACCGGTGTTTCGAGGCGCTGATTCCTGCCCCGAAACAGCCGGTCCCAAAGCCGCAGGTCAACGCTGACGTCGTGCCATGAAGGCCAGCCGTTCAAACAGATGCACATCCTGTTCGTTCTTGAGCAGCGCCCCATGCAGCTTGGGCAAGGCATTGGCCCCGTCGCGGCGCAGATCCTCAGGGCTCAGGTCTTCGGCGAGGATCAGCTTGAGCCAATCCAGCACCTCGGAGGTCGAGGGTTTTTTCTTGAGACCGGGCTGTTCGCGCAGCTCGAAAAACTGGGTCAGGGCGGCGGTAAGCAGCGCATCCTTGATGCCCGGATGATGCACCTCGACGATCTTGCGCATGGTGTCGGCATCGGGAAAGCGGATGTAGTGGAAAAAACAGCGCCGCAAAAACGCATCCGGCAGCTCTTTTTCATTGTTCGAGGTGATGATGATCACCGGACGGTTGCGCGCCTTGATGGTTTCGCCGGTTTCATAGACGTGAAACTCCATCTGATCGAGTTCCTGCAACAGGTCATTGGGAAACTCAATATCGGCCTTGTCGATCTCATCAATCAGCAAAACCACCTTGTCGTCAGAGGCAAACGCCTCCCAGAGCTTGCCGCGCCTGATATAATTCTTCACATCATGCACGCGCGCGTCGCCAAGCTGGCTGTCGCGCAACCGGCTTACGGCATCGTATTCATAAAGGCCCTGCTGCGCCTTGGTGGTCGATTTGATATTCCACTCGATCAGACGCATGCCAAGCGAGTGCGCCACCTGACGGGCCAGCTCTGTTTTGCCGGTGCCGGGTTCGCCCTTGACCAACAGCGGGCGCTCAAGCGTCACGGCGGCATTGACCGCCACGGTTAGATCATCGGTGGCGACATAGGCGTCGGTGCCTTCAAATTTCATCGTTTTTTTCGTCCTTGTTGCGGCGGTTGGGGCCAGTCATTCGGGACACCCTAGATTGTCCGACAAATCACATCAATGGCGCGTGATTGCCTAGTGACAATCCGTCAAGGCGGGTGTAGATCACCGCGCAGGAGCGCCACCTGTCTTAGGAGATTATCATGCCTGACATTGGCCTTGCTGAGGGGAGCACCATGAAAGCAGAGGTATTTCTGCCCGAAGATTATCGGCCGGCTGAAACCGAGCCGTTTATGAATGACCGCCAGACAGAATATTTTCGCCGCAAGCTTCTGGCATGGCGCGAAGATCTTCTTGAAGGTAGCCGCGAAACGATCGAAGGCCTTCAGGATGGCACCCGTGCCATCCCCGATGTGGCCGATCGCGCCAGCGAGGAAACCGACCGCGCGCTTGAGTTGCGCACGCGGGACCGTCAGCGCAAGCTTGTATCCAAAATCGACGCGGCGTTGCGCCGGATTGATCAGGGCGAATATGGCTATTGTGAAGTGACCGGCGAACCGATCAGCCTCAAGCGGCTGGATGCACGCCCGATCGCCACCATGAGCCTTGAGGCGCAAGAGCGCCACGAGCGCCGCGAAAAAGTTCACCGCGACGACTAGGGCCGGGGGCGCCGCGGCGCGCAGAGGATTTTCACGAAATGGCGCGTCGGGGCTTTATCCCCGGCGCGTTTCGGTTCAAAGGGGGCCTTATGGGGTTGGACAGACTCAACATAACGGTCATCGGGGCCGGTATCGGCGGTCTCGCCGTGGCGCGCGCATGTGCCCTGCGCGGGGCTGATGTGACAGTGCTTGAACAGGCCGCCGAAATTTCCGAGGTCGGGGCCGGTCTTCAGATAAGCCCCAATGGCTTTGCGGTTTTGCGTGCGCTCGGCCTTGGGGACGTGCTGCGCCGGGGGGCGGTTCAGGCCAAGGCGGTCAGCCTGCGTGATTACCGCAGCCACGAGGTGGTGCGCCTTGATCTCGGGGCGCTGGAAAGCGGCGATTACTACTTCATTCACCGGGCCGATCTTATCGAGATTCTGGCGGCGGGCGCGCGAGCGGCGGGTGTGAAGATCCGGCTTTTGCAAAAGGTATCCGGCGTCACCCCCGGCGCACGTCCAAAGGTAGAGCTGGCCAATGGCGCAACGCTCGTTTCGGATCTGGTGATCGGCGCCGACGGGCTGCATTCGCGCACCCGCGTCGCGCTCAATGGGACATCGGCGCCGTTCTTCACCCGTCAGGTGGCCTGGCGCACGACGATCCCCAATCCCGGCGGGCGCGGGCCCGAGGCGCGCGTTCACATGGGGCCGATGCGCCATGTGGTCAGCTATCCGTTGCGCGACAGCACGCTTTTGAACATCGTCGCGGTGCAGGAAAAGGCTGCCTGGGCCGCCGAAAGCTGGAGTCAGAAAGACGATCCCGATGCCCTGCGCGCCGCCTTTGGCGATTTCTGCCCCGAGGTGCGCGCCATGCTTGACGCGGTACAGGAGGTGCATCTCTGGGGCTTGTTCCGCCACCCGGTCGCAGCGGTCTGGCAGGCGGGCAATGTCGCGCTTTTGGGCGATGCGGCGCATCCGACACTGCCGTTCATGGCGCAGGGGGCGTCGATGGCGCTAGAGGATGGCTGGGTTCTGGCCGATGCGCTATCGGCGCGCGCGGATGTGCCAGAGGCACTTGCCCGCTATCAGACCCGCCGCGAGGCCCGCGTGCGCCGGGTGGTCGAGGCTGCCAATCGCAACGCCTGGAAATACCACCTGTCTTTCCCGCCGCTACGTTGGGCCGCCCACACGGCTCTGCGCGCTGGTGGGGCCCTGGCGCCCATCCGGATGATGCGTCAGTTCGACTGGCTTTACGGCCATGACGTGACGCAAATCCCGGCGTAATCCGCCCGGAGAAGACAGGTCACTTATACGTGTGAACGCCGTAAATACTTCCCTTTCCAGCTGCGTCTGCATTGCTTTTTGCGCGCGGATTCGTCACAAGGAGGGAACAATAAAAAAAGCCATGAGGAGCGGTCTATGTCTATGAAATCAAATATGATCATGGGGGCTGCGCTTGCTGCTATGCCCCTTGCCGTCTGTGCGCAGGACGCGGGCGGTGCATTTACCCTTGGATACGGCGCCTCGTCGGTCTCGGGGCCGGCGGGCGATCTCTCGACCCTGTCGCTGGACGGGGTTGGCAACATTGCCTTGAACAACAGTTTCAACATCGGCTTTTACGGCTCGTTCAAGAACGTGGACGAAGACCGCACAAGCAACGATCTGTCTGCCTCTGACTTTGGTCTAACCCTGAACTATCAGTTTTTGAACGGCGTGGTCGTCGGCGGCTATCTTGATTATGCAAACCTGGATTTCGGCTCATTTTCCCGCGATCTCGATGCCACTTCATATGGTGGGTCGCTCGGGTATGTGACCGATACATTCGGCGCCGAGGGCTTTCTTGGCATGACCGAAACCTCGCCTGATCTGGCGCCGGGGGTGGATTGGGTCGATTATGGCCTGAACCTGCGGTACGTGGTCTCGCCGCAAGCCCGCATTGGCGGTCACGTGATGCGCAGCGATGTGTCCGGTCCCGGCCCTGATCTTGAGATCGACTCGTATGGCATCGGCGGCGATTATGGCTTTGGCAACGGCTGGTCCGGCTTTGGCGGGCTGAGCTATGTTGATTTCAACACCGGCGGTATTGATGCCACGACCTTTGGGGTTGGTGTCGGTTATGATCTGCAACAGATCAGCCGCCTGCCGGCCGCCGTCTCGCTTGAACTGTCGCGCACCGATCTGAGCGCGCCCGGCGCAAACACCGATGTGGATACCCTTCGCCTGAGCGTGACCCTGCCGCTTGGCAACCGCCCAAGCACGACGCCTTTGAACAGCGTCAGCCGCTCTGCCATGGCCCCGCGTCACAACGCGCTCTCAACGCTGGTTGATTCAGCGTTCTGAGCGATCGTCAGGGCAGGGGACATGCCACCTGTCGGGTAAAACAAACAAAAGGCGCGCCGTTAGATCGACGCGCCTTTTGGCTTGTGTGCGGGAGGGTAAATGACCACTTCGAGCCCAAGATGACTGTTATCCCCGCCCGGAATCAAGGGCGTAGCCCGCCGGGCAGAGCACGACCGCCCCATGGGCGGGCTCTTTTGCGGCGTTGAACTCAGGACAGGACGCGGGAAGCTGTGGCACCATATAAATGCCCGTCAAAACTGTTGCACATGCCCACCCGCGGTCGCGCTCTGCCCAACTTGATCAACGGCAGCTCCGTCCGCATATCTGTTGCTGCTGCATATCGGAGGGGCCACAGGGATGGTCGACTGAGCTATCAACGAATATAACCCACCAGGTGGGCAATGACTGACGGTAATGCCGTCCCTGTCGCAGGCGTCACGGGCGCTATGATTGTCTCAGGCGTCCAGCGTGATCCAGATCGGCACGTGATCCGACGGCTTTTCGCGCGCCCGGATATCCTTGTCGATCTGACAATCGGTCAAAAGATCGGCGGCCTGCGGGCTTAGCAGGAAGTGATCAATGCGAATGCCGTCATTCTTGTTCCACGCCCCGGCCTGATAATCCCAGAAGGTATAATGCCCCGGCCCCTGCGTGCGGGCGCGAAATGCCTCGGTAAAGCCAAGGTTCAGGATGCGGCGAAACGCGGCGCGGCTCTCGGGCAGGGCAAGCGCGTCCTTGAGCCAGACCTCGGGGCGGGCGGCGTCCTCATCCTGGGGGATGATGTTGTAATCGCCCGCCATCACCACCGATTCCTCGCTGGTCAACAGGTCCTTGGCGCGGGCGCGCAGTCGTTCCATCCAGGCCAGTTTATAGTCGTATTTCGGCCCCGGCACCGGGTTGCCATTCGGCAGATATAGTCCGCAGACCCGCACCGCCGTCTTGTCGCCCATAACCGTCGCCTCGATCCAGCGGGCCTGTTCATCCTGTGGGTCGCCCGGCAGGCCGCGGCTGACATCCTCAAGCGGGGGCTTGGACAGGATCGCAACCCCGTTGAACCCCTTCTGACCGTGGGTTTCGACGTTATAGCCCCGGTCCTCGAAGATCTCGCGCGGAAAGTTTTCGTCGACGGATTTGATCTCCTGCAACAGGGCGACATCCGGCTCGGCCTCATCAAGCCAGGCGGGCAGGGCCTCGATCCGGGCCTTGATCCCGTTGATGTTGAAGCTGGCGATTTTCATGGGTGCTCCCCTGTCTGCTTTGCCCCTCTATCGCCCAGTGCCGGGCGGCTGACAAGCGGATTGCTGCGGCCAGAGCGCCCCACGCGCGCGGCGCGCACGCCAGAGCGCGACAAGCGGCTTGGTTTAGCTTTGTCCTTCAGGATATTGATTTACATCGAGAAAGAAACACCGCAGCCGCAAGAGCTGCTGGCATTCGGATTCTCGATCACAAAGCGTGCGCCGATCAGTTCTTCGCTGAAATCAATCGTGGCACCCGCCAGAAACGGCAATGACACGCTATCGACCACCACTTTCTGACCCTGGCCTTCAAGCACAAGATCATCCGCGCCGGGCTGATCCAGCCTGATGTCATACTGAAACCCCGAACAGCCGCCGCCCTCAACCGCGATGCGAAGTGCGCTGCCCTGCTGATCCGCACCGATTTCGGCGAGGCGGGCAAAGGCGCGTTGGGTCACTTTCGGGGGCAGGTTCATTTTGGTCTCCGGGCTGGTATTAGACATCTCTTACAGGGCAATATATGGACGACAGGAACTGTCGACAAGGATACTCATGATGACGGCCTGCTACGCCTCTGATCCGGCCCAGACCCGTGGCCGCCTTGTCACTGAGGAGGAAAGCGCGTTTCGCTCGCCGTTTCAGCGCGATCGCGACCGGATCATCCATTCCAGCGCCTTTCGCCGCCTCAAGCATAAAACCCAGGTGTTTGTCGAACATGAGGGCGATTATTTCCGCACCCGCCTGACCCATTCGATCGAGGTGGCACAGGTTGCGCGCACGATTTCGGGCGCGCTTGGCCTCAATGGCGAGCTGACCGAGGCGGTGGCGCTTGCCCATGACCTAGGCCACACGCCCTTTGGCCATGCGGGTGAGGATACGCTGGATGCGTTGATGAAACCCTATGGCGGGTTTGATCACAACGCCCAGGCCCTGCGTATCGTCACCACTCTGGAACGCCATTACGCCGAATTTGACGGGCTCAACCTCACCTGGGAGACGCTGGAAGGGATTGCCAAGCACAACGGCCCGGTGACCGGGCCGCTGCCCTATGCCCTGGCCGAATATAATGCGCGCCATGACCTTGAACTGCATACCCACGCCAATGCCGAGGCGCAGGTGGCGGCGCTGTCGGATGATATCGCCTATAACAATCACGATCTGCATGACGGGCTGCGCGCAGGTTTGTTTGACGATGATGAAATCTCTGCCTTGCCAATCGTGGGGACCTGTTATGGCGAGGTTGACCGGCTCTATCCCGGTCTTGATGCCACGCGCCGCCGTCATGAGGCCCTGCGCCGGGTGTTTGGCGTGATGGTCGGTGATGTGATCGAGCATTCGCGCGCCGAGCTGGCCCGCGCCGCGCCCGCAAGTGCTGCCGAGGTGCGCCATCTGGGCCGCGCGGTGATCCGCTTTTCGCCCGCTCTCTGGGCCGATCTGCAACAGATCCGCAAGTTTCTCTATGCCCGGATGTATCGCGCGCCCTCGGTCAACGAGATGCGCAAGCAGGTCCATGGCGTTGTAAGTGACCTGTTTCCGTTTTATCTGGAACAGCCGCGCTATCTTCCGCCGGAATGGCGCGATGACGTGGCGCGGGCCACCGACAAGACGGCCCTGGCGCGGCTGGTGAGTGACTATATCGCGGGGATGACCGACCGGTTTGCCCTTGAACAGCACGCCCGCTTGTTGGGCGGCCCCGGTGGCCCCGGCGAGCGAGGGAGAGACTAGCGATCATGGCAATCGAATCGCAGGCCGGGGCCTTGTCGCCGGTGATGGTGTTTGCGCTCGTGGGCGCCCTGGGGGTCGGGGCGCAATGGCTGGCCTGGCGGTTGCGCATGCCGGCCATCGTGTTGATGCTTCTGGCGGGGCTTGCGGTCGGGCCGGGGCTTGGCCTGTTTGATCCGGCGCGCGACATTGGCCCCCTGATGGGCCCGATGGTGGCGATTGCGGTGGCGATCATCCTGTTCGAGGGCGGTCTGACCCTCAATATCCAGAGCCTGCGGGGCGCCGCCGAGGGCGTCTGGCGGCTGGTGCTGATCGGCGCGCCGGTGGGCTGGCTTGGCTCGACGCTGGCGTTGCATTACGCCGCCGGGCTTGGCTGGGGCATTGCGGCGGTGTTTGGCGGCATCATGATCGTCACCGGCCCGACGGTGATTGCGCCACTCCTGCGTCAGGCGCGCCTGGCCCGGCGCCCGGCGCAGCTTTTGCAATGGGAGGCGATTGTCAACGATCCTGTCGGCGCGCTCGCTGCCGTTCTGGCGTTCGAGGTGGTGCTGGTGCTCAACACCTCGGAAACCGCCGTTTCGGCGGTCTGGGCAATGGCGCGCGGCATCACCATCGCGGTGGCGCTCGGGCTTGCGGCGGGCTGGGGGCTGTCGCGGGTGTTTCGCGATGGCAAAGTCCCCGAATACATGAAAGTGCCGGTGCTTTTCGCCGTTTTGCTGGGGGTTTTTGCCCTTTCAGACACGGTTTTGCATGAAAGCGGGCTTTTGACCGTCACGATGATGGGGGTCTATATCGCCAATGCCAACCTGCCAAGCTATGCCGAGCTGCGCCGTTTCAAGGAGCATGCGACGGTCCTGCTGGTTTCGGGGGTGTTCATCCTTCTGGCGGCCTCGATGAATATGGAGGCGCTTGCGCTTCTGGATGCGCGCGCCGCGCTTTTCGTGGTGGTGACGATCCTTCTGGTGCGCCCTTTGACGGTGCTGCTTTCGCTGATCGGAACAAAACTGCCACTCAACGAGCGCCTTTTGGTGGCCTTCACTGGCCCGCGCGGCGTGGTTCTTGTGGCGGTGGCGGGGCTGTTTGGCGAACGCCTTGTGGCGCTTGGCTTTGAGGATGCGGCGCGGCTGACGCCGCTGGCCTTTGCGCTGGTGGCGGCGACGGTGGTGTTGCACGGCTTTTCGCTGCGCCCGATGGGGCAGCTTCTGGGCCTTGCCGGGCAGGGCACGCCGGGGGTGATCATCACCGGGGGCTCGCAATTTGCCACCTCGCTTGGCAAAGCGCTTCAGGCGCTTGAGGTGCCGGTCCTGATCAGCGATCCGAACCGCAGCCATCTGCGCAGCGCGCGCGAGGCCGGCGTGCCGACGTTCTTTGGCGATATCCTCTCCGAGGCGGCCGAACACGGGGTCGAGATCATGAATTTCGGCCGCATTCTCGCGGTCAGTGACAATGACGCCTATAACACGCTGGTCGCGACCGACCTTGCCCCGGAATTTGGCCGTGACAACGTCTTTCAGCTTAAGCGCGCCAAACAGGAATATGCCCGCCATGCCCTGCCGGCAAGTCTTGGCGGGCGCATCATTCTCGGCGATCTGGGGTATAATGCGCTTGCCCGACGCATGACCGAGGGCTGGAGCGTGCGCACCACCACGCTGAGCGACAGCTATGGTTTTGACGACTGGCAAGCCGACAACCCCGATGCGGTGGTCGTGGCCGAGTTTCACAGTTCCGGCGCGCTGTCGTTCATCACCGACGAGACCAAGCCAAAATGGGCCGCGGGGCACCGGGTTCTGGCGCTTTCTCCGCCACGCAAGGAAAAACCGGCTTAACTAAATGGCAAAGTTGAACGGATACTGTCAGAGTGTTAACGATTGCGCGTTAGGGGTTTTGGGGTGGTAATTTAAGCGTGCAAGGCAATGCATCCGGCAAAACCGTTCTGATTGCGTCGGCGGGGTGCGCGGCAGGCCTTACTCTGGCGGGCGGTTTTGCCCGCGCCGGTGCGGGGGTGATCGCGATTGACCGGGATGAAGAGCGCAACATCGCGCTGGCCCGCCTGAATCCGGGCCGGATAGAAACCCTGCGGCTTGATGTTTTGCGCCCCCGCCAGTGTCAGGAATTGGGCGATATCTGGCAGGACACGCCGATAGATCTTTTGATCCACCTTCAGCCGCTGCGCGATCCAACCCGGCTCGGCGCCGCGATCACCAGCATTCCGGCGCTCACGCGCGCGCTTGCGCAGGGGTTGCGGTGCGGCAAGGGCAAGGTTCTGCTGGTCTATGACATGCCCGCAGGCAACGCCCCGGCCGAACACCATGCCTATCGCTCGGCCCTGGGGGATCTTGCCCCCCTGATGCAGGCCGAGATGGGCACGGGCTTTGTGATCAACGCGCTGCGTCTGGATAAATCCGATCCGAAGATGGCGCCGACGCGGCGCGCACCCGGCGCGCTTTTGCTGGCGGCGCTGTATCTTGATCGCGCCGGGGCGGGCGGGGCCTGTGGGTCGGTTCTGACGGTTTGCGCGCCCAGCGATTGATCCGGCGATTGATCCGGTGATTGACGCCCCGGCTGTCAGTGGTAAACCAGCGCGCAACGCAGCAAGGAACATCCGATGAATCTGTTTACCGATATCCGCAGCCTCGTGCTTGACACCCTGGCCCAGATGCAGACCGGGGGCAGCCTGCCCGAGGGGCTTGATCTGTCCAATGTCACGGTCGAGCCGCCGCGCGATCCGGCGCATGGCGACATGGCAACCAATGCGGCGATGGTTCTGGCCAAGCCTGCGGGCCTCAAACCGCGCGAGATTGCCGAGGCGCTTGCCGCGCTTCTGGCCAAAGATGCGCGCATCACCAGCGCCGAGGTGGCCGGGCCGGGGTTTTTGAACCTGCGGCTGGCGGTCTCGCTCTGGCATGATGTTGCCCGCGCAGCCCTTGGCACGGGCAAGGATTTTGGCCGCTCGAACATGGGGCAGGGCAAGCGCGTCAATGTCGAATACGTCAGCGCCAACCCCACCGGCCCGCTGCATGTGGGCCACACCCGTGGCGCGGTGTTTGGCGATGCTTTGGCAAGCCTGCTTGATTTCACCGGCCATGAGGTCACGCGCGAATATTACATCAACGATGGCGGCGCGCAGGTCGATGTGCTCGCGCGGTCGGTCTATCTGCGCTATCTTGAAGCGCATGGCACGGCGGTGGCCTTTCCCGATGGCACCTATCCCGGCGATTACCTGATCGAGGTCGGTCAGGCCCTCAAGGACAAGGTCGGCGCCGCCTATGTCGATCAGCCCGAAGAAGTCTGGCTTGACGAGGTGCGCAATTTCGCCACCGAGGCGATGATGGCGCTTATCCGCGCCGATCTTAAATCGCTGGGCGTGGAAATGGACGTGTTCTATTCCGAGAAATCGCTTTATGGCACCGGTCTGATCGAAGCGGCGCTTGCGGCGCTCGATGCCAAGGGGCTTATCTATGAGGGCGTGCTTGAGCCGCCCAAAGGCAAGCTTCCCGACGATTGGGAACCGCGTGAACAAACGCTGTTCCGCTCCACCGCGCATGGCGATGACGTTGATCGCCCGGTCAAGAAATCCGATGGCGGCTGGACCTATTTCGCGCCTGATATTGCCTATCACTTTGACAAGATCAACCGTGGCTTTGACATGCTGATCGACGTGCTCGGTGCCGATCACGGCGGTTATGTCAAACGGATGAAGGCCGCCGTCAGCGCCTTGTCGGACGGGCGCGTGCCGCTTGATATCAAACTCTGCCAGCTGGTGAAGCTTTACAAGAATGGCGAACCCTTCAAGATGTCCAAGCGGGCAGGGACCTTTGTCACCCTGCGCGATGTGGTCGATCTTGTGGGCGCCGATGTGACCCGCTTTGTGATGCTGACGCGCAAGAACGACGCGCCGCTTGATTTCGATTTCGACAAGGTGCTGGAACAGTCCAAGGACAACCCGGTGTTTTACGTGCAATACGCCAATGCGCGGGTCAATTCGGTGCTGCGCAAGGCCGCCGAGGCCGGGATTGACGTGAGCGATGCGGCCCTCGCGGCGGCGGATCTGTCGATCCTGACCCATGAGGCGGAATTGAACGTGGCCAGAAAGCTGGCCGAATGGCCGCGTCTTGTGGAAATTGCCGGACGCACCAACGAACCGCATCGCGTGGCGTTTTACCTCTATGATCTGGCCAGCGATCTGCATGCCTTGTGGAACCGTGGCCATGACGATGCCAGCCTGCGATTCCTGCAAGACGGTGATCCGGCCACGTCACAGGCGAAAATCGCCCTTGTGCGTGCCGTAACCGTTGTTATTTCCGCAGGTCTTGGTATTCTTGGTGTCACTCCGGCTGAAGAGATGCGGTAACAAATCGCACAGGCAAACGCTGGGGATGAGGCAGATCATCAACTCCCCGGCGGCTATGTATCGCCGGTGAAAAAGAGGCGGACCATGGCACAGATGCAGGATGCGCAGTATAATGCTGCGCCGGATCGGGCGAATGTCCTTGTTAAACTGACGAATTTTACGGGCGCGGCCTTGTCGCTTGCGCTGATTGTTGGCGTTGCGGGCTGGGGCTACAAACTTCTTGTGCGCGATGTCTCGGGTGTGCCGGTGGTGCGCGCCGCCGAAGGGCCGATGCGGGTACAACCTGCCGATCCTGGCGGAAGCGCGGCCCAGCACCAGGGCTTGTCGGTGAACAATGTCGCCGCCGAAGGCACCGCTGCGGCCCCGGCTGACCGGCTTGTGCTGGCCCCGCCGCCGCTTGAGTTGACGCTTGAGGATGTGCCGTCGGCGACCGCAGAGATAGAGCAGGCCGAAGCGACACCCATGGCGGAGGCCGGGGAAAGCGATCCGACCGCACCACCGGAAACCGTGCAGAATGCCGCGATCAGCACTCTGGTCGAGCAGCTTACCGAAGGTGTACCGCCGATTTCCGGCCTGGAAGAGGCGCCCGCCGTCACGCCGGAACCCGAAGAAATTGCCGCACCGGCCCCCGTCAAAGGGGGTATAGGCACATCCCTGCGCCCACGTCTGCGCCCGGCGAAATTGACCAGCGTCCCCGAGGCGGTGGCCCTTGCCGTGGCCGCCGCGCAATCGGCCCCGGCCGCCGAAGTGAACCCCGAGACGATCGCCGTCGGCACCCGCCTAGCACAATTGGGCGCGTTTGATTCCCCCGAGGTGGCACGCGGCGAATGGGATCGTCTGTTGGTCAAGTTTGGTGATTTCCTTGAGGGAAAACAACGTGTTATTCAGCGCGCTGAAAGTGGCGGACGCACCTTTTATCGGTTGCGGGCTATGGGCTTTGCCGATCTTGGCGAAGCGCGCCGGTTCTGTTCTGCGCTCGTGGCGGAACGCGCCGAATGCATCCCGGTGGTCACCCGGTGACATGCTTTGGCGCGACCATTCTGGATGCCGAAGGCCTGCGCCTGAGCACAGAGGAAAAGACGTTCTTTGCCGAGGCTGATCCGTTTGGCTTTATCCTGTTTGCGCGCAATATCGACAGCCCCGAACAGGTGCGCGCGCTTTGCGCCGAGATGCGCGACGCGGTCGGGCGCGCGGCCCCGATCACCATTGATCAGGAAGGCGGGCGCGTACAGCGCCTGCGCGCCCCGACCTGGCGCGATTGGCCCGCGCCGCTTGATCAGGTCAAGGCCGCAGGTGAACACGCCGAAGCGGTGATGTATCTGCGCTATCGCCTGATTGCGGATGAATTGCACAGCCTTGGCATCGACAGCAATTGCGCGCCGCTGGTCGATGTGGCCGGCCCCGCTACCCATCCGTTTTTGCAAAACCGCTGTTACGGATTTGACGCCGACACCGTCGCGCGCATCGGGCGGGCAGTGGCCAATGGCCTGCTTGATGGCGGTGTTCTGCCGGTGCTCAAGCATATCCCCGGCCATGGCCGCGCGCAGGTCGACAGCCATCTCGATTTGCCGATGGTGGATGCGCCCCATGACCTGTTGTCGCAAACCGATTTCGCGCCGTTTGCCGCGCTCAATGACCTGCCTTTGGGGATGACGGCGCATCTGGTCTATTCGGCGATTGATCCGCACCCCGCCACCACCTCGGCGAGTATGATGCGGCTGATCCGTGAAGAGATCGGCTTTGACGGGCTGATCATGACCGATGACATTTCGATGAAGGCCTTGCGCGGCTCGCTGACGGATCTGTCGCGCGCCTCGATCGAGGCGGGTTGTGACGTGATCCTGCATTGCAACGGCACTCTGGAGGAGCGCCGCGAGGTGGCCGAGGCCGCCGGGCGTATGACCGAGGTCGCGCAAAGCCGCGCAGAACGCGCCCTCGCGGCGCGCAAAACCCCCGACTCTGTTGACATTCCCGCCCTATCGGCAAAGCTTGACGCGCTGATAAACGGGCATGTGGATGACTGAGAACGACTTTAGCGACGCGGACAAGCCGAGCGAGGTGGCCGAACGGCTGGCCGCCGAGGCGCTGATCGTCGATGTCGACGGGTTTGAAGGCCCACTTGATCTGTTGCTGACGCTGAGCCGCACCCAAAAGGTCGATCTGCGCAAGATTTCGGTGCTTGAACTGGCGCGGCAATATCTGACCTTCGTGGAAAAGGCCAAGGCGCTCCGACTTGAACTGGCGGCGGATTATTTGGTGATGGCGGCCTGGCTCGCCTTTCTGAAATCGCGGCTGTTGCTGCCGCCGGACCCGAACGAAGAGGGGCCATCGGGCGAAGAGCTTGCCGCGCATCTGGCGTTTCAGCTAGAGCGATTGCAGGCGATGCGCGATTGCGCCGCGCGCCTGATGGGGCGTGACCGGATGGGGCGGGATTTCTTTGCCCGTGGCCTGCCCGAAGACGTGACCCGCCTGCGCCGCGTGACCTATTCCGCGACGCTTCTCGATCTGATGCAGGGCTATGCCCGCATCCGCACCCGCGACGAATTTCGCCCCTTCGTGATGGACCGCGATGCGATTTTCACCATGGAACAGGCGCTTGATCGGCTGCGCGGGTTGATCGGCTATGCGGGCACCTGGACCGATATTTCAACCTATCTGCCCGACGGGTTCACCACCGATCCCGCGCGGCGTCGTTCGGCCACCGCTTCGACCTTCGCGGCCTCGCTTGAACTGGTGAAAGAGGGGCGTGCCGAGCTTCGACAATCAGATGCATTCGCACCGATCGAGCTGCGCCGGAGAGATTAAAATCATGCCGCAAGATGACGTGAAAACAGAAGAAAGCCTATTTGAGGCTCCACCGATTGCAGAACAGGAGCGCATGGTCGAAGCGATCCTTTTCGCCAGTGCCGTGCCGGTGACCACCAAAGAGCTTGCGGCGAGAATGCCACATGGCTCTGACCCGGCCGAGGCGCTTGTCTATCTGCGCAAACGCTATGAGGGGCGCGGCGTGCGGGTGGTCAAGGTCGGCGATGCCTGGGCGATGCGCACGGCGCCAGATCTTGGGTTCTTGATGAGCCGGGAAACCGTCGAGACCCGCAAGTTGTCGCGCGCGGCGATCGAGACATTGGCGATCATCGCCTATCACCAACCCGTCACCCGCGCCGAGATCGAGGAAATTCGCGGCGTTTCGGTGAGCCGGGGCACGGTCGATCAATTGCTTGAAATGGAATGGATCCGGTTCGGGAGGCGCAAGATGACGCCGGGGCGACCTGTGACCTTTGTGGTGACACAGGAATTCCTCGATCACTTCGGCCTTGAATCGGCGCGCGATCTGCCAGGGCTTAAAGAGCTGCGCGCGGCCGGGCTTTTGGAGAACCGCCCGCCGCCGGGGCTTATGCCGCAAATGGGCGAGGGCGATGAAGACAGCGCCGAGGAAACCGCCGAGGGGCAGAACGAGTTGTTCGAGGATTGATCGCCGCGGCCAGGTGTTTGATCCCGGCTAGTGATGTTGCGACCCGCAGAACGGCCACGGCTTTCCTCGAAGCCCTGATCAGTGCTGTGCCATACAAGACCCATACCGTGCTTACCGGCAGGGGCATCCGATTCAAGCTGCCGCTACGTTACAGAGCCGGGCAGAGTCAACCTCGGCCCAACCCATCAGATGCCGGGACTGAATATCTAGGCGGCTTTTGCCTGAGGGCGCAGTGTTTCGCTGGCCAGTTCGAGGCCATCCACGTAAAGCACATGCGTGCGATCAAACCCGAGAGTGTAAAGCGTCATCTCGCATTCCTCGATCAGGGTGACGAATTCGCCATCCACCAGCCGCGCGGCAGGCACCATCGCCTGGGTCGCCCCGAACAGCGCCTTGGCCCGCCAATCGCGCACCAGGATCTGTTGATCGGCCGGCAGGGTCACGTCACGCTCGGGCCGGGTATGGCCAAGTGATCCGGCCTTGATCCGCACGGCGCGGGTGGTGATGGTTCGCGTATCGACCCGCTTGACCACGGCCATGCCGCTATCGCGGGTGATCACCCGGTCGCCGGGGCGAATATCGCCGACGCGCTTTTCACCATCGAGTGTGAGAATGATGCTATCGGCCGCAAGGCCAGCTGGAGTCATGGGGGCCATGACGGCAATTGTGCCGTCCGAGCGCCCGACCGTTTTCGGTTTCATGGCGTTTCTCGCTTTGTTACTGCCTCAGTTTTGACACCATAATATGGCAAGAATGGGTTAATGTCCTGCCTTTTTTTTGCCTTACCAAGTTGATGCATCTGGTTCATTTTCCCCTCGCATCCGGTGAAAGGCTTTGCTAGATACCGCGCCAGTGCGGGTGTGGCGGAATTGGTAGACGCACCAGATTTAGGTTCTGGCGCCTTTGGCGTGGGGGTTCGAGTCCCTTCACCCGCACCATGCTTGCGATATAATGCTGCCGTATTTGCCGCATAGGCGCGCAAAATATGGTTTCTGCCTGCAATAAATAGCCAATTGGCAGCCACTCTTGCGTAAAAATTCGCAACCGATTACCCATAAATTACGCATACGGTAGATCGTGGGGAATCGGATGGCATCTATAACGAAGCACGCGAAGGGCTGGCGGGCGCAGGTAGCGCGGCAAGGGACTCGCCTTTCAATGATACATGCGACCAAGCGACAGGCGCAAGATTGGGCCGCGCGCGAAGAGCATAAAATTCTTAGTGGCGAGAAGATCGCGTCTGATACGCCGCTGACCGATGTGCTGGACAAATACGCCCGCGAAGTTTCGCCAGAAAAGCGCGGGCATAGATGGGAAGTGGTGCGCTTGGCAAAGCTAGCGCGTGATATGCCAAGCCTTCCTATGTCCGAGATCCAGCCAAAGCACATCGCGGCATGGCGTGACCGGCGGCTGCGCGAAGTGTCTGGGGCATCGGTGCGCCGGGAAATGCAACTGTTGTCCGCTGTGTTCAATCTCGCCAAGAAGGAATGGGGCCTCATATCATCGTCGCCGATGGACGGGGTGAAGAAACCGGCATCCTCGCCTCCACGCGACAGGCTTCCCATGCCGGATGAATTAGAGGCACTGCGCTTCGTGGCGGGTTCGAACCTCGCCAACCGGACAGCGCGCGCTTTCCATGCCTTCCTGTTCGCGTCCGAGACAGCGATGCGAGCGGGTGAAATCATCGGCCTGACAAGGGGTGATATTGACCTTGATCAGCGCGTCGCCCACCTGCCGATGACAAAAAACGGCTCGTCCAGAACCGTGCCACTCAGCAGTAGGGCTATCGAATTGCTCAGGGAGCTGCCAGATCTGGACCCGGTGTTCGGCCTGAAATCATCGCAGCTCGATTCCCTCTTCCGCAAAATAAAAATGAAGGCCGATGTTAAGGGCCTTCACTTCCATGATAGTCGTGCAGCGGCACTTACAAAGATGGCCCGGCTGGTTGATGTGCTGACGCTTGCCAAGATCAGCGGGCACCGTGATCTGCGAATCCTGTCCAACACCTATTATCGTGAGACAGCGCAGGACATTGCCTTGCGGTTGGGCTAGTCGATCTTCGCGCGCCGGATTTTGCCGATTCCTTTGGCTTTCAGCTCGCCCCGGTCGATGTTGCGCCGGATCGTGTCTGTGGACACGTCTAGAAAGTTGGCGGCTTAGGCTATCTGGAAACGCTCGATCTATGCAAGCTTGTGCCGCTTATGGAGGGTGATCCGGAGAAAATCGGTGGGCAGATGGCCGAATCGGCAAGGCGTTTCCCTAGAGTATCCGTCTTGATCAAGCGGTTTTTGGCGTCCAATATCTGCATTCCCGGATCAGCGCATTTGCTAGGACAATCAGCTCACGCATGACCGCGGTAATCGCCACTTTTGATGGTTTTCCGGCAGCTTTAATCTGTGCATACTTGATCTTGTAATCGGGATTGAACCTGCAGGCTGCCAAGGCAGGCATGTAGAGTGCCTGACGCAATCCGTTCAGGTCATACAGAGTTGGCAGGGGCGATCATTCTCGCGCTCGGTTCTCAGTGCAACCAGCGGCTTCTCGTTCCGCACCCCGCCGCCGAACAGGACATCTCGAGAACCCGACGGCAGTCCATCCATAACGGACGGGCCAAGAAAACTATAAGACAAGCAGATTTGGGTGCTATGGGGATTTCCAACAGCCTCGCCGCAGAACGGTCACGAGCTATGCCCGAAAGTTGGTGACGGCGTGATTAGGCGGCGTTTTGAAGTTGCTTGATCCCGTCCTTGAATTCAATCCCCTGGATGATCTCAGGCATGCGATTTGCTCCGTCGAGTTTGCGCCATTTGGCCTGGGCTGAGATCATCAGCTTGAACGCCATGGCAAGGCCGGTTTTGCGGCTGAGGCATCCTTTGGTTTTGCCGGTG
>Ga0209345_10002820_pt1 | contig 18618 bp, 19 predicted proteins | sample Cruoilmetagenom7_FD_187294 | JGI IMG/M metagenome (GOLD analysis project Ga0209345, IMG submission 187294) | Oil polluted marine microbial communities from Coal Oil Point, Santa Barbara, California, USA - Sample 7 (SPAdes) (version 2) | ecosystem: Environmental > Aquatic > Marine > Oil seeps ...
TAGATAGCTCTATAACGATATCATGATTGATTTTTTGGTATAGTATTTCACTTTCTGAGATCGTGCCTTCCCAAAAAGTTTCATCCATGTCCCAAACTACAATTTTTACTGGCTTGTTAATGTTATTACTCATATTTTAGGCAGCACTAGTTACTGTTGTTCATTAGAACTTTGGTTTTGTTGATTTATTTTTGATGTTGATTCTCATAAATATATTTGAAAAATTTAATATATAAAGAATCATTTTTCTTAAGGAACTTAGCAAGTTCAAAGCCTTTAGTTGTATTTAGTATTTGTTTATTTTTATTGAGTATAACTATAGTTGGTATACCATTATCAATCGAATTTCCATATTGCTCGGCGAAATCCATATTCCTACTCCAGTAATTTATATCAACTTTGACTACTTTAAAGTGTTTATCAAGAAAATCTTTTAATGGTTGTTTTCTTGCGTCATTAGAAAGTCTTCTGCATTCAGGGCACCAGTTGCCCCCAAAAACTAAAGCTATGTATTGGTCTTTTTCTAGTTCTTTTACTGCTGTTTCAAGATTTTGCTGTGGGGTCCATAGGCTAAAATATGGTTTTCTTAGGGTTAGGTACCAGTATGATGCTACGCAAAGCATGAATAGCATAATAAGGATAAACAAACTGATGACCTTCTTGTTTTTTATAACCATATTAGTGTATTACGATGTTTTGTTTTTAAGTTTTTTAATATGGTTTCGAGTGTTAAATATTATCCGGGTTAATACACCTTTAATTGAATTGTTAAATAAATAATAGGTATAAACTTCTTTAATATTATTTGTCCATTTGTCCGCCCACTTAGGCGCAGTTACTATATTTAAAGTACTGTGGTCATTAGCTTTAGTGCATTTTCTTAATGCATGGGCCATTATGATATTCCCTGGGCCAATATTTGAATGTATTTCTTTAAATCCAATTTTAAGTAAGTTAACTTTTTTGTTAAAAAGTATGCCAAATTGACCCGCAATATACTCATCATTGAATTTGAGCAAACTAATAATGCAGGGTGTAGTTTGTTTGAAGTTATTAGCTAAACCTTTGTAGTAACCGATTAAAGATTGATGACTCTTTATTGAGGAGTTATTACTTCCTTTCCAGCTTTCATTTTCTATATCTATAAAAGTATCTAAAAATTCATCTTTTATAATGTCATCAGAAGTGACTCTATCAAATGAAATTTCTGCTTGCTTTAACGCTTTTCGCTCTAATCGTGCTACGTTTCGACGGAAGTTACCAGGCATATGCGCTATTGTTTCGTCATAGTCATGAGTACAGGTAATTGAATAACTTTTATCTATTGTGTTTTTCAGTGTTGAATTTATATTCTCATGATCGATTTGCTTTGCAATATTGGATCCTTCAATTACAGAGGCAAAACAGGCTATATCCCAGTTAATGTTTTCAGCTTTTTCTAAAAATGATAGTAAGTCTTGTATTAAGTTGTTTGTGGGTAGGTGTTTCTGAGCAATAACAAAATCATAAAGTGTCATGTGAGAGTGAAACGGAAAAGACAAAATATTGATTGATACTATTGAAATCTTTTTTTTCGTTAATGTCAGTGGGAAGATTGCAACAAGTTCGTTGTTTTCATATGCGCATACAAAAAAGATTGAATCTGGTGTATCACAGAGATGCTCCAAATACGTAAGATACCACTCATATGCATGGTAGAACTCGCATGTGTCGTTTTCATTAACCAGTTGTTTCCACTCGTCGGCTATGCTAATTAGGCCATCAATGCCATTAAATTTCTTATACGATATAGCTTTATCATTCATATGGGGGATACTATTTTCCATTATTTTTTGAAGCATTTACTGACTTCTTCTATAAACCAGTAAAATTAATTAGATTTCACTACGAAACTATACTACATATTCGTCCTTGTATTGAAAGAATTTGTTAATGTTAATCGAATTATATTGGCATTATACTTTTAGTCTTTGGGTATGGGTTTATACTTTTTTTAGGCTAGTTATAAAATGTATATTACTTTTTAATTGCAGTTTGAAATAATGACACAGAAGAACGTTCAAATTACTGCTTAGATGTTTACCGTGATTTTTTATTCTATCTGCAATACATCCGGTGGTTAGCTGTTTGAGGTTTGCAGTAATACACAGTGTAAACATTGAGAGAAATAGTGTTAACAAACTCATGAATAATTGTCGTTCGGCTGTAAGTATGAAGCGAGAGTAGTGACTACTTTATCCATATACATTTGCGATAAACTTCCTGTTATTTATGTTTTGATAATTTGTGTAACATTCAGCCTGAGTAACTCTTACCTGAGAATTATTAGAACACACAGAATTTCAAATCTACTCAGCTGGTATACGGCGTATTATATATCATTAAAATGCCTTTTTATATCGTGTTTTTTTCTTATATTAATTAAAATCTCTTTATATACGGTCAATGGATCTCTGATATTATTATAAGTATTTTCGACGTATAGATAATTTGCTGGCTAATTCACCTTTTCAATAGTCTCTATTGCTATAGCGTGGCTCACCCTTTACATTTTTTGGATGCTCTGCACAGTATGAATACACCTGTCGTGAACAGTGTTAATGTAACAATTAATGGTAAATCTTTAACTGTCCCTAAGGCACTTTCGGTTGTTCAGGCGCTTTGGCTTGGTGGTTATCCAAGGATAGAAAGCCTCGGATGTTTAGAAGGGGTTTGTGGTTCTTGTCGAGTATTGGTGCGTCGAGCGGGCAGCGCTGTGGTATCAACGGAGCTGGCGTGTCAGTTGCTCGTTGAGGAGGGGTTAGATGTTAGCTTTTTGCCATATACCGATACCCAGCCAAGGACTTACCAGCTTGGCTGCCCAATCAGTCTATCCAGTGTACTAGAGACATTCACTCAAACCTTCCCGGAGGCAGCTAAATGCCGTCACTGCGGGGGGTGTGACAATTCATGTCCAAAAGGTATTACAGTCGAATCGGCTATTACACTGGCAACTGCAGGTGATTATCAGACTGCAGGTGAGATGTTTCTTGAATGTGTTTTATGTGAATTGTGTGAAACTGCATGCCCTGAGTTCATTACACCCGCGCAAATTGGTACTTTTTCACGCAAAGTCACCACTTTACTTAGCCGACGCCCGAGTAATTTAATCCATAGAATTGAAGCGTTGGCACATCAACAGTTTAAAGTCGATATAGACCGCTAGTATTAAGGTAATGCATGTGACCTCAAACAATGGAGTTTTATATCAAGATGCAATAATTGCTTATAAAGCAGTTGCCGAGCGCATTTTAGTTAACCCGAACGTGTCTGCTTCATTTACGTCCGATTTACTCAAAGCTTATCACCCTGATTATCTACAAAATGCCTGTGGCCTACTGCGTGTGGGGGGCAACCGTGATGCCCAGTGCCATCATCAACTTGTTGATGCACTGCAGTCCCATTCTCATCTTAAGCCTGCGGATATCACGAATATGCCTGTAACCGAGACAGATATTCTAGTTATCGGTGGGGGTGGTGCTGGTTGTGCTGCAGCTTTGACTGCGGCTCAGCAAGGCTCTGAGGTAATTTTGGCCACTAAGCTACGTCTTGGAGACAGCAATACCGTAATGGCGGAAGGCGGTATTCAGGCCTCAATAAATAAGGGTGACAGTCCACAACAGCATTTCGATGATATTCTAAGCAGTGCAAACCAACCGGTTAACAAGCAGTTGGTGGCTGATCTTGTCATGGATGCCCCCGATGTTTTGTTGTGGCTTATTGAGCAGGGTATGCAATTTGACCTCGATGATCACGGCAATATGTGTACACGTAGGGCTGGTGGGGCTAGCCAGTCACGCGTTGTCTTCTGTAGGGACTACACCGGTCTCGAGTTAATGAGAGTGCTTAAAGAGAGTATTCGAAATAGTCAGGTGGATGTATGGAATTATGCACCGGCCATTGAGCTCACCACGGACAGTAAAGGACAATGTACAGGGGCGGTGCTACTATCGCTTGAGGATAATCAATACACACTGGTCAAAGCCAGATCCGTTATTCTGGCAACCGGTGGTCTTGGTCGTATGCATCTGAATAATTTCCCAACCTCCAATCATCTTGGGGCAACCGGCGATGGTCTTGTACTGGCTTATCGAATTGGAGCCCGATTAAGAGACCTTGAGACGTTTCAATATCATCCATCAGGTCTGATTTTTCCTGCCTCCATGCAAGGTGTTATGGTCACTGAAGGTATACGTTCTTCAGGGGCCTATCTGTTAAACGCGCAGGGTCAGCGCTTTATTGATGAGCTAGAGTCGCGTGATATAGTATCAGCAGCGATTATAAAAGAGTGCCGACAGGGGCGAGGGGTTCAGGTCAGTGATGACTTAAGTGGGGTTTGGCTTGACACCCCTGGATTAGAGCTAAGAAGTCCAGGTATATTAAACCAGCGCTTTCCGAAGTTAATTGCGGCGGCAAAAAATGCTGGTATTGACCCACGTTATAAACCTTTACTAATCTACCCTACGCTTCATTATCAAAATGGCGGAGCAGTTATTGATCAGCATGGGCAATCTACTGTGAAAGGACTTTACTGCGTCGGGGAAGTCAGTGGTGGTATTCACGGCAAAAATCGATTAATGGGAAACTCATTACTTGAAATAATTAGCTTTGGTCGAAAAGCGGGACAACATGCAGCGCTGTCTTCACCCTCCACACAGCATGGGGAGGCGGGTATATCGCATTTGATTCACTTTAATGCTGAATTACAGCAGGCACAGATACCATTAGAGAAAAAATCTCCCGTATTATTCCCAGAGTATACGAAATTTGAAATTGGCTGTGATTTCCGAGGAAGTGAAAAAATATGAAAAGATTTTTTAAGTAATGACAGACCCAGATCTTAATCAGGTTTTATTGAATCCTAAATGCTGCACTAAAAAGGCTGTGTTACCCTGGTTGAATGGTTGGGGTGGCAAAGGCTTGTTGAATGCAGTAAATGCGCCTGAGAACATAATAAAGACTATAAAAGAAGCGCATTTGTTAGGCCTGGGTGGAAGCGGTTTTCCAACATATATAAAATGGCAAAGTGTTGCAGATAATGTAGCGCCAGATAAGTATTTAATCTGTAATGGCAATGAAGATGAACCGGGTACTTTTAAGGACAGGGTGTTGTTGGAACAAACACCCTTTCAATTAATCGAAGGCGCAACCATTGCCGCTATTGCCTGTGGCATTAATCATGTGGTTTTTTATATTAATCCACACCTTGAAAATGCAATTCAGGTTGTGTCAAATGCACTCAAAGAGTGGCAGTCATCAGATATTTATGCACGGGTGTTACAGACATTGGATGTCACAATTTCATACACTATAGTAAAAAGTAATGGCATTTATATTGGTGGCGAAGAGACAGCTGTTATTCAAACTATAGAAGGTAAATTTCCATTTCCTACTGGTAAGCCTCCATACCCAACAGAACAGGGTGTTTATGGTTCGCCTACACTGATAAATAATATCGAAACACTATGCAATGTGCCTCACATTATGCGCAATGGTGCTCAATGGTTTTATAATTTAGGGAGAAATGACAGTGCTGGTACAAAATTATATACGATTAGCGGTGATGTGGAATCACCAGGCGTATATGAATTACCAATGGGGATATCCCTATCTGAATTGATTGATAAATATGGTAGTGGCATGTTGCATCAAACCAGGTTGAAATCGGTTATAACTGGAGGTCCTTCAAACAGTATGCTCACAGCGAAAGACCTGGATGTGTCTCTTGATTTTACATCTTTAGAAAGCAGGGGAGCATCATTAGGTACGGGGGCTATGATAGTGATTTCAGACGCTGATCATATTGTTCAAAGCATATCTGAATATGTTAACTTTTTTGCTGGAGCATCTTGTGGGCAATGCCCCCCCTGTAAAACAGGAACCTATTTTCTAGCACAAATAATTGCAAAAATAGACTCAAATAAAGCAACCTATGCGGATCTCGAGCAGTTAACAGATCTGTGTAGAATATTACCAGGTTCTGGCAAGTGTCATCTTGTCGATGGCGCAGTTAAACTGGTGAAAAGCTCATTAAATCATTTTAAAGATGAATATGAAAAGTTATTAATAAAACGAGAATGATTTAGTCAGGTGCTCATTTAAATAGAGTTGCAGCTATTAACAAAGTGTGAATAGCTAATATAGTTTTACAAATGTGTTATTACAGCTGACATAAGACAGCAGTATCTTGTATTTGTTCAAGATTAAAAAGACAAACGGAATTATTCAATAAAGCTATATAAAAGCAACTTGCGTTTCTTCTGTTAACCCTGAATTAACCAATTGAATTAAAAGAAGACCTGACCCATTTAATTACCTCACCACTCTAAAAGACGATATATTGAAGCATGTTTGTTATCTTCAACATATTCATTCCATTGCGTAAATTCATTATCACTTAATTTTTTAATAGTCATAATGTTCGATTAAATTATAAGCCATCCTTGTTTATACCTATGAGGTATGAGTGTCATTTTCCAAATTTATAATTAAATACCTCTATATCTTTTTCGTATATTTTAGAAATCCAATCAATAGTTTCATCATCGTAATACTCAGTATATTTTTTAAAAGTATTCCTTTTCTGGTTGAGGCTTAAAGAGTCCTTTATCGTTCTCAGTATCTCATAAAGGCTATTATCCCTTCTAAACAAGCTTAATGATCTATTTTTATGGCTAAGCTTTATCAACGGTGCGTCTAACTGTTTACATATTTGGTCAAAATCCTTCTGGATATTCTCAAATCTACCAACGAAATCTACCAGGCAATTCCCCTTCTCGTCATAAAGAAAATCATACTGAGGTATGACATGACAATACTCATCTGTCCACGAAGGCTTTGGAAAATGCTCAAATACAAAAGTTTTAAAATCATATCTAGTAGCATGTCTTCGATATTTATATTCGGACACAATCCTGTCCCATGGATTGCGTACAAAGGCAAACTTAAAATATGACTCAAATATCTCCTTTGTTACATGCCCGTATTTAACAAAATCCTTTGCACCAAGGTGGGGCGGAGGCGGATCGAACTTGTTATCTTCCATCAAAAATGGAAGAAGACGATCTTTATTTACTTCAGGCGTAACTGGATCACTGAAGATACTTGTAATGCTTGTCCCTGCAACCTTAGGGATATGAATAAAAATGCATTTGTGACTATGCGATATCATGCGTTATATAACTCTTTGATTAATAAAGTAATATTAAGATATTTAGTGTGCCTGAAAAATAGTCTCATATTCTGAATCAATAAATATGGATTAACCCTTTCACAAAAATAAGGCAGATTATAACCCTAATTATGAATGGTTGTTATATTGAATAATTTTTATATTTTAAAAATAAGTAGATACTTATATAGTATATACGTTTAAATTTAAATCTGGAGCATATTTTTTATTCGATTTAAGAAAAAATGCATATTATATCGATTTACCTCATTAGGAGGGAATAATATTTTCCAGGGAGTAGTTATTAAATTAACAAAAGAGTTTGAAGGTTCTAATAATGATGTCCATATTATATCAATGTTATTTTTATTGAATACTCGATTAAAGCTGTGTCCACCTAATAGGTAATTATTGATTAATTTATATAATAGTTGCCTGCTAATATATGACATGTTTGCATGCTTAAGTTTTAAAGAGTCAAAGAATGTATCGGGTACCTGAATAATATTATTATTATGTAAATAGCTTAAGATAAGATAAACGTAAGATGCACTGATAGTATTTTCTAGCCATATCGATATTTTATGCCAATCTAGTCCAGCATCATGATTGTTAATAAGAAGTATTATATCGATAAATTGGATGCCGGTTTTATGAGGATTAAAATCCTCAGCACAATGTGTGCATGTGTAAATTAATTGTAATTCGGGACAGATGTATTTGGTTTGATCGCCATATAAATCATTATTTATCTTTAGGCAATTCTGGTGAATATTTTCAAGATCAAATAATTTATCACTATATACAGGTTTTGTATTTGAAAATAAATGATTATGAACCTCAATCCAGACATTATTTTTTTTATTATAGTAGGGTTTGCTATGATGATGAGATTCATAAAATTCATTAGAGTATTCTGATGTTTGTATGTAACCTATTTGATTTAATATAGTATTCAGAGCATCAGCATCTTTATCTGGCACAAGAATATCTATATCACTCATGATTCTAAAGTGTGGAGATGGATAATAGTTTTGGCATAAAGAAATGCCTTTTAATAGAATTATTTCACTAACCTTGCTAGTCGAGGCAGTTGTTACTTCCTGTATTGCCTGAAGTTGTATGTTTGTTATAAATTTAGCAGTGAGTTCACTGGAAATAAGTGTAGTATTATTAATAGATTTGTTTGTTGTTTCACTTTGCTGAGTCGAGTAGTTAAAATAAGCAGCTAAACCTGAGTTAATAATAAAATCAAATAATTTATCATCAATTTCACCTACTTCGAGGTCTTTTTTATTAAGGCTGATAGCTTTTAACAATGGCAATAACGATTTCATATTAGATTGCTGTCTTATTCATTTATATTTATCAAATTTCATCAATATATTAGATTATTTTTTATTAAACATATACTATTCTCACAACTAAACTTAATTTGTATACTATGACAGATATCAAATTTATACCTAAACCACGTGCAGATGTCATTTTCCAGGATATAGATGGTGAATCTGTAATACTTGATAATAGTGGTGGGCTTATACATCAGTTAAATGCAACGGCTTCATTTGTATGGCAACACTGTGATGCTAGTAATTCAATAGAAACAATAGCTAATATTCTAGCTGAAAATTATACAGTTTCTATAGAAGACGCTATTAAAGATGTCTCTGCTGTAATAATGAATTTTAAAGATACAAATCTTCTAATAGAATAATTTTATGCAGTCTATCTATTTCTCTATCTTTAACTGCATCATCAGTGTCAATACTGAATCATCAGTGTTGTTTTCTATATTAGAAAAAATATATGGAGCTATGGCAATCGCTGAAGTAGATAGACAGCCTGATCTTGAGTATTCAGTTTATGAGAATAAACCAGCTCTTAACCAAATGAGTATAACCAGGTCGGGCATGCATGATCTGGTTACCAGTGATATTGGTGAATTTATCTTTTTCTTTGAAAAAGATATGACGATCGAACTTCAAAAAATAAGATCTGATTTGTTGTTTATACATTCTGCAGCACTTGATTATAAGGGTAAAGGTATATTGCTTGTTGCTCCATCAGGCACGGGTAAATCGACGACGACATGGGCAATGGTTAATTCTGGGTTTAAATATCTGAGTGATGAGCTAGCACCGATTGATCTGAATTTAATGTTGATTGAGCCGTATCCACATGCAATTAACCTGAAAGCGATTCCTCCTGTTTTTGATTTGCCCTCTACTAGCTTGTATACAAGTCAAACAATACATGTACCGTGTAAGGAATATACTAATAATGTTTCTGAAAATAATGTTGAATTGAAGGCAATATTTTTTCTGGAGTTTGGCCCGGACATTATTGGCCCAGAAATTTCGATAATGAGTAAGGCAGCCGCTTCTGCAAGCTTATATGCTAATAGTTTGAATATACTTGCGCATAACAATCAAGATGAGGGGCTACAGGTTGCAATTAAGCTAGCCAGTCAGGTAAAGGCTTTTAAACTAGTATCGAATCAACTGGATAAAACCTGCAATGAGATAAAAGTCTTACTAAAATCGATTTAGGAATACCTTGTACTCGGCTAATAAATATATTTTATAAACAAAAAAAGGCGCTCTATTGAGCACCTTTTTATTTAAACTTTACTGAAAATTTATCTAGATCTGCGATGTGAACGTTCACCTGAAAATGACTGTGACTGCGGGCGAGTATCAGTAGATCGATAACCTGAACCAGCTGAAGCGAATGACGGTACAGCGACCATTGTAACGATTGCCGGCGCAGCATATGCAGCTTTCTTAATAAAACCACGACGTTTTGTATCAATTTCCATTACTTCTGATGCTTTTGTCATTTCCGTTCTCCTGTTTATGTTCTGAGTATAGATTAAAAATATCTAGTTTAAAACCAGTTTCGGCATTATTTAACTATAAAATACGTTTACGGCGACTAAATACACTTAAAGATAGCAAGCCTGAGATAAATAGCCATGCAGCCGCTGGTAGAGGTACGGTAGTTACCGAATAGCTGCTTGCTATCCAGTTACCAGCTATGCCGGTACCAACGAAATCATTGCTAAATATGCCAAATGTATCTGCAGAGTCAAATGTGTCGTTGAAATAGGTTAGGCCATCAATTAAACCATTATTGAAGAATATAACGCCACCATCACCTATATCATCAGCATCAGTATATGTTGTATTACCAACGTTAATTTCCATGTTATTAATACTTGATGAGAAGTCTATTAATGTAATACCTGCTGTAGATCCAGCTGTTATAGTACTGCTTTCAAACACGCCTGAGGCTGTAATATTTGCGCCAACGGTTAAATTAAATGGGTTATCTAAGGCTGCGTTGGTAACTTCCCCGTCTAATGTGAATTGAATCAATGCTGCCTGCGCCTGGCTTGATATCAGCAAAGCTAAGCCGAAGAGTACGGATAGTTTAGTTGTTATTTTCATTTTTAGTCCCTTGCATCATATTTTGGGCATTTAAACAGAATTATTTAAAATGTACATCACCCATATGTATGAATTCCGATTTAAATTTTTAATTAAGGAGTTTTAAGCAATAAACGGACCATTAATATAAGGGGTAGTTAAAACAGTGAGTTGAAGGAATTTATAGTTTAAAGAATTATGAGTATTTACTTTTCATGTAAACATTGCCGACAATGATTAGTTCTTCCTGCATGGTTTAAACGGAGCTTTTTGAATCTAAATAGAATTGTAAAAATTGCTTGTGTCAGAGTGTGGCCATAGGTTTCATTAGACTAAGATAGTTCGCATAATCAATAGTGCATATTTCAGATATTCTTTTGTGGTCGCTCTCAGTTATTTGATCTGGTATAGGTGATTTAGAGGCAAGAATTATAGAATTTGTGGATTCTACATCAATATACTTGATTGGCTGTTTAAAAAACTGGCATAAATCATCATAGCCCGGATATGACAGTGCATCAGGCCCCAGATAGTTGAATACAGCAACCCCTGATTCTGTAAGTAGCTGTGATATTTTGCTGAATGCATTGGATATGTCGATAGTAATATCTTTACCTGAGTTAGATGTCATAAAAACATCAACAATGATTAAGTCATACTGACAATGTGCTTTTTTTAGCAGCCATTCTTCTGCGGCTCCATGATAAACATTAAATCGTTTATCTGGCTCTGGTAGCAGGAAATATTCAATTGCTACATCGGTCACTTTTGGGCGTAACTCTACCGCATCAATTATCAAATCAGGGAAATAGTTGTATAAATATTTAACAATTGAACCTGCACCTAAACCAAGAACAAGTACCCGTTGAGCTTTTAGCCAACAAAGCGGTAGAGTCATCGCCTGGGCGTATTTATGAACAAGAAAGTATGGATTACATAATAAACTGGCAGATTGTTGTGTCGCATTACCAAAATGCAGGCTACGAAATTGTTGCATATAGTCAATAACTTCGATACTTCCATATTCATCAGAAGTCTGGTGAACAAGCTCTCCGCCTAGCATGTAAATTTGCTACATAGTTTTGTATTCAGTTGATGTGGCATTGTCTTCATTTGTAATAATTTTATACGGGGTAGCTAAAACAATAACGCCCACTAAAGGGTGGTCAATATAGTGAATTTCACGGCTACGCATACGGCGTTCATTCACAATAGGTAGAACCATGTTTACAATTTCACCATCTTCAGTACTTTGTGGTCTGGTGTATTGTAAGTTTACATTGAAATGTAGATAACGACTCATAATGAGTTTAACCGATCCTGCAATAGATGGTTCTAATGTTACAGGGTCATCAGGTGTTATTAATTTCACTGTATTTTGGGGTGTTTTTACTTCAGTGTTAGAGGTTTTGCTGTCAATTGATATATTAAAAGCGTGCTCTCTATCTAAGCCAGTTTGCTTCCAGCGTTTTGTCGCAAGTATTCGGTAGTTCGAGTTGTTTTTTAAGCTTTCAATTTGGCTTGATAGCTTGGAGTTTTCCCAGTTTAATTGTGTAAACTCTGGATCTGGATCTGTTTTAGTTGTTTTAGCTAGCTCATCTTTTTTGTTATTAAGCATGTCATTATAACTCCAGTCTTCAGAGTTTAAATAACGAGCTTTTACATCTTCAAAAATAATCAGTTCCACTTCATAACCGGTTTCACTGGCTTGTAAAGCAGTCGTTAATGATTGCAATAAGATGAATGTGAGCAATCTACCAATGGGTAATTTCATTTAAGCAGCTTCCTGTAGCATGAGAGAGTTGAGTATTTCACGTAAAATAGCCACTCTTTGTTCACACTCTGTTGTTTCTTTATAAATAATTAAGGTGTTTGTGCCGTTTAACTTATATGTCTGTGGTTCAGATTGTATCAGTGATATTAACAAAGCTGGATTAATATTCGCGTTTAAGTTAAATATAATACGTACCAGCGAGTCAACAGCCGTAATCTTCTCCACTCCAATACTTTGAGTGAGTAACTTTAATGAAGTCACTTCAAACAGGTTTTTGGCAAAATCAGGCAATAAACCAAAACGGTCGATTAATTCAACCCGTATCTCATCCAGATGTTGCTGGCCAGGAGCATTGGATATGCGCTTATAGAGTATTAAACGGGTGTGTATGTCGTATATATAGTCATCAGGAAGCAGGGCAGGTACACCTAAATCAATTTCTGTACCTTGATGTATTGGTTTATCAATATCCACAACTTTGCCTGATTTTAGAGCCCTAACTGCTCTATCAAGCAACTCGGTATAAAGGCTAAAGCCGATTTCCTGAATCTGGCCACTCTGATCATCACCTAGTAACTCTCCAGCACCCCGAATTTCCAGGTCGTGTGTAGCCAGGGTAAAGCCAACGCCCAGGTCTTCTAAAGATTCAATGGCTTCAAGACGTTTTATTGCATCTTTAGTCATAACATTTTTAGGTGGTGTAATTAAATATGCAAAAGCCCTGTGATGCGAGCGCCCTACACGACCACGAATCTGGTGTAATTGCGCTAGCCCTAATTTATCGGCACGGTTAATAATTATTGTGTTGGCACTGGGTACATCAATGCCGCTTTCTATAATGGTAGTGCTGACTAAAATATTAAATCGCTGATGTACAAAATCTAACATAATGCGTTCAAGGTCTTTTTCGCGCATCTGGCCGTGTGCAAAATGAACCGTTGCTTCTGGAATTAAGTCTTCCAGTGTTTTGCACATTTTTTCAATGGTTTTCACTTCATTGTGTAAAACATATACCTGTCCACCACGTTTTATTTCACGCAAACAGGCTTCATGCACTTGTTGGTTATTCCATTCAGATACAAAGGTTTTTATTGCGTGTCGTTGTGTAGGTGGTGAGGCAATAATAGATAAATCACGCATACCTGAAAGTGACATATTTAAGGTGCGAGGTATAGGGGTTGCTGTCAGAGTTAAAATATCAACTTCAGATCGGAGGTTTTTAAATTGTTCTTTATGTTTAACACCAAAGCGATGCTCTTCATCTATTATTAGTAAACCTAAGTCGTTAAAGCTAACGTCTTTTTGTAGTAATTTATGAGTGCCGATAACAATATCAACTTTACCGTGTTTAAGGTCACTAATTACCTGGTCTTGATGTTTCTTAGTATTAAAGCGAGACAGGCTTTCAATTTTAAATGGCCAGTCTGCAAATCTATCTTTAAAGTTTTGAAAATGTTGCTGAGCAAGCAGGGTGGTCGGTACTAATATTGCGACCTGCTTATTTGCGTTAGCCGCAACAAAGGCGGCGCGCATTGCAACTTCGGTTTTTCCAAAACCTACATCACCACATACAACTCTATCCATCGATTTTGGTTCAGATAAGTCAGTAATTACCGCATCAATTGCGGTTTTCTGGTCTTCAGTTTCTTCAAATGGAAAAGCCGCAGAAAACTGGTTATATTCATCTATGTTGATATTATAAGCAAACCCGCCTTTGGCTATACGTTTAGCATGAATGTCGAGTATTTCTACTGCAATATCATGAATTTTCTTAGCTGCTTTCTTACGGGCTTTTGACCAGGTTTCACTACCCAGCTTATGTTTTGGAGCATGTTCTTCATCTGCACCTGTGTAACGACTGATTAAATCCAGTGAAGCAACAGGTACGTATAACTTATCACCACCTGCGTATTCAATCGTTAATACTTCTGTTTCTATTTCGCCAACACGCAGTTTTTGTAAGCCCAGGTAGCGTCCAACACCATGTTCTTCATGTACAACGGGTGAGCCGATGCTTAAATCGGTTAAATCGCCAATTATGGCTTCAGCATCACGTGTGCGTTTTTTTCTTTTACGTTGTTGCTGAGCGCGTTCGCCGAAAACCTGTGCTTCAGTTAATAAACAAATTTCAGGTTGATTACTATTTAAGCCTCTATCAATTGATGCTACCGCAACACCTAAGTGATCTTTTGACTCAAGAAATTCTTCCCAGGTTTCAAAAACTTTTGGAAATAGCTTCTGATCATGTAGCATTTCCAGAACCATTTCACGTCGACCGGCTGACTCTGTAATGAGTAAAACACGACCGGAATACTTTTTAATATAACTAACAAGCTTCGCTAATGGTGTATCGGTTTTACTTGTTGCCAGTAGCTGAACCGGAGAACTAAAGGGTAAATCTACAACATTACTACCCGGTAGATTTTTTTGTGTTTGAGTGCGAATCTGCGGAAAAGCATCTAAAGATGAGTTTATTTCAGAAGTATTTAAGTATAAAGATTCGGGGCTTAAAATAGGGCGTTCAATATCATGACAACGTTGCTCATATCGCAACGCAACATCCTCATTAAACTGATCGATATTTAGTTCTAGCTCTTTAGATGAGCAAACTATAGTGTTACGAGGTATATAGTTAAAGATGGTGTTTAGTTCATCAAAAAATAATGGCAAGTAATATTCAATGCCATTGGGAATAATGGCCTGTGAAATTTCCTGATAAATTTTACTAGAGGTCGGGTCGCCAGAGATTTTCTCGCGATAACGAGTACGAAACTCACTAATAGATTCTTTATTAAACGGGAATTCCCGAGCAGGTAAAATTTCAATTGAATTAATGGCGTCTAATGATCGTTGTGATTCAGGATCAAAACGACGAATGGTGTCTATGTCTGTATCAAACAAATCAATTCTAAAAGGTAAATCATGCCCAGATGGGTAGAGGTCAATAATAGAGCCACGCACCGCAAATTCACCATGCTCCATTACCTGTGAAACACACTGATAACCATTTTGTTCAAGACTCAATCTGAACTCATCAATATCCAGGCGCTGATTTTGTTTCAGCATTAGTACCTGTGATTTGATGTAAGACTTAGGTGGCAAACGTTGCAGTAGTGTTGATACGGGCAATATAAGAATGTCACCAGATTGCATATCAGATAATTGATATAGTGTTGTTAAGCGCTGGGAAATAATGTCCTGGTGTGGTGAAAATATATCGTAAGGTAGTGTTTCCCAGTCGGGTAATTCAAATATACGGCACCTACCAGAAACAAAGAAACTTAATTCATACTGTAGGTGTTGAGCCTGATTTACGTCGTCTGTAATCACTGCAACAGGGTTAGTTTTGTTTAATGCCAGATTAGCAATTGCAAGTGACTGAGAGCAACCATACAGCTGACCATATTCGTTTAGCTGGGCTTTCTCGGGGGGTAAAAATAGACTGAAATCAGTTTGTGGTAAGGTCATGTTTATGAATTATATTGAGGCTGTGATTATTGAAATCGACATTATCCTGCAATTCAATCATATGTAAAGTTATAACTCATGAATCTAATTATAAATATAATACAAACAATGAGTTATATAGTATAGTTAATCTTCTTTGTTGCCTTAGGTATATGTTCCCATATGGGTTAATTTACAATATTCAAATTAATATAAATAACAAATTAAGCAATAGTAACATCGCTTGAAAGATAAACATCCTGTATAGCATTTAGCAAATTAATTCCCTCAGCCATGGGCTTTTGAAATGCCTTACGACCGGAAATTAAGCCCATACCACCAGCTCGTTTATTAATTACAGCAGTACGCACTGCCTGATGTAAATCATCATCACCTGATGCACCTCCAGAATTAATCATACCAACACGGCCCATATAACAGTTAGCTACCTGGTAACGTACCAGATCAATAGGGTGTTCACTGCTGAGTTTACTGTATACCTGTGGATGGGTTTTACCGAATTTTATCGCATTATAACCGCCGTTATTCTGAGCTTGCTTCTGTTTGATGATATCGGCATCAATAGTCGCAGCAAGATGGTTCGCCTGACCAGTAAGATCAGCTGAAACATGATAATCAATACCATCTTTCTTAAATGCGTTATTGCGTAAATACGCCCATAAAACTGTGACCATACCTAATTCATGTGCATGCTCAAATGCTTCAGATATTTCCTGTATTTGTCGCCGTGATTCAGCAGAACCATAATAGACAGTGGCTCCGACCGCTGCTGCCCCCATATCAAATGCCTGGTTAACACTGGCAAATAATGTCTGGTCATAGATATTGGGGTAGGTGAGCAATTCATTGTGATTAATTTTAACTATGAAGGGGATCTTGTGAGCATAATCACGAGCAATAGAATTGAACACACCCAGTGTTGATGCCACAGCATTGCAACCGCCTTCAAGAGCAAGCTTAATTATATTCTCGGGGTCAAAAAATAATGGGTTAGGAGCAAAGGATGCACCAGCTGAATGTTCCACACCCTGATCTACCGGTAATAGTGATAAATAACCAGTGCCTGCCAGGCGTCCATGGTTATACATAGAGCTTAAATTGCGTAATACATTGGGTTTTCGATTTTTTCTGGCAACAATCCTCTCTATGTAATCAGGTCCAGGAATATGCAGTCCGGTTTTGGGAATACCGCTACAACTATGTGTGAGTAACGATTGTGCTTCTTCGCCAAGCAGGGCATTGATGTTAGTCATTTGATTACCTCGTTGATCGTTTAACTGATAATGAAGGTATTAAAGCGAAAACTATCCTAAATGTATTACAACTATCTTATGTAGGTTAGTAAAAAACTCAGTACCGTTTTTTGTATCAAAAGCACTTACTTAAAAACATACATAAAAGTCTACTCCATCAGAAAGAATCAGTCCATGTTGTCTATATTTATTTATAGTTAATTAACTATTGTAAATGAGCTGGTTAAGTTCATATAAAAAATAAATATGCTACATTTTAGTTTAAAACATGGAGATGGTTTTAAGCTTATTTCGAGTAATATTTACGTATAATTACGTAGTTACAGAGGTAGATACTGGTTATAGGATAATCCTGATGAATGTAGATGTTATTTATTGATAATGACCTTATTTGAGGATTAATCAAATGACTAATTTACTTAAAAAAAGAAATGAATCTGAAGTATCTTCCAGGGAAACCTTTAGCCCTTTTGATGAAATGGAACGAATTTTTGAAAATTTTTCTACCAAAGGCTGGTTAAGGCCATTTCATTGGGATACTCCACTACTAAATGATGCCGCAATTTCTATGGAGAAAAAAATCCCTAGTATTGATGTACTTGATCGAGATGACGAGATAGTGGTCAAGGCAGAATTACCCGGTGTTGAAAAGAAAGATCTGGATATTTCCCTTACTCATAACTCAGTGACCATAAAGGGTAGTACCAGTCATGAAGAAAAGGAAGAGAAGGGTGACTATTATCGTTGTGAAATTTCAAAAGGCTCATATATGCGCACCGTTCCATTACCACACGAAGTTGATGATGCAAAAGCAAAAGCAAAATTTAAGGATGGTATGCTTGAAATAACGATGCCAAAAGTTAAGAAATCCCATCGTCGTTCTATAAAAGTGGAGTAGTTTTTTCGTATTAATGAAGATAAGCCTGAATAATCGGGTTTGTCTTCATGGTGCATTGGGGTTAAATGGCTGGATTCTGTCGTCTTTAATCTAAAATTAAGGCGAAAAACACGTAATAATACGTATTTTTTTAAACCATATATTACTCCACACTGAATCCGCATAGTTTTATTATTCAACGTCATTCCCACTATGTACGTTGAATACCTTGTAGCGGCCAATCTATATTGGTCGTTTTTTTTATGTTTTTAGTACTTCACAATTAGTGCACTATTAAAAAATAATTAAGTGCTAATGTGTATTAATTTTATTGCATTGTAACTGCAAGATAAGTGTCGGATGAGCCATTGAATCACGGTACTAACCAGGTGATGCATCAAATTAAATATAAGTAGCAAAACGCTTATCAATTTTATTCCTCCCGAGTACACATGAATAGTAATTACACGGGAAGGCGTCCATTCTTTAATGGCCTAAGCTCTGGGTGATATAAATAGTACTTTAAGTAATCGTCGTTTATCAAAGCATGTGTTAATCGTATTTTATATTTGGTCAAACAAGATCTCATATTTTCCTAAATTCTT
>Ga0209345_10002821_pt1 | contig 18611 bp, 18 predicted proteins | sample Cruoilmetagenom7_FD_187294 | JGI IMG/M metagenome (GOLD analysis project Ga0209345, IMG submission 187294) | Oil polluted marine microbial communities from Coal Oil Point, Santa Barbara, California, USA - Sample 7 (SPAdes) (version 2) | ecosystem: Environmental > Aquatic > Marine > Oil seeps ...
CCAAACTACCCAAGAAGAGCGAGCTCAACGCCATTTTTGCCGCCGACAATATCAAAAAACTCATGAAATGGTTGCGCAAACAACCGATGGCAATTTACGACAAGAACCTTAACGTGCTGATGACCCATGCCGGCGTACCGCCGCAATGGGATCTGAAAACCACACTAGCCTGCGCCTACGAACTCGAAAGCGTGTTAAGCAAAAAAGAAACTGCCAAGGATTTTTTCAAGCATATGTACGGCAACAAACCTGCGCTATGGAATCCGAAACTGGAAGGCATAGAACGTTTGCGTTACATCACCAATGCCTTCACTCGGATGCGCTTTGTGCATCACGATGGAACGCTGGACTTTAAGAGTAAATCCTCTCCGGGCAAACAGGCCAAAGGCCTCTTCCCCTGGTATGAACTGACCGATATTGGCCATCAGACCCGCGTCGTCTTTGGTCACTGGGCAGCTTTAAACGGTAAATGCCCAACTCCCAACCTACACGCCCTCGACACCGGATGCGTCTGGGGTAACAAACTGACCGCCCTGCGCCTCGAAGACGAAAAGCGCTTCCGAGTCAAAGCCCTGTAATCCTTTTTAAATTCGGGTAGGGGCGGTACCTATGTGTCCGCCCTCTGAATCTGTATGGACAACTCATGAGTACCCAGTGGGGCAGACCCTTGTCCCTACTACTGGGATGAAAGTTTCAACTATAGCGCAGGTTGAGCCTTGCCCCCGCCATGTCTGCATCATTATCGACTAGGACGACCTGCGGCCGCCCTCGGAATCTGTAGATACAAACCAGCACTATCGCCAATCCTGCCAAAGATCGGTACAATTGCCCTTTTCGTCCAGTAAATACTGGGCTTTCGCTCGTACAACGAGCCGAACACACTGCAAAAGGTCATTAATTTACATGGTTAGAAGTATGACAGCCTTCGCCCGCCAACAAGTGGCGACCGAGTGGGGCAACGTAACCTGGGAAATCAAATCCGTAAACCAACGATTCCTCGAACCTAATTTCAGAATGCCGGAAACCTTCCGTCATATGGAGTTCTCACTGCGCGAAGTACTGCGCAAGCAACTGAGCCGTGGTAAGCTCGATTGCACCTTGCGAGTTGAGATGAACTCTAAAAGCGCCGGCAAGATTAAGCTCGATCAGGAAATGGCCCAGCAACTTCTAACTGCCCATGAAGAATTACAAGTTCTTGCGCAAGACAACCAATCCCCGGATTTAACGCAACTGCTTCGCTGGCCTGGCATTTTACAACAAGAAGAAGCCGACACCGAGACCATGGAGCAGGACGTACGAAATGCCTTTGACGATGCAGTTAAACAGCTCATCACAGTGCGTGAACGCGAAGGCTCAGCCTTAGCCGAAATGATCGAACAACGCTTAACCGGTATCGGCGTCGAAGTCGACAAAGTATCGGAACAAATGCCGCAAGTGATGCAATGGCAACGGGATAAGCTACTGACCCGCTTCAAAGAAGCTGAAGTAGAGCTGGATCCGGAGCGTCGTGAGCAAGAGCTGGTCTTCCTGGCGCAAAAGCTCGACGTCGCCGAAGAGCTCGACCGCCTCAAAACTCACGTTATTGAAGCACAACGTATGCTCAAGAAGGGTGGCCCCATTGGTCGACGCCTCGACTTCCTGATGCAGGAGTTTAACCGCGAAGCCAACACCCTCGGCTCAAAATCCATCAACGCCGATATCACCTCCAGTGCGGTTGAAATCAAGGTGCTGATCGAGCAGATACGAGAACAAGTGCAGAATATGGAATAGATTACACTTGGTAGGGGCTGGCCAAGCTGGCAGCCTCCATAAAGCACTCGATTTATTGCTTACTTTCTATACCGCGCGGGGTTTGTCTTGTGTTATGATCGCGCCTTTGTGTTTTCCATTTGACCTTCCAAGCTCTATTATCCCTGCAGGCCTTGTGCTATAAAGGTTTGGCTTGGTTTGTTTATATTATCTGAATTGGATTGTAGCAGGATTTGATGACGACTATGACGCCTATCAATACCATCGCTAAGGGTACGCTTTATGTGGTTTCGGCGCCTTCCGGGGCGGGTAAAACAAGTCTTTTGAAGGCTGTTTTACAGAAATTACCCGAACTTAAGCTATCTATATCGCATACTACTCGCCCGCAAAGACCGGGTGAGCAGGATGGTGTGGATTATCATTTTGTCGACCAGGCAACTTTCCAGAAGATGCTGGATGAGCAGCAATTTTTAGAACATGCGAAAGTTTTTGGTAACTTTTACGGCACCAGTCGCGAATGGCTGGAGAAGCAGTTGGTCGAAGGGCATGATGTGATTCTGGAGATTGATTGGCAGGGCGCGCGTCAAGTGCGTGAGTTAATGCCGGAGTGCCGCGGTATCTTCATTTTGCCGCCATCACGCGAAGAACTATCAAATCGTTTGACTAATCGTGGGCAGGATAGCGATGAAGTGATCGCTAAACGTATGGCAGCGGCAACTGCAGAAATGAAACACTATGATGAATACGATTATGTGCTGGTCAATGATGACTTCGAGGTTGCCTGCGCGGAAATGGAGGCCATTTTCACTGCACGTCGCTTGCGTATTGCAAGCCAGAAAGTTCGTCAGCACCATTTAATTCATGACCTGCTATCAGATTCTATGGAGTAAGCAGTTATTTAAGGTACACTTACTTTAATCAGTCTTTTTAACGCTTTATTCACGGTTTTTTTGCTAAAAGCCCTATATTAAAGCACCGAATTTAACCCTTGGCACTTTCGCCACATTATGTATGTAGAGGTAAATTATGGCACGTGTAACGGTACAAGATGCTGTTGAAAAAGTTGGTAATCGTTTTGATTTGATTATGTTAGCCGCAAAGCGCGCTCGTCAAATCGCAACCGGAGGTCACGACCCTAAAGTGGACTGGGATAATGACAAACCAACAGTGGTTGCTTTACGTGAAATCGAAGAAGATTTAACTACTCGCGAAACAGTTGATGCAGACGAGCGCGCTGCTAAGCGTGAGCGTGAGCAAAGACCAGTTCTATTTTAATAGACTGGTTTATACTCGAACCGAAGGTTAATTGTTAATGTCCGATATGTCGCATTTCGAAAGCTTGCGGGATGTGCTCGGCGGTTACCTGGAAGAAAGTCAGGTAGCCGATATCGAACGCGCCTATCAGCTGGCGGAACGTGCCCATGAAGGACAGATGCGCTCCAGCGGCGATCCTTATATTACCCACCCCGTAGCCGCTGCGCATATTCTTGCTGACTTACACCTCGATCATCAAACCATCATGGCAGCTTTGATGCATGATGTGATTGAAGACTGTGATGTAACCAAGCAAGACCTCGGCAACGAGTTTGGCGAAACGGTGGCAGATTTGGTCGAAGGGGTCAGTAAGCTGACTCAGATTGATTTCCAATCCAAAGAGCAAGCTCAGGCCGAGAACTTCCGCAAAATGATGATGGCGATGACGCAGGATATTCGCGTCATTTTGATCAAGCTGGCAGATCGTTTACACAACATGCAAACACTGGGTGCACTGCGCCCTGATAAGCGTCGTCGTATTGCCCGCGAAACACTGGAAATTTACGCACCGATTGCTAACCGCCTGGGTATCTATCGCTTGAAAGAGCAGTTAGAACTGTTGGGTTTCGCCAACATGTATCCACTGCGCTATCGAGTTTTACAACACTCGGTTAAGAAGGTTCGTGGCCACCGCAAAGAAATCGTTGAACGCATCACTGAACAATTACGAACGCGATTAAAAGATTCCCGCATTACCAGCAAGGTCATTGGTCGCGAAAAAAGTGTTTACAGTATTTATAAAAAGATGCGCGACAAAGTGGGAACATTTACCGAGGTGATGGACATTTATGCCTTCCGCGTCATCACCGATAGCGAAGATTCCTGTTACCGCATTCTTGGACAAATTCATAACCTCTTCAAACCCATCCCCGGTCGCTTCAAAGATTATATCGCTATCCCAAAAGCCAATGGCTATCAATCACTGCATACGGTTCTGCGAAATAAAACCGGTATGCATATTGAAGTTCAAATCCGGACCGAGCAAATGGATCAGATGGCGGAAAATGGAGTGGCAGCGCATTGGCTCTATAAAACTGGCAGCGCGCATCCAGCAGAAACGAAAGCGCGCGAATGGTTGCAGAGCTTGGTTGAGTTACAGCAAAGTGCCGGCGACTCAATGGAGTTTATTGAGAACGTTAAAATCGATCTCTACCCGGATGAGGTTTATATTTTCACGCCGAAAGGCAAAATTATCGAGTTACCCAAAGGAGCAACACCAGTAGACTTTGCCTATGCCATACACACTGATGTCGGCAATAGCTGCATAGCCTGTAAAATCGATAAGCAATTTTCACCACTGAGCACACCATTAACTAACGGTAAAACCGTTGAAATTATCACAGCTCCTGGGGCCAAACCGAATCCGGCCTGGCTTAGCTATGTGGTTACGGGTAAAGCTCGTTCCAATATTCGAAACTTTGTGAAAAATATTCGTCAGGATGAAGCCGTTCATCTGGGCCGTCGCTTGCTTGAACAGGTGGTTAAAAAGCAGCTTGAAGATTTCCCATCAGAACAACTCGAGGCGGTTGCAAAAATAACGCATCACGACACGGTAGATGACATGCTAGCAGGCATTGGCCTGGGCAAAATTGCCAGCGTGTTAGTCGCCCACCGCTTGACTAGCGATAAAGAAGAAACCGATGAAACCGTGGTCGACATGCCGCAGAAAGATCAGGCCCCGCTGGCCATTAAAGGCACCGAAGGCTTGGTTGTTAAATATGCCCGCTGTTGTCGTCCGATTCCCGGCGATCCCATTTTAGCTTACGTCAGTGCAGGCAAAGGCTTCACTATCCACCGAGAAACCTGTCCTAATGTGCAGCGTGCACACAAGCACAATGATCGTTATGTACCAGTACAGTGGTCAGACGATGTGCAGGGTGATTATATTGCAGAACTCCGCATTGAAGTCTTTAACCAGCGCGGAGTTCTAGCGCAAATTACTAATATTATTTCCAATCAGGAAGCCAATATCGTCAATGTCGATATTAATGAACAGGATGGTTCAACTAATATTCTGACGTTCCAGATGGGCGTGCATCATCGTGTTCATTTGGCCAACATCATCAAAAAGTTAAGGGTCATTCCTTTCGTCAACAAAGTTCATCGTCACCCTTAATTAGAACTTCATTTAACCCTCTTTGAGGAAATCTTTAAGGAAACTGCTGTGAGCAAAATTATTATTCAAACTGATAAAGCCCCTGCCGCCATTGGCACCTATTCACAAGCTGTCAAAGCTGGCAACACGGTTTATCTTTCGGGTCAAATTCCTTTGATTCCTGAAACCATGGAGTTAGTCGAGGCTTTTGAGGATCAGGTACATCAAGTGTTTAAAAACTTGAGCGCAGTCTGTGAAGCAGCTGGCGCAACCCTGGATCATATATCCAAACTCAATATCTTCATGATTGATTTAGGTCATTTTGCGACCGTTAACGAAATCATGGCGCAGTATTTCGAACAGCCTTATCCAGCACGTGCCGCCATCGGTGTTAAAGAATTACCAAAAGGTGCACAAATTGAAATGGATGCCATCGTAACACTTGATGAGGACTAAAATGTGCTGCCACGTAGTCCCACCCGTTTACAAAAGATATTAACCTTACTGTCTAACCGTCAGCCCGACCTGACGGTTTTCATGGATGAGGTTCATAAACCCCACAACCTGGCTGCCATTGTTCGCACCGCTGACGCTGTTGGTATTGGCCATGTGCACGCAGTTTTTCCTGAAGACGTGAAGTTTACGGGCCACCATACATCCAGCGGCAGCAAGCGTTGGGTCACCACCCATAAACACCCCGACCTGAAGTCTGGTATTGCACAAATGAAAGCGCAGGGCATGCAGGTTTTAGCAGCCCATCTTTCTGACACAGCGGTGGATTTTCGGAGCATTGATTACACTAAACCGACCTGTCTTCTGGTTGGTTCTGAATTGGTGGGGGTTTCTGATGAAGCTGCCGAGATTGCTGACCAGCACGTTCTTATCCCTATGGTTGGTATGGTGCAATCGCTTAATGTTTCTGTTGCCACAGCTCTGATTCTTTACGAGGCACAGCGCCAACGCTCCGGTGCTAACATGTATGGAGAATGCAAAATTCCTCAGGCTGAAGTCGATGAAATATGCTTTAAAGCCCTGCACCCAACCATTACCAAATTCTGCGACAAACATAAGATCCGCTATCCAAAGATGGATGAGTTCGGTGACATTGATGATCCTGAGTGGAATAAATTACGGAAGCAACTGTCGCAGAAATCTTCTAAATAAAACTGTATAACTCACTAATACGATTTATTGACTGTATGCCAGCTTCTAATATTGAGTTCGTTCATTCATATAAATAGCGAGCAGCTGCTTTGCTCATGGCCCGATAATCGTGTCCCACACCAGGGATTATTTTTATATTCCAGTTAAAATCATAATCCCTGCCTTGCGCTAATTGCTTCGCTTTTTGGAAAAAATATTTTCCTCTGGCAAGTCGGTATGTTCCCTGCTCATCAATCACATCATTGCGTACTAAGTGACCTCGCGTTTCGCTTTGATCATCCTTCTCGCCTAATAACACCGTCAATTTTTGCTGAAAGCTTTTATCAAGTGTTTTATTAATAACTGGGGATTGCTTCAATCCATAGGGAAAAAGCTGCGAACAATCTGGTACAGTGTACCAACCAGAATTACTGGCAAGAATCCTATCTGCATTGTTCGTCGGATAAAAAATAGCAAACCGATGTAACACTTGTCCCCCAGCAGAATGACCAAACATATCGTATGTCTTAGCTTTTAGTGAGAGTGAGCTCACCACAACATCAAAGATTCTATCGAAATCTGAATATATCCAGGCATTCTTATCCTGTACTACCTTGTAAGAATCAATAGCCGTTCGCTGTTCATTAATCACCACCTCTTCTATCATCCCAGCCAGGTTATAACTCCAAAACTCTGGATAGAATTTTTCAGAATAGCTAGGAGATAAAATTAAAACGTTGAACTGCTCCGATGCTTCCTTCCATGCGTCTCGGTAACTCCAACCATTTCTTCCTGCTCCGGGAATTACAAATAATACCTTGGTATCACGACTGAATGAATTTGGCTTGTGGTAATAAACTTCTAAAGTCTTGTCTGGATGCTCTTTACCACCCGCTATAATAAAACTGCCAGAGCCTGATTCAATAGTTATCTTTTCTGCAGAAACAGTCGTAGTACTCAAAATTAAAATGATAACTATTGCCCTAATTATTGATTTCATATCGTTTCCTAATTGATTTTATAAGTTTCATTTCGCAGTAAATGCTTGTCGGTATCTAAGCGGAGAAATTGATAAGTTTCTCTCAAAAGCTCTTTTAAATCCGTCATAGGATCGGTAACCAACCGATAGCGCTATTTTCTTCAGGCTTTCATCCGAACTGACTAATAATGTGCGTGCCAGATCCATTCGCAACTCTTCCAGATAATGCGCCGGTGGCTTGCCAACCTCCTTCAAAAAGGACCTGTATAGTTGGCGCTCACTCATATTTGCTTTATCTGCAATCATCTGCACCGTTAATTGTTTCTGTAAATTTTGTTTAAGCCAGTCAACGATGGCAATAAGGCGCCCATCACTTGGTGTCTGAAGCTCCAAAAATTCCGAGTATTGTTGCTGGGAACCGGTTCTTTTCAGATAAACCACCAAATGTTGAGCCACATGCATAGCTGCTGTTTTGCCATGGTCTAACTCTATTAATCGCAAGGTCAGATCAATACAGGCAGTGACACCTGCTGATGACCAATACTTTCCGTCCTGAACATAGAGGCTCTTCTTATCGACCTCCAACTCAGGAAAACTTTTGGCCAGCACATCAACAAAGGCCCAGTGAGTAGCAACTTTCGTTCCTTTGGGTAAACTGGTTTCTGCCAATAAAAATGCACCAGTACAGATGCTAACCACTCGCTTACATCGAGCCATTAACTGCTTGAGCTTTGCAATGAAATCGGTTGTAAACACATTATTTCTTGCACCTCTACCACCGGGAATAACCAGTGTGTGGCAGTCCTGTAAATCATCAATGGTCGTATTGGGTTGAATTTGGGTTCCCGCCTCACTAACAACCATCCGATCATCAAACCCTACAACCTCCACCGAATAGCTATCGTCAACATATTGACTGGCTTCATAAAAAGCTGTCTGCGAACCTGCCATATCAAGCAGTTCCATATCGTTATAAACTAGAAACGCGATTATTTTTTTGCTCATCGTGCTGTTTGGCTTTGGTTATGATTGAAATCTTATTATAGTTACCCTTGTCATAAATGACACTCAAACTACCATTTCTGCCAAACATTGATAATTCTTTCCCTAGATGGACAGCTTTGACCCTTTTTGCAATCGTCAAACTCAGCCCTTTTCAATGGCTTTTTAGTTTCATTGTTTATTTTTCACGTAGATTGGATGGACACTTAAAGCTGTTTCTTCAACTCATCTTGTTATATATTGCCTTGATAACTCTAAGACAACTTCACTAAGGGACTAGCCATGACAACTGCATTATTACCAACGTCTTCCGAGCAACGTTATCAAGCCTTGGATTTGATTCGCGGCGTTGCGGTTTTAGGTATTCTAATTATGAATATCTACGCCTTTTCAAATATTTTTGCCTACTATATGAATCCGTATGCGTTAGGCGAGCCTTCTGATTCAGACGTTTGGGTTTGGTCAATTACTCATATTTTTGCCGATCAAAAATTCTATACGCTTTTCTCCATGCTTTTTGGTGCCGGTATCATGCTGATGACTGAGCGTGCCAAGGCGCAGGGAATTTCTGCCGCCAAATATCATTACCGCCGCATTTTTTGGCTGCTGGCTTTTGGTCTAATTCATGCTTTATTTATCTGGCTTGGTGATATTCTGTTTATTTATGCCTGCATGGGTTTGTGGGTATTTCTGTTTACTGATACGAGTCCTAAAACTAAGCTGATTACCGGCATCGTACTGATTGTGCTTTACAGCGCCTACATGTCAATGGCCAGCATTTACATCGATAGAATCCCCGCAGAAGATTTAGAGTTTATGCTCAGCATGTTCTACCCTGATCAGGCAACTATTCAAGAAGAGACTCTGCCTTACTTAACCAGCTATGCCTCGCAAGTCGATGACAGAGTCGATTTCTTTCAAGAAAACGTCTTATCCATGGGATTAACTTTTGGAATCTTTCGTATCGGGGGCTCGATGTTAATTGGCATGGCGCTCTATCAATATGGTGTATTAACTGCTGCTCGTTCTACTAAGTTCTATTTAGTATTGTTGATGATTTGTTTTGCAGTTGGGTTTGTTTTAACTGCTTATGACCTGAACAATTTAGTAAGCAATGAGTTTTCTTTTGAGGAGCTTATGTTCTCCTACATGACCCTAACTAATGTCGCCGCTATATTTATTGCTCTGGGTTACGTAGCTCTGTTGGCACTGTGGTGCAAGTCTTCATCAAACGGCAAAATCAGTAAAGCATTTCAAGCTGTTGGTCGCATGGCCTTCACCAATTACATCGCGCAAAGTTTAATCTGCACAACCCTATTCTATAGTTTTGGGTTTGGCTTGTTTGCCGAACTCTCACGCTTGCAGTTAATGGGCATTGTTGCGATAGTGTTTTTATTGCAACTTATCTGGTCACCCTGGTGGTTAAAACGCTACCATTACGGCCCTCTGGAATGGTTATGGCGCTCACTAACGTATGCAAAAATCCAAGCTTTTAGAAAACACTGATTTACCGATTATTGATCTGCGCCCTGTCGACCAGTATCGGCAGGGGCATATACAAGGTGCTACCAATATTCCTTTATCGGAAATTGAAGATTGCTGGTACGAATTACCCCCTAAAGATACGACGCTGATATTATTTACCAATACCACTGATCAGCAGGACGTTCGAAGTTTATTTGAGCGCCAGCAGTATCCGATCGAAGCGGTATTGACTGCCGAGGAATTTACTCAGCAAGATCGCTCTCAGACAAACTGGGTTACCGATCACAATAGTCGCCGCCTGTGGCGAGCAAGTCCTTTGCTCGAAGATTACATCGAACTGATTGAGCAACACTTACCCGCTAGCGAGCCACTAGCCTTTGATATAGGTTGTGGTTCGGGCAGAGACAGTATTTTCCTTGGCCTGCATGGTTTTCGAGTGCTAGCGATTGATCGCAATCCTATGGCCATCGAACGCATCACCAGCTTTGTTGAACGCTGGGAGGTTGATGTCACACCAATGAAGTTAAACTGTGAAGCAGAGTATCAGCAGCTAACCCAGCTGATCCATCTACAAAAGCCTTCGATGATTGTGCAATGCCGTTATCTGCATCGCCCCTTGCTTGATCTTTATCACGAGCATCTACCCGCTGGCAGTCTGGTGGCTATCCATACTTTCATGGAAGAAGCGGCCAAGTATGGTAGTCCAAAAAAACCTGCGTATCTGCTTAAGCCAGGTGAACTGGCAGAAAAGTTTGCTGACTGGGACATACTGCTCGATCAAGAGCATGTACTTAGTGACCATCGGCCGCTATCCTTGTTCTTAGCTCGAAAGCCTTTTTAACCTTCACATTTAAATGACGCAATTAGCCTATAGTCGTTGACTTCTTTGTGCCACTTCTTGATCATAGATAGGCAGAGGCTATTAAAAATGACATTAACAGAGTTTAGATATATTGTTGCAGTTGCTCGCGAACGCCACTTCGGACGTGCCGCAGAGGCCTGCTTTGTTAGCCAACCGACCTTAAGCGTTGGCGTGCGCAAGCTGGAAGAGCAGCTTGGCGTGATTCTGTTTGAGCGTAGCAAATCCGATGTCAAAGTAACCCCAGAAGGCAAACCGATTATTGAGCAAGCTCAACACATTCTTGAGCAAGTCAGCCAGTTAAAACAAATGGCGAAACAAAATTCTGATCAACTCGACGGGCCATTAAAAATCGGTGCCATTTTTACCATTGGCCCTTATCTTCTTCCTTCATTAATCCCCATGCTGAAAAAACTGGCTCCCAAGATGCCACTGCATATTGATGAGGATTACACCCACAATTTACGCACCAAACTTCGTAATGGCGAGTTGGATGTGATTTTCGTGGCGCTACCTTTTGACGAGCCTGAAGTCGATGTTGTGCCCCTATACGAAGAAGAATTTATTGCTTTGCTGCCTGAGAAACATCCTTGGGTAAAACGTGACAAATTGCATATCGTCGATATCGCTGATGAAGTCATGATTATGTTGGGTGCAGGCCACTGTTTCCGCGATCAGGTCATCGAAGCCTGTCCGCAATGCAAAGATTCAAGCCTGAATCCACAGAAAGACTGGATCACTGGCAGCTCCATTGAAACCATTCGTCAGATGGTCGCCAGTGGTTTGGGTATCAGTGTCATTCCGCGTTCGGCAGCCAATTTCCACAATGAAAAACTGGGGCTGGTGACGCGAGAATTCGACACCCCAAAACCTAGCCGCAAAGTGGCGCTGGCTTTTCGTCGTAGCTTCCCACGCAAGAAGGCTTTGGAAATCATTAACAATGCGCTATCGCAAATCACCATTGAAGGTGCCAAACCACTCGACTAATGGCCATTTCCAAACTAGCAGCTGATATCAATTTAGAAAACTTACCCTGCACCAGCCTGAAAGGGGTAGGGCCGAAAGTGGCCGAAAAGCTTGAGAAGTTGCATATCCAATCGGTACTGGATCTATTGTTTCACTTGCCATTGCGCTACGAAGATCGAACTCGGGTGCGCACCATTGCTTCCTTAAAAGATGGCGAGCGCGCCCTAATCAAAGTCACGGTCGAGTTAGCGCAGGTCAAATTTGGCAAGCGGCGCTCACTTGTCTGCCGCGCCAGCGATGAAAGTGCCAGCATCGATTTTCGTTTTTTTTATTTTAATAAAGGCCAGCAGCAACGAATGCAGCGTGGCGCAGAGTTTTATGCGTTTGGCGAAGTCCGGCGTTTCGGCTTTCAGTTCTCAATGGTCCACCCTGAATTAACCGCCGTTAATCCAAGTACCGCCGCACCTTTGCTGGAGTCCTTAACGCCAATTTATCCAGCGACCGAAGGCCTGCATCAGGCCAGCTTCCGGCATATGATGCGCCAAGCCGTTGCGCTGCTAAAAAAACATCCGATTGATAATTTATTACCGCAACCTCTGCTGCAAACACTTAAATTACCGGACATCAATGCATCATTGGCCTGGATTCATTCTCCGCCCAAAGATGCTGACTTGGTACAGCTACAATCCAATCAAACACCGGCCGTGCGACGCCTGATCAGCGAAGAGTTATTGGCCCAGCAGTTGAGCTTATTGCTGCAACGTAATCAGCAAAAAGATTATTCAGCACCGGTACTTAAAAACTCAGGTAAGGGCTCAGGAAAATTACAGGCTCAGCTGTTGCAACAATTGCCTTTCCAGCTGACCAAAGCTCAGCAAAGAGTTTCTCAGGAAATTATCAAAGATCTGGAACAACCGCACCCGATGCTACGACTGCTACAGGGCGATGTTGGCGCTGGCAAAACACTGGTCGCTGCCCAGGCTGCACTGCAAGCAATTGAGGCGGGTTATCAAGTGGCGATTATGGCGCCCACCGAGCTGTTGGCCGACCAACATTATCAGTCATTTGCTCAATGGTTTGAGGCGATGAATATTCCCTGCGTTTTCCTGGCCAGTAAATTAACCGCCAGTCAGCGCAAAAGCGCACTCGAATCGATTGCCAGCGGTGAAGCCAAGTTAATCGTTGGTACGCATGCGCTGTTCCAGAAAGGCGTGGAATACCACAAACTAGGTTTAGCCATTATTGATGAGCAACATCGGTTTGGTGTTAACCAACGCCTAATGTTGAAGCAAAAAGCGCCTGATGGTTTGCAGCTGCATCAGTTAATGATGACGGCCACGCCCATTCCGCGCACCTTGGCAATGACAGTCTATGCCGATATGGATGTTTCCATTATCGATGAATTGCCGCCGGGACGAACGCCGGTGCAAACCGTAGCCCTTTCCGATCAAAAACGCGATCAAGTCATCAAGCGCATCGAAACCGCCTGTCGTGATGAAAATAGGCAAGTCTATTGGGTCTGCACCTTGATTGATGAGTCCGAAGAAATCCAATGTCAGGCGGCAGAATCTGCCGCCAACCAGTTGACTCAACAGCTGCCCAATTGTCGTGTCGGCTTATTACATGGCCGCTTAAAGCCGGACCAAAAGCAATTGGTCATGGATAAGTTCAAGCAAGGCGATCTGGATATTCTGGTTGCTACAACCGTTATCGAGGTGGGCGTTGATGTACCTAACGCCAGTCTGATGGTCATTGAAAACCCCGAACGACTGGGTTTGTCACAATTGCACCAGCTGCGTGGCCGAGTTGGCCGAGGTTCCGTAGAAAGCCATTGTGTTTTGCTCTATCAGCATCCGTTATCCGATAATGCCAAAGCACGCATTCAGGTCATGCGCGAAACCAATGATGGCTTTGTCATCGCAGAAGAAGACCTTCGTTTGCGTGGCCCCGGCGAAATGTTGGGCACTCGCCAGACTGGTGAAGTCAGTCTGCGTTTTGCTAATTTAGTACGCGATGCCGAGTTGGTTCCAGCCATTCAGCAGCAAGCACATGATTTAATTGCTGAAAATAATGAGCTTGCCCATAAAATCTGCCAACGCTGGCTAGGCTCCCGTCAGGAATTTGCTGACGTTTAGTTCCAACCGCACCATATAAATTTACCGCTAATTTTTTGCTTTAACCCCTCTTTATAGCCCGTCGATCATAGGATTTAGCCTTATTTTATGCTAAAGTTGCGCCCTTATTTCATCATCTCAAATAACTGAGGATTCAGGAATGAAACAGCCTGTTCGCGTTACTGTTACCGGTGCAGCCGGCCAAATTTGTTATTCACTATTATTCCGCATCGCCAGCGGTGAAATGCTTGGCAAAGATCAGCCAGTAATTCTTAACCTTCTAGAAATCACTCCAGCACTTAAAGTGTGTGAAGCGGTTGCTATGGAGTTGAATGATTGTGCATTCCCATTAGTTCAAGACATCGTTGTTACAGACGACCCAGCAGTAGCCTTCAAAGACGCTAACATCGGCCTGATGGTTGGTGCTAAGCCTCGTGGCCCAGGCATGGAGCGCAAAGACCTATTAACGGATAACGGTAAAATCTTCAGCGCTTTAGGTAAAGTGATTGATCAAGTTGCTGACAAGAACATTAGAATTTTGGTAGTGGGTAATCCTGCTAATACTAATGCATACATCCTTGCTAAAAATGCTCCAAGTATTAATCAACGCAATATTTCTGCATTGACTCGTCTTGACCATAATCGTGCAATTTATCAATTAGCTGAAAAAGCGGATGCTGACATTGCAGGAATTAAGAAAATGATCATCTGGGGTAACCACTCAGTAACTCAGGTACCAGACATTTCTTTCGCGACTGTTAATGGCGAAAAAGCTGCTGACAAAGTTGATGCAACATGGGCAAAAGAAGAATTCATGCCAATCGTTGCTAAGCGTGGCGCAGCAGTAATCGCTGCACGTGGTGCTTCATCAGCTGCATCAGCTGCTAACGCTATCCTTGATCACATGCATGATTGGGTACTAGGATCAGCAGAAGGCGACTGGGTCAGCATGGCCGTTCCTTCAGATGGCAGCTATGGCATCGAAGAAGGTTTAATCTACTCTTACCCAGTAGTGTGCAAGAATGGTGACTATGAAATCGTTCAAGGTCTTGAAGTATCAGACTTCATCAAAGACAAAATGATCGAGTCACAAAAAGAATTGCAGGAAGAAGCAGAAACTTGCAAAGACTTGTTCTAATCAGTCTTTATGCAGTTTAAAAAACCGGCTCAAGTAGCCGGTTTTTTTATGCCTGGCTTACTCAAGTTCCCCATACTTTTGTACAGACAAGTCATGACCTATTCCTACGTCTTCATATCTCGGTATGGGCCGTGCCAGTGTGCCCGCCCTTTTTAAAATCAAGAATCAAAATCGCTTCACGATTTGGATGCAAGACTATTTCTTTTTGAGCTTATTTCATGGCAAAGTATCCATATACTTATGAAAACTGACTACTCATGATCATTGCTGAAACAGAGCGCTTACGTTTACGTCATATAGAACTGCCCGACGCCAATTTTATTTATCAGCTCTACAACCAACCGAGCTTTATAAAATATATCGGTGATCGTGGAGTGCATTCCTCAAAAGATGCCGAAGTTTTCATTAAAAAAGTACACAATAACTATCAACAATTTGGCTTCTGGCTTTATCTTATTGAACGAAAAGACAATGGGCAGGCGGTTGGAGTTAATGGCCTGATTCAGCGCGATTATCTGGACGCACCGGATATCGGCTTTGCGCTGGCGAATCAATTCTGCGGTCAGGGCTATGCCAAAGAATCTTCTCTAGCTATCCTTCAACATAGCAAAGCACAGGGGCACAGCCACCTTTACGCCATTACATCTCCTAATAACCACCTTTCAGAACACCTTCTTAAAAAACTTGGCTTTCAATTCCAGCGCCAAGACTATTTCGACAATAGCACTTCGCCTATTAACCTGTTTCAATTACTCCTTCAATCGTGACTGGTTAATACACAACAACAGGCTGACTTTAAGGCTTTTGTTAAAAAAGGGGTTGCCTAATACTTGACCTAAGCTGTCAGAGAATCTATGATTTTTAGCAAATGGATTTTGAACTGATGGCATAAATGAATCGACAAACACTATTCAATGGACTGCAACTGCTGTTATTACTCTTCATCTGTTACAAAGTATTAGAGCTTGATAAGCGTACATCTAAACTTCAACAGACGACAACACCTGGCACTCAAGCAACTCCTATCTCTAAAGCAGATCAATTAAGTACTGATCATAATCCTTATTCACTATCATTAAGCTCTGATCAAGTTCGAACTGTAATTGCAGAGGAGCTTGATAAGGCTTTAGCTAATCATCCGGCAAACTCTCAAATAATGCCAGCCGATCAAAATCAAAACACTCGTTCACCAAACCCGGAGGCTGTAGCAGAAGTTAATAACCAAATTGTTAACTATATGAGCGATGGGACGCTTACTGAGTCAGAGCTTGCAACTATTGAGCGCTCAATGGCCCATATGAACGAATTCGAAAGGAAAAAAATTATTCAGCTGCTTGCAAAAAATGCGACAGATTTTTCTGTAATAATCACTCACTAAAATAGAAGGAACTTACTATGTTTTTAAGATCAATATTAACTGTTATGGCGCTTTCACTTTGCGCTACCTCTGCCAATGCTGGCTCCACTTCAGAAGTACCGGTAACTATCGATACTGAAAACTCAATAGCTTTTGGAAACATGGTCACAGCTCGCTTTTCAGATAATCCTGATGAAATTATCGGTTGTGGTGTACGTCACTATGCTTTCGCAGATGGAACCGAGTATTCATGGGGGTTCTGCCAGGCACGTGTTGAACCGGGTGTTCTCCAACTATGCTCAACAACTAACCCGGTTTTACTGGATAAGATGTCTAATATTAACGACTTTTCATATATCAGCTTTGGATGGGATGAGAATGATGAGTGTACTAACGTAGGGTTCTCTACTCAGTCACAATATATTCCTGAATTCCAAGACAAAAAAGATAAAAAGAATAAATGAACCTCCATACAAAAGCTCCCTCGGGAGCTTTTGTCTTAATGACATACCTGCAATATTTACTAACACTTTGCCTCCCTTTGTTGCGTTTTGTCACTTTCAAACCAACCTTCCTTGCGCTTAAATAAAACTATAGATTCAGTGAGGAACACACTATGTCATTATTATTAAATATTCTATGGTTACTGTTTGGCGGTATTTTCATCTTTCTCGGTTATATCGCAGGCGGTATCGCGCTTTGCTTAACTCTGGTTGGTATTCCGTGGGGTGTGCAGCTGTTTAAACTGGCCATCTTCTCGCTATTTCCGTTCGGGCAGGACACTCGAATGCGCGCCAACCAACCGCTGGCAGGCGTACCCAATGTATTATTGAATATTATCTGGCTAATTTTCGGTGGTATCTGGGTGGTGCTTAACCACCTGTTCTGGGGCTTATTCCTGTGCTTAACCATCATAGGCATCCCATTCGGTATCCAGCACTTCAAAATGGTTAAACTAGGGGTATGGCCATTTGGACGCGTGATTGTCGACTTAAAATCATTGCAGCCAGCTTAGTACAAAACAGATTTCATAAACTCTCTCCAAAGAGACTGTTCGGCCTGCTTCGGCAGGCCTTTTTTGTCTGATAGTTTCTTATCTTCATTTTTCTGCCACATTTGGCAATCACTCTCCATTTTCCCAATCTATTAACGTCACAGTCTATTGTTCTAATAACTCATAACAACTAATGAGTCAGGAGCAATCATGAAGCGGATATTATTTTTCTTATTGTGGGGAGCATTTTTTCTAGTCCTTAATACTGCCAGCCATGCTATCGAAGAAGCTTTTCCTTCGAGCATCAGCTATCGTTCACTAGAAAGCGATTTGACCTTTAAGCAACTTCCTCTTTCTACCGACATCGAGATGCACATTAATAGCGTCGTTTCTCGTGTATCAGTTAAGCAAACCTTTTCCAACCAATCGGAACAATGGCTCGAAGGCGTTTATCAATTTCCACTGCCAGAAAATGCCGCGGTCGACACTTTAAAAATGCATATTGGCCAGCGCATCATTGAAGGTGAAGTTCAGGAAAAACAACAAGCAAAACGTACTTATGAAAAAGCCAAAGCCGAAGGTAAGCGAGCCAGCCTTGTCGAACAGGTTCGGGATAATATATTTACGACCAAGCTGGCCAATATTGCACCGGGCGAAAGCATCACCATCCACATCGAGTTTCAACAACTTGTTCATAATGATGGCACTCACTTTTCTGTGCGTATGCCCTTAGGTATTACGCCACGCTACGAGCCGGTTGAGACAACACCAGAATCTAGTCATAGCAACAACGATGACCATGGCTACTATTCTTCAGATGACTCGGAAACCACTTATCTGGAAACCGTTTATCTCGAGACTCCTGCGTCTGACACCACTGAGCTTCCGCCAGCGGTCACCCAGTTCAATACAGGCACACAACCTGATCGCCCCGTCAATGTCACGGTTCATTTAAATCCAGGGTTTGATTTGTCGCTGCTGGATAGCCCCTATCATCAGATAGTCACTCAGAAGAATGGCGATCAATACACCATAAAACTGGAAAACCCTGCGCAAGCTGAGCGTGATTTTGTTCTTAACTGGCAACCGCAATTAGGCCAGGAGCCTAAAGTTGCTTTGTTTAGCGAAAACTATGACGATCATAACTATCATGTGTTGATGATGTTGCCGCCAACTCATGATTTTGTGCAACAGAAAACTCAGCCTCGTGAGATGATTTTTGTTATCGACTCTTCTGGCTCTATGTCAGGTGATTCAATGCAACAGGCTAAACAGGGTTTGTATTATGCACTGACTCAATTGCGTAACGAGGATACCTTCAACATTATCGACTTTGATCACGACGCTAATAAGTTGTTTGATGAAGCGGTTCCTGTCACACCATCGAATCTTGAAATGGCTAAATATTTTGTCGCC
>Ga0209345_10002823_pt1 | contig 18608 bp, 15 predicted proteins | sample Cruoilmetagenom7_FD_187294 | JGI IMG/M metagenome (GOLD analysis project Ga0209345, IMG submission 187294) | Oil polluted marine microbial communities from Coal Oil Point, Santa Barbara, California, USA - Sample 7 (SPAdes) (version 2) | ecosystem: Environmental > Aquatic > Marine > Oil seeps ...
ACGACGGACGGGTTTAGGATCGTTCAGTTTGGCGATTACGTCAACGTCATGCTGCGCACCGCGCTGATCCCGCAAACCGCCGAAAACATCGACGACGCGCAGGCCATGGTCGATTTCCTGACCCTGCTGGGCACACGCCCCGATCTTGTCGCGCTCTCGGAACTGCCGGCAATCGCACCCGATAGCTTTCAGGCAAATACCGCCCTGCGCCCGATCCGTTTCGGCCCCGGTCTGCTGGTCTTTCTCGATCAGCTAAAGCGGGGGGCGTTCCTGCGCAACTGGGAGGATTCTCTGCTGCAAGATTGAACAGCGCCGGACGCCTGAATCGAAACAACACAATCTCGCAAGTGCATTTTGTGTTTCGAGAGGCGAGAATAGTGCACCATTTCTCCATTTAGGCCTGTCAAATCCCCTAACACGGACGACAGCCGCATCGTGGTTCTCGACAACGCTACCGGGATTACCTCGTCCGATTATCAGCGCGCCTTCCGGCCTGCCGAAATCCCCCCCCAATGCAACGGGCCTGTCCAAATTCGGCATGGGGATGAAGAGCGCGCCATGCTGGTTCGCATCGAAATGGAGCGTCCACTCCAGCGCGTTGGAGCTCTTCGTGGACGTTGAGAGGCTGCGATAGAATGAGGTACCATGGCAGGAGCGTTTCCGTTGTCGTTACGATCCTCAGCGCTTCTTCTCTTAAAACCTCCCTGTATTCGTCCACTTTGACAGCCGTTGGAAGCTGTTCGTCATCCTCAACAAAGCCAGTCTCCACGGCTCCAGCCCGAAGGATTTCGGACAAGCAGTACCAAGCGATCCACCGTGGTGCATTTCGGGGCCCGCCTTTTTCAGTGAAGCCCGCTGCAACAAGTCCCTGTGGCAAGAGGGTCGTGTTGAAATCTGGCATACTGGCCCCGCAACGTCCTCATCGCCGCCCAGCGCGCAGGCTATTTCGTCCCGGCCCCGATCTGGGACGACATGCGTTCATTCGATGCCCGGCCCTTCTGCGGGGCCTTCGACATCGTCCTCGCCGGGTATCCCTGCCAGCCCTTCAGCGTCGCCGGAAAGCGCGGCGGCGCTGACGATCCCCGACACCTCTGGCCAGATATTGCCCGCGTCATCGGGGAATGCCGTCCCGCATGGGTGTTCCTCGAAAACGTCCCCGGTCACGTCAGCCTCGGCTTGGAAACCGTGCTGCGAGAGCTTTGGGACATGGGTTACACGCCTGCGGCGGGTCTGTTCTCTGCGGCAGAAGTTGGCGCGCCGCACCAGAGGCTGCGGATCTTCATCGTGGCCCACACCGATGAGCCTGCATCCCGGCGCGGATCGTTACAACCCGGCGGGGAACAGCGACTTCACCCGAAAGGCGGAGGCCTTGGCGCTGGGCATCACCAATTGGTCGACACCCAAGGCGACAGATGGCGCGAAGGGCGGAACACCACCCCTGACAGCGCAGGCGGCGCAATGGCCGACACCGGCGGCACAAAACTGGAAGGGCAGCAGCCCGGCCAGCGTGACGCGGGCGGATGGCAAGTCCCGGATGGATATTCTGCACTACCGGGCAGAGCAGGGATTCACCCGCCCGGACCCGGTGACCCCGCCGCATAGGCGTCGGTCCTCGCCGCACGCCCCGATCTCGCGCCCGCTCTGGGCTTCAATGACTGCCTCGCATGGGCGGGTCGTCTCGCGGCGCATCCTGAAAGCCCGAACACTGCGGCGGCTGAACCCGCTCTTCGTCGGATGGCTAATGGGCTGGCCCATCGGGCACGCGCTCTGCGCCTGCTCGGCAACGGAGTTCACCCTCTGGCAGCAGCACATGCGTGGCACACTCTCGCAGCTGCCCATGGCCTCGGGCCCGTGGATCTGGCGACCAAGCCAAGAGCCGGAGGGCCCAGCGCAAATGAATCTGTTTGAAGGATTGCTCCCATGAGCATGCAGGGACGGATCGGTCGTGCCGGTGGCGCAAAGGTGAAACGCGCGCTGGGCGTGCAGGCAGCGCTGGAATGGGCGTTCCGGGTGGAAAAGGCACAGTTGGAATTGCCCCAACCAAAGGACGTGGTCGAGGAAGGCTTCGGATTTGGCCTGGAGTATGTCCTGATGCAGCGTGCTGCGCTGGGCTGCAAGGTCGACGGCGGCCAGCCCAAGATGGGCAGCTACACCCACGCGGATGCAGAGGTGATTGCCGCCACCGTCGCCGCAATGCCCGACAGTCTGGGCGGCATCCGCATGGCAATCCGCATCGCGGAACTGGCCCGTGTGGGGCTGACCCCCGATTGGATGCCAGGCGTTGTTCCCCGCTGTGTGCCGGTCGAGACGCGGCAAAATCAGCACGGTGTTCGGGCCGTGACGGAAGTTGTGGGCTCCGAACGGGTGCTGACCCGGGGCAAATGGCGCACGGTCGAAGTTCTGGCCTGCCCGGTCACCTGGCGGCCGCATCCGCAACAGATCGCCTCCGCCCGTCGCGGCTATGAGGATTGGTGGCAGGCGCTGGACTGGGTGCGCGATGGGCTGATAATGGGGCGGATGCTGCGGGAGGTCGAGGTGACGGCGGCGATGCCGAAAGTGCGGCCTTGGCGCTGAGAGTCGCATCGACCTTACTGGAAACGGCATCTTGTCAAATGGCATATAACCTATATATTTGTGTCATAGAGGATTTGCCATGCAGTTTGCCACAATCGAACCCACCGCGTCCCGACCGGACCTTCCCGCCATCACGGATGAGGAGGCCGCCGCCCTCGCGCGCACCACCGTGAACCTGTTCCGCGCCTGGCAGCTCAGCGACATCGAGGCCCGCACCTTGCTGGGCGACATGGCCCAGCGCACATGGGCCCGCTGGAAGGACGGCAGTATCGGCCGGATCGACCGCGATTTGCGGGCGCGCATGGCAATCCTGATGGGGATTCACAAGGGCCTGCGCTATCTCTTCACCGATGCGGCGCGTGGTTACGCGTGGATCAGAAAGCCGAACGCAGCCTTCAACGGCCAAAGTGCGCTCGACGTGATGATGCGCGGCGAGATCACCGACCTGATCGACCTGCGCAGCTATCTGGACGCCGAGCGCGGGGCATGGTGACAGCGCCCACGCGCCGCGTCGTCTGGCCGCGCAGCGCCCGGATCATCCGCTCGATCTATCCGCCGATTGACCTCTTCGAGGATATCGCTGACCCTGCCGATTGGGAGGCACTGGCCTCGGCTGAGGCCAAGTTCAACCCGCGCATCCGCGACAGCATCGGTGATTTGGCGAAGGTGCCGGTGGCGCGGCGTGTCACCGGGCCGGGCGCAAGCTGGGTGATGGCGGCGTTTGTTCATTGCTCGCCACTTCGACCGGGGCGGTTCTCCGATGGGACATATGGTCTGTATTACGCAGGCGACAGCACCGAAGTGGCTATCGCCGAAACCATCCACCACCACAGCAAAACCATGCTGGCTACGAATGAGGCCTCCGGCTGGACATCGCAGTTCCGCGAGCTGATCGGATCGGTGGACGCGGACATGGACGATGTCACGGGGATGGCCGACCTGCTGGATCCCGACAACTACCGCCCCTCACAGGTGTTCGGCGCTGAGCGGCGCGCGGCGGGCTCCGATGGCATCACTTGGCCCAGTGTGCGCTATCAAGGCGGCCGCTGCATCGCCGCATTCTGGCCCGATGTCGTGCCGATCCCGACGCAAGGCGCGCATTACGCATATCACTGGAATGGCAGCGCGGTCGATTACGTCAAAAAGCTGGATACAGGTGAGATCATGAGCGTGCGCTAAAGCGGAGGACTGCCTCATAGCGCGACCTCAAATCAGCTTACAAAAGGTTCAGTAATTATCGGTCGCACGGCAATCTGATCGACGCTAAGCTGACGAAAAGTTTTTCTTGAGGCGTTTATGACTGCTGTTGATCGAATTCTTCAATCTTACCGTGATGCAGCCGTCACCGAACGTGAAAAGGGTACGTACTTCGAACGCCTTGCCTCTGCTTTCTTCCTGAACGACCCGGTTCAGGCCGAAGAATACGAAGCGGTCTGGTCGTGGTCCGCATGGGCGCAGGCGAACGGCTGGGACGGCAAGGATGTCGGGATCGACCTTGTCGCCAAACTGCGCAACGAGGATGGCTTCGCTGCGATCCAGGCAAAATTCTATGCCGCCGATACACGGATCCAGAAATCGCATATCGACAGCTTCATCTCGGCCTCTGGCAAGGACCCGTTCCGTCGGCGGGTCGTTCTCGACACGACAGAACAAGAGTGGGGGACAAATGCCGAGGAGATGATCCGCGGTCAGGCAATCCCTGTTGTCCGGATCGGGCTGACCGATCTGCGGGAAAGCCGGATCGACTGGACGATCTTCGAGGCACGGGGCGAGATCGTCTTGGCGGCGAAGAAAACCCTTATGCAGCATCAGCGCGATGCACTTGCAGACGTCAGCAGGGGCCTGGCTGCGGCCGATCGTGGCAAAATGATCATGGCGTGCGGCACGGGCAAAACGTTCACCTCACTGAAGATCGCCGAGACCATCGCGGGCAAAGGCAAGCGCGTTCTGTTCATGGTGCCGTCGCTGGCGCTGATGTCCCAGACGGTGCGCGAATGGACCAATGACACCGAAACGCCGATCCGTGCTTTTGCCGTCTGCTCCGATGCCCATGTGGGCAAGCGCCGCAAAAGCACCGATGACGTGGCCGAGATCGAGATCCACGATTTGGCGTTTCCAGCCACCACCGATCCGGCCAAGGTTGCCGAAAATGCGCGCGAGGACGATCCCGAGCGGATGACCGTCATCTTCTCGACCTATCAGTCCATCGTCACTCTGACCCGAGCGCAGGAAGCGGGCCTGCCTGCATTCGACCTCATCATCTGTGACGAGGCCCATCGAACGACCGGCGCGACACTTGGTGGCGAGGAAGAGTCGAACTTTGTCAAAATCCACAGCGATGATCATGTCGAGGGCCGCAAACGTCTTTACATGACTGCCACGCCCCGGATCTTCGGAGATAACGTTCGCAGCAAGGCCGACGAGGTTGGTGCTGAACTCGCATCAATGGACAACCCCGACCTCTTTGGCGAAACCCTGTTCTATCGCGGCTTTGGCTGGGCGGTGCAGAACGGTCTGCTGACCGATTACAAGGTCATCGTCCTGGCGATGGACGAGGGGCTGGTCAGTGCCGCGGTGCAAAAACGGCTCGGCGATGCGGGCAGCGAACTGGTGCTGGACGATGCCACCAAAATCATCGGTTGTTACAAGGCGCTGACCAAGATCGACCTCAAGACCGACGTCACCGCCGATCCCCATCCGATGCGGCGCGCGCTGGCGTTCGCCAAGGACATTCGCAGCTCCAAGCTGATCCGCGATGAATTCACCGCCGTGGTTGATGAATATCTGGGCCAGGACGGCTTGATCGACGATGAACCTGCCTCAGACCACCTCCAGTGCGAAATCGAACACGTCGACGGTACCTTCAACGCCAAAACGCGCAGTGCCCTCCTGGATTGGCTGAAGGCCGACGCAGGCGAGAACACCTGCCGCATCCTGACGAACGCGCGCTGCCTGTCCGAAGGTGTCGACGTGCCCGCCCTCGATGCGATCATGTTCCTGCACCCGCGCAAAAGCCAGATCGACGTGGTGCAATCAGTTGGCCGCGTCATGCGCAAGACCGACACCAAGAAGATGGGCTATGTCATCCTGCCGGTCGGCGTTCCCGCCGGTGTGCCGCCCGAACAGGCACTGGCCGACAATGAGCGCTACCGCGTCGTCTGGCAGATCCTGAACGCGCTGCGCGCCCATGATGAACGCTTTGACAGCACCATCAACAAGATGTCGCTGGGGCAGGATATCAGCGATACCGTCGAGATCGTCGGCATCAACGCCGAGTCCGAAGAGCTCCGATCCGTCACCGCCGTTGTCGACACGCTGCCAACGAAGACCAAGGCTGCCGGTTCGGGCATCGGCTCGGGCAGCGGTGGCAGCGGCGATGATGTCATCGAGGGCCCGGGACCGACCCAGACGGAGATGACTTTCTCCATCGACGAATTCTCCCGCGCCATCATGGCCAAGATCGTCAAGAAATGCGGCACCCGCGACTATTGGGAGGATTGGTCCGCCTCCATCGCCGAAATCGCCAAAAGCCACATCACCCGCCTGACCGCGCTGCTGAAAGACCCCGACAGCGACCCGCGCACAGCCTTTGACGGGTTTCTGGCCGAGCTGCGTGACGATCTGAACGACACCATTTCTGAGGCCGACGCCATCGAGATGCTGGCCCAGCACATCATCACGCGGCCCGTGTTCGAGACCCTGTTCGAGGGGCACAAGTTCACCGCCGAAAACCCCGTGTCGCGCGCCATGCAGCGCGTGCTGGATGTGCTGAACGAGGCCAACCTCGACAAGGAGTCCAAGGACCTCGAAAAGTTCTACGCCAGCGTCAAGATGCGCTCGCAGGGCATCACCGATCCGCAGGCCAAGCAAAAGCTGATCGTCGAGCTTTACGACAAGTTCTTCCGCAACGCTTTCCCCCGCACGACCGAAAAGCTGGGCATCGTCTATACCCCGGTCGAGATCGTCGATTTCATCCTGCACTCGGTCAACGAGATGTTGCAGGAGCATTTTGGCCAGACGCTGGGGTCCAAGGGCGTCCACATCATCGACCCCTTCACCGGCACGGGCACCTTCATCACCCGGCTGCTGCAATCCGGCCTGATCGCGCCCGAGGAGCTGGAGCATAAGTTCCGCCACGAGATCCACGCCAACGAGATCGTGCTGCTGGCCTATTACATCGCTGCGATCAACATCGAAGCGGTCTATCAGGGGATCGCCGATAGCGACGAATATGTGCCATTCGAGGGAATCTGCCTTACTGACACCTTCCAGATGTATGAGGGCAAGGACGAACTGGCGCTCTACATGCCCGACAACTCCGAACGCCGGACCCGGCAGAAGGAACTGGATATCCGGGTGATCGTGGGGAACCCCCCGTATTCTGCGGGGCAAAGCAGCGCCAACGACAACAACGCCAATGTGGGCTATCTGGGTCTGGATGGGCGCCTGAGGGACACCTACGCGGCGCGCTCCTCGGCGACCAACAAGAACGCGCTCTACGACAGCTACATCCGGGCGATCCGGTGGGCTTCTGACCGGATCGGGGACGCGGGAATTGTCGCCTACGTCAGCAATGGGGGCTGGCTTGACGGGAACGCAGCGGACGGGATGCGTGCCTGCTTGGCAGAGGAGTTCACGGACCTATACATCTTCCACCTTCGCGGTAACGCGCGCACCAGCGGTGAGCGCCGTCGTAAGGAGAGAGGCAACGTTTTCGGTGAAGGCACTCGCACGCCCATTGCCATAAGCGTTTTCGTCAAGAACCCGAACGCGGCGGAGCATGGCCGCATCTTCTTCCATGACATCGGCGACTATTTGGACCAGAAGCAGAAGCTGGCGATCATTCGTGACTTCGGCGCGGTAAAGGGGATCAGCAACGCGGTCGGCTGGCAACGGATCACACCGGACGATCAGAATGATTGGCTGAACCAGAGAGATGCGAGCTTTTCAGATTTCTGGTGTATTTCCGAGCGAAAATCGGATGATGGGAACGGCATTTTCAGCACTCAATCGAGAGGGCTCGAAACAGGCCGCGATGTTTGGTGTTACAATTCATCGCGTGACGCGCTTATTTCCAATATTCGATTGTGTGTTGCGGAATACAATCACGGGCTATTCCAATGGGAGGCGTCCGGAGGTGACGCCGATGCCTTTATGAATACTGATGCGACCAAAATCAGTTGGACTCGCGCGCTGATGAACGACTTTAGGCGCAAGAAGTCCCTGTCCGCGGCTGATGGTGATATTGTCCGAAGCATCTATCGACCGTTTTCGCACCAATGGCTTTTTCAGAGCCGGAGATTGAACAACGTTGTCGGAGAGATGGCTCGCATCTTCCCCAAAGATGCGCCTACCGGAGAGAACCGAACAATATGCGTCCCCGGGCGAGGCGGTGACAAAGGCTTCTCCGCGCTCTTGGTCGACTCGACCCCGGATCTAAATTTGGCTCCCGGCATGGGAGGCTACCAATGCTTCCCCCTCTATCTCTACGACCAGCAGGACGAAGAGTCCGGCGGCCTCTTCGAAGGCCAGTCCTCCGGACTCCAGCGCCGCGACGCGATCACCGATGCCGGGCTGGCGCATTTCCACGCGGCCTATCCGGGCGAGGAGATCACCAAGGAGGACATCTTCTACTATGTCTACGGCCTGCTGCACTCAAACGACTACCGCGACCGCTACGCCGATAACCTGACCAAGGAACTGCCCCGCATTCCCTGCGTCAAAACCTACGCTGATTTCCGCGCCTTCGCGGAGGCTGGTCGCGCGCTGGGCGATCTCCACGTCAATTACGAAACGGTGGAGCCATACCCCATCACCTACAAGCAGGGCACGCCCGAGCTGTGGAACGTGGGCGACGCAGAGGCCTTCTACCGCGTGACCAAGATGAAGTTCGGCGGCAAGGCCCGCGACAAGGACAAGACCACGGTGATCTACAACGCCAACATCACCATGACCGATATCCCGCTGGAGGCCTACGACTATGTTGTCAACGGCAAGCCCGCGCTGGAATGGGTGATGGAGCGCCAGGTGGTCAAGACCGACAAGGCCAGCGGCATCGTCAACGACGCCAATGATTACGCCAATGAGACCATGAACAACCCCGCCTATCCGCTGGAGCTGTTCCAGCGGGTCATCACCGTGAGCCTGGAGACGATGAAGATCGTGGACGCGTTGCCGAAACTGGACCTGCCGGAATGAACCTCAAAACGCTGCTCATCACCCTCGCGCTGATCCCGTCTGGCGCGCTTGCGCAACAGGGCTTCAGCTGTTCCTACGGCGACCGCGGTGCCTGCCTTGGTTTTGGCGAAACGGTCTGCTCCAGCAGCGGAATGTGCGTGAATGAAAACGCCGCGTGTTTCGACCGCTACCAATGCGATTACGAAGGCTTCACCTGCCGATCCAACGTGACCGAATGCACCGAGGCCCATGACGCCCTGCTGCGACGACACAACGAGCTGGTCGACGATTTCAACGAGAACCTCGAAATCGCGAGGGGGATGGCGGCGCGGCTGGAGGAGGTGGAAACCTGCCTGATCTACGCGAACACGCTGGAGGACGCCAAGCTATGCGCGCCATGACTGCCCATCTGGCACGCCGGGTCTTTTGGGCAAAAGCAGAATGCCGCCCGGATCCATTCGGCCCGTTGCGGTATTGTTCAGAAAGGGTGTCCCATGGCGCTTTTTAACTGGCTGTTCGGCCGAACCCCGGAATCGTCTCAAACTGCCGCTACTGGCCAGCGGACGCCAGAAACCGCCCGCCCCTCTCCCAGACCTGCCTTCGCCCACGCAGACCGCGTGCCGGAGGGCAGCTTCCGCTTCATCGCACTGGACGTTGAAACCGCCTGTAGCGATGTGGCCAGCATCTGCCAGATCGGCCTGGCCTGTGTTCAGCCCGACAATCAGATCCAGACCTTCTCGATGCTGGTCAATCCAGGCACACGATTTGACCCGTTCAACATACAGCTGCACGGCATCGGACCTGATCATGTCGCCAATGCGCCCCATTTCCCCGATGCGTTGGGGTCGATGCTGCAGCTGCTGACAAATCATCACCTCGTTCAGCACAGCAACTTCGACAAGCGGGCTATGAATGCCGCCTGTGGTTTCTGCGGGATCGACACCCCGGACCTTCGCTGGAGTGACAGCGTCAGGATTGCGCGACGTGCTTGGCCAGAGTTGAAGGGGAACGGCGGACACGGGCTGGCGAACCTGAAGCGCACGCTGGATCTCCAGTTCCATCATCATGACGCTGGCGAAGACGCGCGTGCCGCGGCGATGGTCGTGCTGCACGCCGAAGCTCATCTTCGACTTCCCTTTGAGGAACTGATCAAGCCCGCCCCGAAAAAGAGGTTTTCTGCTGCAATCACCATGGACGGCGATCCTGCCGGTGCGCTGGCCGGTTCCGTGGTGGTCTTCACGGGTGCGCTGGGCATGTCCCGGAGCGAGGCCGCTGAACTCGCGGCCCGCGTCGGCATGACCGTAAAGGCGGGAGTGACCAAGCAGACAACGCATCTGGTCGTGGGCGATCAGGACCTGACAGTCCTTGCTGGACATACCAAAAGCAGTAAGCATCGAAAGGCAGAGGAAATGCAGAGCGGTGGGCATCCTATCCGCATTATTGGCGAAAGCGACTTCAAGAGCCTTGTTGCCAACGCCAAGGTAAGCTGATCCCCCCTTGGCATGGTTCCTCCCGGCCCCCGAACGTATACGGGGGGGCGCAGCGCGGCATTTTTCTAGCGACTGGCTTTTTCACCGGGGAATCCAGGCGGAAGCCACCTCGGCGGCATCCCAAAATAAAGTCACGATATTACAGCGGCTTACGTTGGTCCGCTTGGCTTTCAAGGTGGATTTTACTATTTCTGTCAAGAATCCACCCCGGGAATCCAGGGAAGCCACCCTGACCCGAAGCCAGCCAGCGGAAGCCACCTGTCCGGAAGTCGTTGATTCCACGCTGTTTTCCGTTTGACAAAGCTGCCCCCCTTGACCTACCTATTGATCATCGAAGAATAGCGCCCGGAGGGAACCCCTCTCGGGCGCTTTCGTTTTCCCCATATTGCGGATGCTGATTGCGGCGCTGCCAGTCTTGGCCGTGCGCATCGGTGTGCCCATGACCTGCCACGGGATTTTTCTTCCACCGCCGATTAGAGTCCGCCCCAACTTGAGGACGGATAATGAAGCGAACAAGATTCACGGACGAACAGATCATCGGTATCCTGGGCGAACACGAGGCCGGCGCGAAGTGCGCTGATTTGTGCCGCAAGCATGCTGGTCATTGGATTTCGTCCATGACCAGTTCGCCAATGGCCAGCGCTTCCGCGTTCTCAACGTGGTCGATGACGTCACGCGCGAATGCCTGGCTGCGATCCCAGATACTTCGATCTCGGGGCGGCGAGTAGCGCGTGAGCTTTCGACCCTGATGGAGCGCCGCGGGAAGCCCGACATGATTGTTTCGGACAATGGGACGGAGCTCACCTCGAATGCCATCCTGCGGTGGTGTAACGAGACCAAGGTCGAGTGGCACTACATCGCGCCGGGCAAGCCCATGCAGAACGGCTTTGTGGAGAGCTTCAACGGGCGAATGCGCCCCTCTCGGCAGATTGCTTCGCAATCGCCTGCCGGGCAATGGACGAGCTGCTCAACGAGACCATGTTCCGGAACCTGGCGCACGCGCGCGCCGTGATTGCGGCTTGGGCTGCCGACTACAACACCGAGCGCCCGCATTCGGCCTTGGATTACCAAACCCCGGCCGCCTACGCACAGACCCTGACCACCGCAATCGCCCGCCCCGCTGCGCGAGATGAAAGCTCCGCGCGTCGGGCGATTGCTCAACCTGCGCCAAACGGCGTAAACACCAACCGGGCTCCGGTCGCGGCTGGATGAAATTTCAGTGGCAGGTCAATACCGCCGGTGATTGCCAAGAGAATGCATCACGCGATTGTTCCCACGAAAAAATCTTGACAGCCCGCCAAATCCTGTCGCCGAGCTGACTTTCAAATTGAACCAAACGAAAGTCAGCTCAGGGCCGGAAACGACCAACCGCGCATCTCCAGAGGCCATCTCCCCTGCCGCATCATCTTCCAACGATTTTCCCGCGGACAGATTTTCTTCGTATCTGCTTACCGAACATTACGGACATGGCGCGGACACGGACAAAACACCAACGTAAAAAACCATCCGAGGGTGGCCACTAAATTATTGTAATTCATGATGATTTTTGGTTGCGGGGACAGGATTTGAACCTGTGACCTTCAGGTTATGAGATAGCTACAGGTGATTTCGACGGGATGCGCCGAAATACGCTCCGCTACTGCATCTTACTGATATCAATCTATTATTCTTGACGCTTCGCGCGCTCAGCTACTACCCATGACGACAGATTTGGCGTCCGGCTGCTTCCACTATGCTTCCACGGGCGTTTTGGAAGCAGTCGTTATCTGGAGGGCTGGCGCTATGAAGCTGACGAAACGAGCGGTTGAGGGGCTGGAGACGAAGGCCGCAGACTACTTCATCTGGGACACCCAGATTGCAGGGTTCGGTGTACGCGTTATGCGCTCAGGCGCGAAGACCTATCAGGCACAATATCGGCAGGGCGGGCGAACGCGGCGTATCGCGCTGGGTCGGCACGGCTCGATCACTGTGGATGAAGCGCGCAGGCTTGCCCGCGAGGTCATGGGACAGGTCGCACGCGGCGACAACCCAGCCGAGGAGATCGCACAACAGCGGCGCGCACCGAGCATGGCGGCACTTTGTGAGCGGTTCTTTGAGGACCATGTGCGCCAGCGCTGCAAGCCGACGACGCAAGGCGAATACCGCCGCGCTATCGACCTATTTATCAAGCCAGCTATCGGCAGCTTTCGCATCGCTGATGTTGCACGCAAGGATATCGCCGAGCTGCACCACAAATACCGTGGCAAGCCCTATCAGGCGAACCGCACGCTCGGGGTGTTGTCCAAGATGTTCAACCTCGCCGAGGTCTGGGGGTTACGCGCGGACGGCTCCAACCCGTGCCGCCACGTTCCGAAATACCCCGAGGTTAAGCGCGAACGCTACCTTAGTGCAGAAGAGATGCTGAGACTGGGCAGCGTCCTTGCGGCAGCGGAGCGGATGGGCACGGAAACGCCGCACGTCGTTGCCGCGTTTCGCTTGCTGATCCTGACAGGGTGTCGCCTTGGCGAGATCCAGACCCTTCGCTGGGACTACGTGACGCCGCAAGGGTTGCGCTTGCCCGAAAGCAAGACCGGAGCGCGGCGCATTCCCTTGCCCACGGCCGCGCGTGAGGTTCTCGACGCCCTGCCCCGCAGCGATACGCCCTATGTAATCGCGGGAGCATTAAAGGGCGGCCACGTCACGGACCTACAGAAACCGTGGCGGCGCATCCGAGCGCAAGCATGTCTGGAAGACGTGCGCATCCACGATCTGCGCCATACTTATGCGTCAAACGCGGTGTCGAACGGCTTATCAATTCAGATGGTCGGCAAGCTGCTGGGCCATACGCAAATTCAAACGACCATGCGCTACGCTCATCTTGCAGACGATCCTGTGAACCGTGCTGCTGAGGAAAACGCGGCGCGGTTGAGTGCGGCAATGTCGAGCCAGGCAATTCCTCTGCGTGTTGTAAATTGAAGTGGCACGGCGTAGGCGCTTTCGGCCCGCAGCCGACATTCAACACGCTGTCTCATTGCTGCGCTTGCAGCCCGCATAGCAGACATTGGCTGCGCCTCAAAAACTTGATTTGGCGGAATTAACTAATCGTGGAACGAAGCAGAAGTTGGTTGGTGGTTTCAGCATTGGTGTTGCCTACCGCTGCGAACACCTGCAAGCTCAACCCTAGGATTAAATTGGGGTAGGTATGGTTGTAGCACATTACAATAAGCTGTTGACGCTTAGTGAAGCTGCTTTGAATAGTCTAAGCGAAGATCTTGAACGCTTGGAGATTTTCACATCGGCTCACAATCAAGCTGCGGATTTAGATCAGCTGAATAAGCTTCTAGTCAATCGCGTTGAAAAACCAATGTTTGAGCTTGCCCGACTTGAGTATCAGCAGGCTGTATTCTCCGCTTCAATCGCGCAATATCGACAAGCTCATAAAGGTCTTCGGCTTTTTCTAGAGCTAACCCTTTGCTCAGTTCTTTTCTCGGCCCATGAGATTGATTCTTACCTTTGGCTTCGCGGCAAGAAGGACTCCAGCTGGAAGTCAATAAACTGCGTAAACAGCGGTGTTTTTTCCAAGCACTTTGTAGGTGCCTTTTTTGAAGAATTGACTGATTATTGCGATCAGTATCAGTCGCTTGCTGCAAAGCTATACAGAGAATGCTCGGAGTTTGTTCATGGAAATAGGCAATCATTCGGAGATATGAATCATCAGATTTCTTATAGTGCAGATAGCCTCGAAGTTTGGGCAGATCGTGCTGACACAGCTCAACTTCTGGTAAAATTCGCTTTTGTTAGCCGATATCTTAAGAATGCATCAACCGAAACAAGAAATGAGCTTGAGGTCATGTTGCTAGAGGACTTTGGTACGCTTTCAGCGGTGCAATCCATTTTTGGGGAAGAACCTGATGAGTGACTTTTTTTACCGTACTGAGGACATAGGCCCAAAAGACGTTCTGAATTACTTTGTCGAAACTGAGGAAGATCGCTCGGCAATAAACCAGATTAAGAGTCGCACCCCAACAGTGTTGGTCGGGAGTCGAGGAGTTGGAAAATCATTCTTGATGCGAGTTGCTGAACAGGAGCTGGCTGCTGAGTATGCCGAACAGAAGGTCGTACCAGTCTACGTGACCTTCGTTACAAGTTCTCTCCTTCGATCTGGTGACCCAGATCAATTCAGGCATTGGATGATTGCTCGGATTTGTCGAGCCGTCTTACGCAAAGTCAGAAAAATGGGGTTGTTGTCGTCGACCCCTAGCAGTGTCAACATTCTTGCTGGATTGCCGGCAGGTCACGCGGATACCGATGGCTTGGCCGAATTGATACGTTCCTATGAAGAATCATGGAAGACGCCTGGGCAGAACGTTGACGCGAGTGGAATACCCGATATTGAAGAGGTGAAAGAAGCACTCGAAGACTTGGCAGAAGAACTTGGAGTCAACCGCTTTGCTCTGCTGATGGATGAAGCTGCCCACATCTTCTTACCTACGCAGCAGCGTCAGTTCTTCACGCTTTTCCGTGATCTCCGCAGTCATTGCGTAACTTGTAACGCCGCAGTCTATCCCGGCGTCACAAGCTATGGAGATACTTTTCAACCGACGCATGATGCGACAATGGTTTCCCTGAACCGTGACATTAATGACGCTGGTTATGTTGGAAGCATGAGGCAGATCGTAGAGAAACAAGCGGACTCTACTTTGCTTAAGAGAATTACAAAAAATGGACAGAATTTCTCGGTTCTTGCATACGCCTCTACTGGTAACCCCCGTCTACTCTTGAAGACTGTTTCTGATGCTCCGAACATTAACTCAACTGAAGTTAATTCAGTTGTTCGAGAGTTTTATCGGGGTGGAATTTGGACAGAACATTCCGCTCTTTCAGAAAAATATGTCGGACACAAAGCCATAATCGATTGGGGTCGAGACTTCATCGAAGATATTGTGCTGCCTGAACTAAAACAAAAGAATGACGGGTACTTGGAGCGCGAGAAGAACTCGACATCATATATCTGGATTCACCGAGATGCGCCTGAGATTATCAAAGAAGGCCTTCGTATCTTGTGTTACACAGGTATCTTAACAGAACATTCTGGTGGAATTCGCGCAACGCGGAGTGAAGTTGGGCGACGCTACACTGTAAATCTGGGTTGCTTGTTCGCGCAGGAGGCAACGCCTTCGACTACCTCGTTTAACATCGCCAGATCTCTGACACCAAAGAGAATGAGCGAGTACGGGGTCAACCACTCGGCTTTCGCACCCCTCGCCGACCTAGGCCTCGACTTATCAGCTATTCAAGAAGGCTTCAACTTAGAGGAACAACTGGGCAAACCAAACACTGTATTGGATATCACAGTTTGGCAACGATCAAAGCTAGATGAACTGGAGCTAAACACGGTCGGATCTGTATTGGCCGCGACCGAAGCCGAACTAAAAGAAGCCCACTATGTTGGTGATGTTCGCGCAAGAAGAATGCGCAATGCAGCAATCGCTTCAGTACTAGAATACTTGTCGGGTTAATAGCGAACGTCAGCTTTGGCGAAGGTGCACTGTGATTGTTGCTGTTGTGGCGAATGACAGGTTTCCGCCCTTAACGCAGTCTATCAGCCAACCCGACTTTCTCAGATCGCGAGAGGGCCTTCAGCTCAGCATTGCAACCGTCAAGCCACTCTTCAAAGTTATCAACTGTGATGGAGTCAAGGTGAGCGGCACTTATCCCGACGCCCAGCATCTGGCGGATCAACATTCGGCGACGATGTTGGTCATGGAGTTCAAGTATGAGTGGCTCAGGCACCCCGCTTGCGACCTCAGCCAGACCACCGGCCAGCTCGCAGCGTATTAAAGACCAGATAGGTGCATCAGGCCAGCGGGCGCGGTTTGTGTCGGTCGTGGGGACGGTGTAGCGCACGCGCTCGCACATATCGGCCATACACTCGGCAAGGCGATTTTGCAGATGCGACCAGAGGGTGATGTCCCAGCGATCCTTGAGACACTTCTTCATGGCTCGGAACTCAATACGCCAAACACGGCTTGAGGACGCGTCGGCCATATCGAGTGGTGACTTTCCGGCCTTGGCACGATTGGCGTTCCAGATTTCTGGCCAGTGCACCTTTCCCTTATCCATAACCTCCTGCCGCTTGTCATAGAGAATGACCTGGCGGTTCGGAGTCTTGCCGATTGTGATCGAGGTGATACGACCGGACCGCCCATTGCTGGTGCGACTGTCGAGTTCCTCATGTGTCGTCTGCCCTGTGCGGGAATGCATAACAAAACAATGGGGATCAGGGCTGAAGTCAGGCGCCAGAATGTCGATAGCGTAGTCCACGCGGGCGATACTTTCACCACTGGGAGCATAGCGAATACCGAGGGTGTTCATGGTCGCGTAGAGATCGGCGCGAACCTGCTCAAGACCGCGCAGAGCCAGCGGAAGAGCGCGACACGAGACGCGAACGCCCCAAGGATCGCCCGCCTTGGGAACCTTAAAGAACCACACAGCACCTAGCGGGCCGGTATCGCATTGATAACGGTATCCGCCACGCGCCCCAGTTTGAGCAACGGAGAGTATAAGGTCTGCAATGGGTAAGATAGCGGGGGTCTCGGTGGCCACTGCATGAGCCTTCGCTGCTTCAAGCTTGTCAACCAGCTCTAATGGCAAGGCGGCACAGAACGACACGTCCAACCCATCAAAGCCCTTGTGCAGGATATCCATCAGGGAAGCCCTGCAAATGTATTTCTAGAGGGGGGTGCTACAAAGACCCCCCTCCTAAACAATTCACTCGGCACACGGCACGCACGCAGACGCGCGCGGCGCTGCACGCCACACTCACGCGCGCGCCGTGCGCCGAGTGATGCGAAGAAAAATCTGGGAGACAGTGATAGATCACCCTGAAGTGTGCGCACGGCGACCACTCTCGACCCATGCAAGAACATCGCCGCGCCGATAGCGGACGGACCGACCAAGCTTAACGTACTGCGGGCCACACCCTGACACGCGCCATTTCTGGATGGTGCGAACGGAGTGGCAGATGAGATCGGCGACAGTCCCTTCATCGAGAAGCCGGTCGGGGTCAGTAAGAGGTAAAGTTGGCGCGGTGGTCATAACTTGCTCCATCAAGAATGCGATGAAGCCACCCTAGGAGCCGCGATAGATCGGCGCATCGATAAGCGCTGGACGTAATTACTGTTTTTAGAACGCCTATTTGTGCGAGTTACGAAGTTCGCGCTCTTTCTTAAGATAGTACCGCAGCTTGTTGACGATCTCTTTCTCAGAACGGTCCGGCTTCAGTGGCTGGTATGCAGCGACACAAAACCGTGCAGCGTCCGAGAGAGCCGCGCCGCCTTGCTCATCGAGGGTAAACTTACGGCCCAAGTCACGTTCCCAAATACGCATCATCGCACGTAGCCATTGGGTAAAAGGCCAATCGGCGGGCCGACCCTTACTGCGATGGGCCTCATCCCACGCCAACGTGCTGCTAACAGAAGTCTTCAAACCATCAAGCAGCTCAAACAAACTAGGCAAAAAGATGGTGCCAAGTTCATCCTCAGCAAAACTATGGCGCTGGAGCACGATCGCAACATCGCCAAGCTCCTCAATCCAATCACGACGAAGATGGTATGCTCCATCAGAGGGGTCAGCGAATCCGTTCGACTTGGACACAATGCGCCAAGCTTCATCATCCATGGCTTTCAAGTGAACTGATGTCGCTTCGAGAGACTTATAAAGCCGTACCAGCTTTTGAGACACGCGCCTGCGGGCCTCTGGCGATGCATCCGAGTTGCTCACCAATTCAGCGGCGGCAGTTTCAAGGGCAGTCATAAGCCCTCCCTCGAGAGCATCTGGTATCTCAAACACCTCACAAAGCTCAGCGCCGATTGCATCGGAATAATAGGATTGCGAACTCGCTATAGCCCAGTCCAGATCTTCAGGGGCGATACCATGGATCATATGCTGTCAAACCTCGCTCATTATCTCATGCCCAGTTTTCAGCACGGATGACGAGGGATGCAAGCGATCAGCGATGCCCTTGAGGCAAAGATAGGAAGCTTGCGTGCAGAATATCCGCCACAGCTATCATTGCGCTCCTACTGCTTCCACAGTGCTTCCACGGGCGAAGTTCCAACGCCAAAAGCCACCCTGAGGTGGCTGTTAGCGTATTGTAATGCTTTAGGAATTTTGGTTGCGGGGACAGGATTTGAACCTGTGACCTTCAGGTTATGAGCCTGACGAGCTACCGGGCTGCTCCACCCCGCGCCAAAATCATTCATCATATGAGAGCGGAGGAGGTATTGACAGGTTTGGCGGTGACCTACTCTCCCACGTCTTGAGACGCAGTACCATCGGCGCGGCGGCGCTTAACGGCCGAGTTCGGGATGGGATCGGGTGTATCGC
>Ga0209345_10002824_pt1 | contig 18602 bp, 16 predicted proteins | sample Cruoilmetagenom7_FD_187294 | JGI IMG/M metagenome (GOLD analysis project Ga0209345, IMG submission 187294) | Oil polluted marine microbial communities from Coal Oil Point, Santa Barbara, California, USA - Sample 7 (SPAdes) (version 2) | ecosystem: Environmental > Aquatic > Marine > Oil seeps ...
GCAGGTACAGCTTTAGCGAACTATTATTATAATTCCAATTGTAAAGTTATTGGTGGTGAACCAATGCAAGTAAATGATGCATATCGTTCTTTACAAAATGGGGAAATTGAATACAATGAACATTCTAACACAATAGCTGACGGATTGAGAACTCATTTAGGAGATGTCAATTTTCCAATCATTAAAAAATTAGTTGATGAAATTATATGTGTTTCCGAAGAAGAAATTATAGAAGCCATGCAAATTATTTGGGAACGTATGAAAATTATTATTGAACCTTCAAGTGCTGTTCCATTTGCAGCTGTTTTAAATAACAAAAAACACTTTATCGGAAAAAATATTGGGATTATCCTTTCAGGAGGGAATGTAGATATCAGTAAATTACCTTTTTACAAAGATTAAGTTATCTTTAGCCCTTTCATAAAAAAAATAATGAGGGGCAAAATATTTTTTTTTATTGGACTACTTGTGTTTTCTTTTGTACAAGCACAAGATATAAAACCTGAAGCTTTTACAATAGATGCTAATTATTTCTATGGCTCTATCCTACGGCATAATAAGGATATTTCACATTTAATTACTGAGCACCCAAAAGGGCTAATTATAAGTTATAATAGAAAAACTTTTGGAGATAAAAGATGGCAACGAGCCTATAATTATCCAGATTGGGGTGTTTCATTTATTAATCATAATTCTAATAATAAAGCCTTAGGAGATAATTATGGATTATATGCACATCTTAATTTTTATTTTTTAAAAAGAAACTTGCTATTTAGAGTTAGTGAAGGTGTTGTTTATAATACAAATCCTTTTGATATTGAATCTAACTTTAAAAACAATGCCTATGGAAGTCATGTTTTATTAGGAACTGCTTTATTATTAAATTATTCCAAAGAAAACCTTTTTAAAGATATTGGTATTCAGGCAGGAATTACTTTATTACATTACTCAAATGCTAATTTAAAAGCACCAAATACGAGTACAAATACTCTTGCTTTTAATGTTGGTCTTAACTATAAATTTCAGAATGAAGAAATTCCAAAAGAATATAGTACAGATTCTACAGGAACTAAATATACTGAGCCAATTAAATATAATATTGTATTAAGAGGTGGTATGAACGAAAGTGATTATTTAAATTTAGGACAGCATCCCTTTTTTATAGTTTCAGCTTTTGCAGATAAAAGAGTTAGCTATAAAAGTAGTTTGCAATTAGGAACAGATATTTTCTTTTCGAAATTTTTAGAAAAAGAAATTGAATACCTTTCTGCAGCATTTCCAAACTATAATATCAAAGGAGATGAAGACTACAAGCGTGTTGGAATTTTTGTTGGACATGATTTACATTTTGGAAAATTTGCAATCAATACTCAAATAGGATATTATGTGTACTATCCTTATGAGTTTGAAGGTAGAATATATCAACGATTAGGTTTTAAATATAAGGTGTATAAAAATATATTTTCTGAGGTTTCACTCAAGTCTCATGGAGCAAAAGCTGAGGCAGTAGAATTTGGTTTAGGAATACGATTATAAAAATGAAAAGATTAGTTTACATATTATTTTTGATAGGATTCATTTCATGTAATAGTGAAGATGCATCAGATTGCTTTCAAACAGAAGGAACTATGATTCAAGAGGAATTTAATCTTGGTTTTTTCGAAAAGATTAGAATAGAAGATGATATTACGCTTATTTTAAAACAAGCTTCAGAACAAAAAATTATCATCGAAACTGGGGAAAACTTATTATCTGATGTCTCTGTTTTTATTGAAAATGAAACCCTTATAATTCAGGATAATAATGGGTGTAATTTCATAAGAAATTATGGAGTTACAAAAGCAATTGTAAGTGTTCCTAACCTTATTGAAATAAGAAATAGCTCTTCAGAAAAAGTGATTGGAGAAGGAAATTTACAGTTCCCTGAGTTAATACTTACAAGTAATTCTACAGGAAATGTTGAAGACACAAACAAAAGTGGAGATTTTGAATTACAATTAGAATGTGATAATCTAATTGTAAATGCTAATGGTCAAAGTGTTTTTTATATTTCAGGGACTTCTAATAGAGCTAGAATTAGTTTTGGAGATGAATGGCCACGATTTGAAGGTGAAAACTTTATGATCAACAACTTAACTATTTTTCAAAGAAGTGCTACAATAATGAAAGTGAACCCAATTGAGAAAATTTCAGGTGAAATAAGAGGGACTGGAAATGTGATTTCTGTACACCGCCCTCCAATTGTTGAAGTAGAAGAATTTTTTAGTGGCACTTTAATATTTCAAGATTAGTTACATTTACGTTTTTAAAATTATAAATGAAGCACACCTTATTTCTACTTTTTGCCCTTGTGTTAAGTTCTACATTGCTTTCCCAAGAAAAAACAAAAAAACCTTTTTCTATTGGTGTTGATTATTTTTATGGAAATATTTTTGAGCATAATATAGATATAGGCCACCTAATTGTAGGTCATCCAGAAGGAGTAATGATTTCTTATAACCGAAAGACTTACGGTTTAACAGAAGCAGAACAACTTCATAATTTTCCAGATTGGGGTTTCACCTTTATGTATCAGAACATGAAAAACCCTGTGTTAGGAAACAACTATAGCCTTTACGGGCATTATACATGGTATTATCTTAACAGACATGTACAATTAACTGTAGGAACAGGAATAGGGTATAACACTAATCCATACGATATTGACACAAATTTTAAGAACAATGCCTACGGAACTTCTTTATTAAGTACGAGCTTGTTGAAATTTGGTTTTGTTAAAGAAAATATATGGAATGGGTTTGGTATAAATACCGGACTTTCATTTATCCATTATTCTAATGGTAATTTTAAAGCACCTAATACAAGTACAAATACATTTTCAGTTAATATTGGAATGACATATCAGATTGATCATGAAAACTTTCCAGAATATATTCTTTTAACTGAAGAAAATAAAACAGATTTTCGCGAACCTATTGCTTACAATTTTGTGTTGAGAAGTGGAATTAATCAGAGTGATTTAATTGGACAGAATCAAAGAGCTTTTTATGTTGTTTCTGCTTTTGCAGACAAACGCTTAAGTTTTAAAAGTAGTGTACAAGCTGGTGTCGATGTGTTCTTTTCAAATTTTATTAAAGATTATGTGGATTATCGTTCTATTGCATATCCGGAAGATGAATTAACAGGTGATGAAGATTATAAAAGAGTTGGTGTTTTTTTAGGACATGAATTACATTTTAATAATACCGCATTTACAAGCCAGTTAGGATATTATGTGTATTGGCCCAATAAATTTGAAAATAGAATGTATAATCGTTTAGGACTTAAACGTTATTTTTTCGATGGTAAATATTTCGGAATTGTTTCAGTAAAATCGCATTGGGCAAAAGCTGAAGCAATTGAATTTGGTGTTGGAATAAGAATCTAAAATGAAGGATATGAATAAATGGATACTCATAATGGTTTGCTTTCTATGTTTCAGTTGTGATTCTGAAAATGGATTAGACTGCTTTCAGAAAACAGGAACTATTATTCAGTCTGAAGTAGAAATAGCAGATTTCTCAAGAATAATTGTTTGGGAAGGAGTTCAGCTTTTTATTCAAAAAGGAGAAGTTAGAAAAGTTATAATTGAAACAGGTGAAAACCTTTTAAATGATATTGAGGTAACTGTACAAGATGGACAATTATCTCTTAAAAACAATAATGAATGTAATTATATTCGTGATTATGATGTCACTAAAATATATGTAACCACACCGCATCTTACTGAAATTAGGAATAGCTCAAGTCTAGAAGTTAGAAGTATTGGAGTTTTACAATTTCCAAGTTTAACATTATTATCTGAAGATTATGGAGCAGAAGATTTGTATCATATCGATGGAGATTTTAATTTGAACTTAGATGTTGATGAGATTCAAATTTCTTCTAATGGGTTTTCCAGTTTTGTGTTATCAGGAGCAGCAGAAAGAGCAGTTTTTGGATTTTATGCAAGTAACACTAGATTAGATGCGAGTGAATTAATTGCACAAGAAGTACAGTTATTTCATAGAAGTTCAAATGTTATGATTGTGAATCCTCAACAGGCAATTCGCGGAGAAATAGTAAGTATTGGCGATGTAATTTCAGTACATCAACCTCCAATTGTTGAGGTGGAAGAATTATATGAAGGACGTCTTATTTTTGAGTAGTCAATTCTGTAAACAACTTTTCTAAACTCGTATTTTTTTTATTAAGCTGAAGTATTTTTAGACCATTATCATGCGCATAGTCAAATACGATGGAACGCATGTCTTCTTGTGTTGAAAATGTAATTTGATATACAAATCCACCAATATTTTCTACTGAAGTAACTTTTGGGATTTTTTGCAAAGCCTGTTCTTCAACTTTATAATCAAATTCAACTTCAATCAATTGTTCTTTTTCACTAGAGATTTCTTGAAGTTTTTTATCTAATACAATTTCACCTTTATTAATAATAATAACACGATCACAGATCGCTTCAACTTCTTGCATGATGTGTGTTGAAAGTAATACCGTTTTATTTGAGGAGCTCGCAACAGATTTAATAAGTTCTCTAATTTCAATTAATTGATTAGGGTCTAATCCTGTAGTTGGTTCGTCTAAAATTAATACTTCTGGATTGTGTAATAAAGCATTTGCTAGCCCAACTCGTTGACGATATCCTTTCGAAAGTTGTTCAATTTTTTTATTGGCTTCTGGTAAAAGTCCTGTTTTTTCAATTACTTTTTCTATTTCTTCAGTTGCAATTTTATAAATATTTGCATTGAAAGTTAAATATTCTCTCACATACATATCTAAGTACAAAGGATTGTCTTCTGGTAAATATCCAACACTTTTTTGCACTTCTTTTTTCTCTTCTGAAATAGAATACTCATTTACAGTAGCATTACCTTCAGAAGCTTGTAAATAGGTGGTTAAGATCTTCATCATAGTCGATTTACCTGCTCCATTTGGACCTAGAAAACCGACGATTTCACCTTTATTTATTGAGAAAGATATATTATTTAAGGCTTTTTGTTCGCCGTATAATTTGCTGATATTTGAAACTGTAATTGACATAAAAAAAGTTAAGAAACAAAACTACATAAATAAAAAACGAAAAAAACAGGCTTATATTTAATATTTATCTATTTTAGCATTAACAAAACAAACAATGAACAACGCATCTACATATTTTAACTTTTGGTTTTTTTATTTTCGAATAGAAACGAGATCGTTATGTAGTTGATTTAACATATTAATTATTTTAAAAGTCTCGGTTTTATTTCCGGGACTTTTTTTTTACCTAAAATTTAAAGTTATGAGTTTAAAAATTGCAATTCAAGGTATCGAAAGTTCTTTTCATGATATGGCGGTACAAAAATTATTTCCAAGCGAAAATGTTCAGTTAGTTGAATGTACTTCATTCGAAAAAGTAACAGAATCAATATCAAATTTTGAAGCAGATTATGGTGTGTTAGCTATAGAAAATACAATAGCAGGTTCTATTTTGCCCAATTATAATTTAATAGATTCGTGTGATTTTGAAATCATTGACGAGGTGTTTCTTAACATCCAAATGTATATCATGGCATTAGCTTCAGAAACCATTCATGATATTAAAGAAATTTATTCACATCCAGTAGCCTTACTTCAATGTAAAGATTATTTGAGAAAGTTTCCGCCTGAATTCAAAATAATTGAAGGAAAGGATACTGCTTCCGAAGCAAAAAAAATTAAAGAAAATAATTTGAAAGGTGTTGCTGCAATAGCTGGAAAACAAGTAGCTGAAAAATATGGACTTAAGATTTTAGATAGTAAAATTCAGAATCATAAAGACAATCAGACGAGATTTGTGTTGATTGGTAAACAAGAACGAGTGAATGCTAATTATGTTGACAAGGCAACTTTAAAATTTGACCTAGACCACAGAGTAGGTAGTTTGTCTAATATTTTACAATTGTTTAGTAGGTTTGATATAAATTTGACAAAAATTCAATCGTTGCCAGTTATTGGTAAGCCATGGCAATATGCTTTTTTTATCGATGTTTTGTTTGAAGATTATAATAAATTTGAACAAGCATTAAGCGAATTAAAATTAAGCGGAACAGATATAAAAACAGTTGGAGTTTATAAGCATAATAAAGAGAATGCACCAAGTCAACTAAACGCATTAGTGTTAAATGGAAAATAATAAGAACTTAAAAAAATGGCTAGGCAATATGAACTTGTCTCACCCATTAGTAATTGCTGGTCCTTGTAGTGCCGAAACAGAAGAACAAGTATTAAAAATTGCACATCAATTAAAAGAAACTGACACCACTGTGTTAAGAGCTGGACTTTGGAAACCCAGAACTCGCCCAGGGAATTTTGAAGGTGTTGGCTCAAAGGGATTAAAATGGTTGCAAAGAGCAAAAGAAGAAACAGGATTATTATTAGCAACAGAAGTTGCTAATGCAAAGCATGTAGAAGAAGCGCTGAATCACGATATTGATATTTTATGGATTGGAGCTCGCTCCACAGTTTCCCCTTTTATAGTTCAGGAAATTGCGGAAGCTTTAAATGGAACAGATAAGATTGTCTTGGTGAAAAATCCAGTAAATCCAGACTTGTCTTTATGGTTAGGTGCTATCGAACGATTTTATACCCAAGGTGTTAAAAATTTAGGAGTAATTCATCGAGGATTTTCAAGCTATGAAAAAACAAGATATCGTAACAATCCTGAATGGCAAATACCTATAGATTTACAAAATAGATTTCCAGATTTACCAATGATTTTAGATCCTTCACATATTGCTGGAAATAGAGAGCTAATATTTGATATTTGCCAAACAGCATTAGATTTAAATTACAATGGTTTTATTATTGAAACACACCATGATCCAGATAATGCTTGGAGTGATGCAAAACAACAAGTAACGCCAGATGTTTTAAAACAAATGACGATTGATTTAAGATTAAGGAAAGCTGTTGGTGATGATAAGGAGTATAAAAATAAGATTGCAAAATTAAGAACGAAAATAGAAGAGATTGATAATAAATTAATAAATACATTTGGAAAACGTATGGAAATTGCTGATAAAATTGGATACTTAAAAAAAGAGAATAATGTGGCAATTCTTCAAACTCAACGATGGAATGAAATATTAGATAAAATGATTATAGAAGGGGAAGCAAATAAATTAAGTGAAGAGTTTATATTAAAAATGTATCAAGCTATTCATCAAGAATCAATAAATCATCAAAAAAGAGTTATAAATGAAGAATAGTTTTGCACTTTTGTAGTATAAAACGAACATTAATAAATTTTAAGAATACTTTTTAAGAAAGTTTTAAAATTTTTAATGAGAGAGCGTAGCGGTTGTACATGTTCTCAACTTTATAATTAAATTTAAAAAAAAATAATAGAATTTAAACGTGTGAAAGGTCTAGTTTATAAATCTACAGGAAGTTGGTATACGGTAAAAGCCGAATCCAATGACTTTTATAATTGCCGATTAAAAGGGAAATTCAGGATTAAAGGCATAAAAAGCACCAATCCAGTTGCTGTTGGAGATCATGTAGATTTTGATGTTGAAACGATAGGAGATGATACAATTGGTATTATTACCAATATTGAAGAAAGAGAAAATTATATCATTCGAAAGTCAGTTAACCTTTCAAAGCAAACACATATCATTGCTTCAAATATTGATATCGCTTTTTTGTTAGTTACATTAAATAATCCCCCCACTTTTACAGCTTTTATTGATCGTTTTTTGGTTTCTGCCGAAGCTTATAGAATTAAAGCAGTTATTCTTTTTAATAAGATTGATACTTATACTGAAGAAGAGCTAGATGAAATAAAATATTTAGCTAGTATCTACAGAAATATTGGCTATGAATGTATAGGTATTTCAGCTAAAACAGAAAAAAATGTCGATAAGGTTAAATCGATGATGAAGGGAAAAGTGAGTGTGTTTTCAGGGCATAGTGGAGTTGGTAAATCAACACTAGTTAATGCTATAGAGCCTCAGTTAAACCTTAAAACTAAAGAGATTTCAGAACAGCATTTACAAGGTCAGCATACAACGACTTTTGCAGAAATGTTTGATTTATCCTTTGGAGCTCAAATAATCGATACTCCAGGGATTAAAGGCTTTGGAATGGTAGAGATTGAAAAAGAAGAACTGAGTGGATATTTTCCAGAATTTTTTGAATTAAAAGAACATTGTAAGTTTAATAATTGCTTGCATATAGAAGAACCAAAATGCGCAGTGAAAAATGCATTAGAGGAAGGAAGCATTCCTTGGTCACGGTATAAAAGTTACCTTCAGATATTGGAAGGAGAAGAAGAACATTATAGAAAAGATAATTTTAATAACGAATGAGAGTAGTTATTCAAAGAGTAAAAAAAGCTTCAGTAGAAGTTGAAAAAAAAATAGTTTCAGAAATTAACAATGGAATGCTAATTCTTTTAGGTATTGAAGCCGAAGATACACAAGAAGATATTAATTGGTTGACAAGAAAAACAGCAAATCTTAGAATTTTTAGTGATGAAAATGACGCAATGAATTTAAGCATTATCGATACAAAAGGTGATATCATAGTTGTGAGCCAATTTACACTTCATGCTTCAACCAAAAAAGGAAATAGACCTTCATTTATTAAAGCAGCTAGACCAGATGTTGCGATTCCTTTATACGAATCATTTGTACTTCAACTAGAGAAAGAGATTGGAAAAAAAATTCAAACTGGAGTATTTGGAGCCAAGATGGATATTTCTTTAATTAATGATGGACCAGTAACTATAAGTATTGATTCTAAGAATAAAGAGTAATTAGTTTTTTTTAATAATAATTTATTAATTTTGTTCTTCCCCATTTAATATCAAATATGCGTTTACAACTTATATTATCATTATTATTTCTAGGGGTTTTTCACCAAATTTATTCTCAATCATCGTATCAATTGTCTAATGTTCCAAAAGAACTTTTAGTTAATGCAAATAGTGTCGTTCTAGATGAAAATGTTGAGATAGATGTTACTAAACTAGGAAAACAGACTAGAAAACTTCATAGAGTACAACTAGTTTTAAATAAATATGGGAATAATGACATAAGTGCTTTTGAAAAATATGACTTAGATACTAAAATCAATAAAATAGAAGCTTATGTTTATGATGCATCTGGAAATGAATTAGAACATTTCAAGAAACGTGATTTTAAAGATGTAAGTGCTGTCGATAATATTTCTGTATTTACCGATGATAGAGCTTTATATTTAAATTATACTCCAACGGTGTATCCTTATATTATTGAGTTTAATTCTGAAATTCAGAATAATACAACAGTGTTTATTGAAGATTGGGATCCTATAAAAGGATATTCAGAAAGTACTGTAAAAAGCACCTATTCTTTAATTTATAACCCTACCAATAAACCAAGGACTAAAACCATAAATTTTGATGGATATCCAATATCTGTTTCTGAAAACCCTAATACTATAGTTTGTGAAGCAAATAATTTAAAGGCTATAAAATATGAGGAATTTGGACCTCAATACCACAAAATATTTCCAAGTGCTTCATTTGTATTAAATAAATTTTCTTTAAAAGGAGTCCAAGGTTATGCAGAAAATTGGCAACAATTTGGATCTTGGATGCAATCTACTTTGTTGAATGATGTAAGAGAGTTACCACCATCTACCATAATGGAAGTTAAAAACTTAGTGCATAATGCAACTACTAATATAGAAAAGACTAGACTTATTTATAAATACCTTCAAGAGAAAGTTAGGTATATAAGTGTTCAAATAGATATTGGTGGATGGAAACCAATGTTGGCATCAGAGGTAGATAAATTAAGTTATGGAGATTGTAAAGCACTTGCAAACTATACAAAAGCTTTGCTAGATGTATTAGAAATACCTTCGTATTATACGCTTTTATATTCAGATAAAAGTGAATATGATTTTTCTGAAGAATACTTCGGAATGCAAGGTAATCACGTAATTTTAGGAGTTCCTGATGGAGATGAAATCGTTTGGTTAGAATGTACTAGTCAAGAAACACCTTTTGGCTATGTAGGCAACTCTAATGACAATAGAGATGTGCTAATGATTACACCAGAAGGCGGTGAAATTGTTCATACAAAAGCATATGATTATAAAAGTAATACACTTGAAACTAATGCTAAAATTACTGTAGATACAACTGGAGGAGTTGAGACTTCCCACACAAGTGTTTATGAAGGGATTTTTTACGACGACAAATATTTTATTGATCGTAAAAGTGAAGACGATTTAAAAGAATATTACTTAAACAAATGGTCTTATATTAATGGATATCATATAGATTCAATTGAGATTGAGGATAATAAAGGAGAAATTTCATTTACTGAAAACTTAGACATTGATATTCCAAGTTATTGTTCGTCAATTGGAGATGATTTGTTGTTTTGTCCCAATATTTTTAATCAGTTTCATTTAATTCCGCCAAGGATAAATAAACGCCTTCAAGATGTATATATACCAACTGGATATACAAGTAAAAGTAATGTTGAAATAACAGTGCCAGAAAATTTTTCTATTGATCAATTACCAGAAGAAAAAGTAATAGAAAGTCAATTTGGGAGTTATTCAATTTCATTTCAAAGTCTATCTGAAAATAAACTTACTTACCAACGAAAGTTTATTGTAAAACAAGGAGCGTTTCCTCCTCAAGAATATAAAAACTTTAGAAATTTTTTAAAGAAAATATCTAAACTTGATAAAACTAAAATTCTACTAACCAAAAATTAAATTACCTAAACCATCCAAATTACGTTATGAAACTAAAATTTATTTTTGTTCTGTTCTTATTAACTCAAGTATCAATTTCTCAAAACTTTAAATATGGTAAAGTTTCAAAAGAAGAATTAATGGAAAAGGAGCATCCATTAGATCCTTCAGCAAACGCAGCTGTGTTGTATAGAGAATATAAAACTCATTTCGAACATACAGAAAGCGAAGGATTTTTCTTAGTAACAACTGTTCAAGAAAGAATAAAAATATATAAGAAGGAAGGATTTCATTGGGCAAATAAAAAAATAAACCAATATCAAAGTTCAGGAGGACGAAAAGAAAAAATAACTTCCCTTAAAGGGCATACTTATAACTTAATAGATAATAAAATTGAAGATGATAAATTAAAAAAGACAGGTATTTTTGATGAAAAAGCAAGTAAGTATTTAGTACGTAAAAAAATTACAATGCCAAATATAAAAGAAGGTAGTGTAATTGAAATTAAATATACAATTCAGTCTCCTTTTAAAAATAATATAGATGAGTATAGGTTTCAAGAAAAAATACCAGTAAACAAAGTTAAAATGTCTTTTGAAGCTCCAGAATATTTTAATTATAAAACACACATTAAAGGTTGGGTTCCTGTTAAAATAATTAATGATAGGAGAGAAAGAAAAATGCAATATCGTTATACAAGTGCTCCAACTAGATCTCAATCGACTTATAAAGCAGAAAGCACTGAAATTACATTTGATGAGAATATTTTTAAAGTATTACTAAATGATATTCCTTCAATGAAAGAAGAGGATTATGCCGGGAATATCGAGAACTATATGTCATCTTTAAAACTTGAATTATCTTTCACTAAATTTCCAGGATCAGTAGGTGAAAATTATTCAACTTCTTGGGAAGCTGTTTCTAAAACAATTTATGAAAGTGAAGCGTTTGGAGGTGAATTAAAAAAGGAAAACTATTTTAAAGATGATATTGATAAATTAATTAAAGGGATTAGTAATCAAAACGAAAAAATATCCCGAATCTTTGAATACGTTAAAACAAAAATGAACTGGAATAAATACTATGGATGTTTTACTGATGATGGAGTTAAAAAATCTTTTAAACAGGGTACAGGTAATACAGCAGAAATTAATTTAATGCTAACTGCAATGCTAAGGTATGCTGGGATAAATGCTAATCCAATTTTAATAAGTCAAAAAGATAATGGAATTCCTATTTTTCCAACAATTAATGGATTCGATTATGTAATTTCAGGAGTTGAAATTAAAGATGATGTAATTTTATTGGATGTAACCGATAAACAAGCTGAAATAAATATATTAAAAACAAATTTATTAAATTGGAAAGGTAGAATAATTAGAAAGGATAGAAGTTCTACATGGGTTTCATTAACACCAAAAAAACATGCGATGTTTAATGAAATGATCAATGCTAAAATTAATGATGATTATTCAATAAGTGGGAATGCTCAAGCTAGATATTCAGGTCATTTTTCAAAAAATATTAGAGATGAATATAAATTATTATCTGAAGAGGATATTAAAAAGCAATTAGAAAAAGAAAAGGGTGAAACGGAATTGAATAATATTGAATTTAGTGATTTAAATGTGTTAAACAAACCTATAAGTTTAAAATTTGATTTTGAAAATACAGATGCAGTTGAGGAAATTTCAGGTAAGTTATATGTCACTCCATTACTATTTTTAAAAAGAAAAGAATCACCTTTTAATTTGGAATCTAGAAATTATCCAGTCGATTTCGAATATACTAGAAAAAAGAGATTCATGATAAATATTGAAATTCCTGAAGGTTATGAAGTAGAAATTATACCAGAAAGTAGTAGTTTTAGCTTTGGAAAAAATTTAGGAAGTTTTAGGTATAATGTTTCAATGACCGGAAATAAAATACAATTGTCAAGTGAGTTTTCTATTAATAGTCCTTGGATTGATTCATCAGAATATGAAAATCTTAAAGGATTTTATCAATTAGTTATAGAAAAACAAAATGAGAAAGTAGTTCTTAAAAAAATAGAGTAATTATGAATTTACAAGGCGCACAACTCGAAGTAGATAAATGGATTAAAGAGCATGGAGTTCGCTATTTTAATGAGCTTACAAATATGGCTCAACTTACAGAGGAAGTAGGTGAGGTGGCTCGAATTATAGCAAGAAGGTACGGTGAGCAAAGTGAAAAAGAAAGTGATAAAAATAAAGATTTAGGTGAAGAATTAGCAGACGTAATGTTTGTAGTATTATGTCTTGCAAATCAAACAGGAGTGGACCTTCAAAATGCTTTTGATAAGAAACTAAAAATTAAAACGGAACGTGACCATGATAGGCATCACGCAAATAAAAAATTAAAATAATATGTTCTCTAAAGTAATTTCAACACAAGGTTTTTGGAAATCTGTTTTCTCATTAGGTATTGCTTTTGTATTACTTTTTGTGATTGTTAAATGGGCTATTGAAGGTTTTAAAATGGAATATTTTACAGCTATTCAAAACCCTGGCATGACTGTATTAGGTTTAATGTTAAGTGGTTTTATCTATGGTTTTTTAGTTACTTTCGGAAAATTTAGAGCTAAAATGAAAAAAGATGAAGCTAACTAATGAAAGCTAATCTTTCATATGATTCTTTGAATAAGGACAATTTTAAAAATTCAATTATTGAGATTTCTGGTTCAAAAAGCGAATCAAATCGATTGTTGATCTTAGAACAATATTTCAGAAATTTAAAGATTGAAAATATTTCAAATTGCAATGATACTGTTGTGATTCAAAATGCTTTACAATCTCAAGAAAATACTATTGATATTCATCATGCTGGTACTGCTATGCGTTTTTTAACTGCGTATTTTTCAGCAAAAGAAGGTAAAGAAATCATTCTTACTGGAAGTCAAAGAATGAAAGAACGCCCTATAAAAGTTTTAGTAGATGCTTTAAAACAGTTAGGCGCGGACATTCAATATATAGAAAATGATGGATTTCCTCCATTGTTGATTAAAGGTAAAAAATTAAGCAGAAATGAAGTTACTTTAAATGCAAATGTGAGTAGTCAATATATTTCAGCATTATTACTATTAGCGCCTGTTTTTAAAGATGGACTTACATTAAATCTTCAAGGAGAAATAACATCAAGACCTTATCTTGATATGACGATTACTTTATTAAAAAAGCTTGGATTTAACTGTAAGTTTGAAGGAAACGAAATTAAGATTGATGCAATTCAAGAAATAAATAACACAAAAATAATTGTAGAAGCAGATTGGAGTTCAGCTTCTTATTTTTATAGTATAGTTGCTTTATCTGAAAATAAAAAAATCACTCTTAGAAGTTTTCAAAAAAATAGTTTACAAGGTGATTCGAAACTTTCTGAGATCTATGAAAATTTTGGTGTGAAAACTTCATTTAATGATGCTACCAATGAAATAACTATTTCAAAAACAAAAGTTGATCATTTAACTAAGGTTTCTTTAGATTTATCTGATGCGCCAGATATAGCACAAACAATTGCCGTTACATGCTTTGGTTTGAATATTTCATGTACATTAACTGGGCTGCATACATTAAAAATAAAAGAAACAGATCGGTTACAAGCACTTAAAGTTGAATTAGAAAAATTAGGAGCTGAGGTTATTATTACAAATGATAGTTTAGAATTATTCACTTCATTACATATAAAACCAAATGTGTTAATAGAAACCTATGAAGATCATAGAATGGCGATGGCTTTTGCACCATTAGCATTACTTTCAAGCATATCCATTGAAAACCCTGATGTTGTAAATAAGTCGTATCCAAACTTTTGGAAAGACCTTGAAATTACTGGTGTTTTAATCGATTATAAATAATAAACTGCTATTTACTTGACAACCCCTATCTCGAGGTTGTATATTTGCTGCTTTTTAAACAAATAAACTACTGTACTATGGGAATGAAACTCTCCAAATTTAACTTTGATCTTCCGGAAGAATTATTAGCTGAATACCCAGCTCCTAATCGTGATGAAGCTCGTTTAATGGTTTTAAATAGAAAAGAGCAAACCATTGAGCATAAAATGTTCAAAGATTTTATTGATTATTTAGATGAGGATGATGTTTTAGTATTAAATAATACAAAAGTATTTCCAGCTCGTTTATATGGTAATAAAGAGAAAACGGGTGCTCGCATCGAAGTTTTTTTATTACGTGAATTAAATACGGAAACTAGACTTTGGGATGTATTAGTAGATCCTGCTAGAAAAATAAGAATAGGAAATAAACTATATTTCGGTGAGGATGAATCATTAGTAGCTGAAGTTATTGATAATACAACTTCTAGAGGAAGAACTCTTAGATTTCTATTTGATGGACCTTACGATGAATTTCGTCAAAAATTAACAGATTTAGGACAAACACCTCTTCCAAAATATATTAAAAGAGATGTAGAACCTGAAGATGCAGATAGATATCAAACAATATTTGCTAAAAATGAAGGTGCAGTTGCTGCTCCTACTGCAGGTTTACACTTTTCTAAGCATTTGTTAAAACGCCTTGAGATAAAAGGAGTAAATTTTGCTGAAGTAACACTACATGTTGGATTAGGTACATTTAGTTCGGTTGAAGTAGAAGATCTTTCTAAACATAAAATGGATTCTGAAGAAATTAAAATTGATGAATTAGCTTCAGATATTATTAATACAGGTATAGCTACCAAAAAACGTGTATGTGCTGTAGGTACTACATCTATGAGAGCATTAGAAAGTTCAGTTTCTTCAAGTGGAACTTTAAATCCTTATGCAGGTTGGACAAATAAATTTATCTTTCCTCCTTATGATTTTAGTATTGCTAATATGATGATTACTAATTTTCATACGCCAAAATCAACTTTATTAATGATGGTTTCTGCATTTGCAGGACATGAATTTATTAAAGAAGCATATGCCGAAGCAATTAAAGAGAAATATCGATTTTATACTTATGGCGATGCCATGTTAATTATATAACTGAAACAAAAAATCCTGATATTTTATCAGGATTTTTTGTTTTATAACGATTTGATTTTCAAATATCAATATAATAAGTTAAATTAGTAATCTTAAACTAATCTCAAATTATTATTGAAATGAAAATTAAATTACTTTTCATTTTATTTTTAAGTTTTTATATCACCTCTTTTTCACAAGCGGAGGATAAAATAGTGCCAATAAGTTGGGGATTAAACTTAAATCGAAGTGCTAGCTTAATTGAATTACCTCCAATTGATTTGGAAGCAGTAATTGCCGAAGATAGTATTAACGATTTAGATAAAAGTATGCCTTGGCGTTATGGTATTGAACGCCCTTTAGTTTTAAATTTAAACGAAGAGGGAACATGGACCGAGCTTGCAGATGGAAGTAAGTTATGGCAAATTGCTATAAAATCACCAGATGCAATGAATATAAGTGTCAACTTTGATGATTTTTATTTGCCTGAAGGTGCTCGTTTACATCTTTTCAATGAAGACAGAACGGATTTATCTAAAACCTATACACAAGGACATAATAGAGCTAATAATAAATTAGGTTCTTGGTTTGTAACAGGAGAAGTTATATTAGTTGAATATTATGAGCCTGAAGAAATTTCAGAAACAGTTCAGTTAGAAATTGGGAGCATCATTCATGGATATAGAATGGGTGAAGTTGATAGATATGTTGAAAACGTTAGGGGTTTAAATGATTCAGGAAATTGTAATTACGATGTAAATTGTTCAGTTGGTGGTGATTTTGAAGCTAAGAAAGATATTCTTAAAAAAGCCGTTGCACTATTAAATTTAGGAAATGGTTACCTATGCTCAGCATCCTTAGTTAATAATACAAATTTTGATAAAAAACCATACTTATTAACCGCAAATCACTGTTTAGAGTATAGCGACCCAAGTTATTGGGTAATACGTTTTAATTGGATGAGTCCAAATCCAATTTGTTCTGGAGAAGAAGTAAGTCTAGATATCGAATCAAATTTTACAATGAGTGGTGCCGAGATAAAGGCTAATAATCCAATAAGTGATTTTGCTTTAGTTGAAATGTTTACAGACATTCCAGCCTCTTGGGATGTAACCTTTGCAGGTTGGGATCATTCAGATTCAATGCCTCAATTTGAAGTGGGAATACATCACCCCAATGGAGATATCATGAAGATCTGTAGAGATGACTCTGGTGCAGTAAAAGAAACCGCAAATGGAACCGAAGTTTGGTTGATAGGAGGAGTATCCGTGGGTCAAGGAGATGGATGGGAAATTGGAACAACTGAAAGTGGTTCTTCTGGTTCACCGCTATTTAATGAAGAAGGTTATATAATTGGTCAATTATATGCTGGACTTTCAAATTGTAATGGTTTCGAAAATAATAATGATTACGATATTTATGGAAGATTTGGGGTTTCATGGAATTCTGGAAATTCTTCTAGTAATAGATTAAAAGACTGGTTAGATCCTTTAAATACAGGTCAGTTAACAATTGGGAGTGTGCAAAACTCTTTAGGGATTTCAGATATCGAAATTACAGGAAAACTAGATATTTATCCTAACCCAGCAAGTACTACATTAACAATAATGAATACAAGTTATCCTAATTTAACTTATAAAATTCATAATGTGTTAGGGCAAGAAATTTCAAATGGAACTTTAAATAATACATATAATGTAATTAATGTTGAAGATTATCCTATCGGAATTTATCTTTTACACCTTATAGATCCTAATAGTAATGCAGACATAACAAAGAAAATAGTGATAGAATAGCTATTAACTAACAATCAAATTAGCAAAGCCTCTTTAGTTATTAAGAGGCTTTTGTTTTTTCTCCTTTTTTAATGATATTTTTGCATACTATGAGTTCAAAGAAAAAAGACATTAGGGCTTTAACAAAAGAAGAATTAAGGAACTTTTTTGTTAGCATTGGAGACAAGCCTTTTCGAGGTAATCAAGTATATGAATGGCTTTGGAATAAGGGGGCACATGTTTTTGATGATATGACTAATATTTCAAAAGAAACACGTAATCACTTAAAAGCTAATTTTGAAATAAATCATATTGAAGTAGATAGCATCCAAAGAAGTAATGATGGTACTATTAAAAATGGAGTAAAATTACACGATGGTCTTATCGTTGAATCAGTACTTATTCCTACTAACAAAAGAACTACTGCTTGTGTTTCATCTCAAGTTGGCTGTAGTCTAGATTGTAAATTTTGTGCCACTGCGCGATTAAAAAGAATGCGTAATCTTAATCCCGATGAAATTTTTGATCAGGTTGTTGCAATTGATAAAGAAAGTAAACTATACCATAAAATGCCTTTGTCAAATATTGTTTTTATGGGCATGGGAGAACCTTTAATGAATTATAAGAATGTGTTGACAGCTATCGATAAAATAACTTCGGAAGAAGGTTTAGGAATGTCTTCAAAAAGAATTACTGTATCCACTTCTGGTGTGCCTAAAATGATAAAAAAATTAGCTAATGATGAAGTGAAATTTAATCTAGCAGTTTCATTACATTCTGCTATTCAAGAAACAAGAGAACAAATAATGCCGTTTGCAAAAAGCTTTACTTTGCCCGATTTGCAAGAATCGTTAGAGTATTGGTATTCAAAAACAAAAAGAAAAATCACTTATGAATACATTGTTTGGGACGATATTAATGACAAACAAAAAGATATTGATGCGTTAGTGCAATTCTGTAAACGAGTACCCTGTAAGGTTAATCTAATAGAATACAATCCAATAGATGACGGAATGTTTCAGTATGCCTCTAATGAAGCACTAGAAAATTATATTTTTCACTTAGAAAAAAATCGAATACCAGTTA
>Ga0209345_10002825_pt1 | contig 18589 bp, 22 predicted proteins | sample Cruoilmetagenom7_FD_187294 | JGI IMG/M metagenome (GOLD analysis project Ga0209345, IMG submission 187294) | Oil polluted marine microbial communities from Coal Oil Point, Santa Barbara, California, USA - Sample 7 (SPAdes) (version 2) | ecosystem: Environmental > Aquatic > Marine > Oil seeps ...
CAATACAAATGAGATGAATGAAGAGACACAAAAGATAGCACCACTTTGGGAGCAGTACGACAAAGAAAACATCTATACAAAAACATTCAATAAATCAAATGATTCTAGCTTTTATGGAGTATATTCTAACTATACTTCTGACCTAAATGGAGACTATGATGTAACTGTTGGGGTTGAAGTAACGAAGCCCAAAAATGCAATAGTTATAGAAGATGAAAGATACTTAGTATTTACAAAACAAGGGGAGCTTCCAGATGTTGCTTTTGAATTGTGGGAAGAGATATGGGATTATTTTGCAAATAATAGTGAGTATGAGAGAAAATACACTATAGATTTTGAAAAATACTCTAAAGAGGATGAGATAGAGATTTATATCTCAATTAAATAACCTCTGCTCTATAACTTAAACTAAATTTAAGTTTAAGTTATGTAAAGTTTCACAAATTAATAAGGAGTATCCATGAAAAATAGATTCACAACACAATCATACTTTATGCAAAGTGCAAGTACAAAAGAAACTTCACTGCTCCTTCTTCTCAATACACTCTAATATTAAAATAGCAATTTTAATTTAAATCAAAACAAACAACATATACGCAACATTAGTGTAAAACTTTCATAGGCTATTGCTCTATAGTTTTACAAATTTTATTATAATAATTTTAAGGAAAAACCATGAGTTTTAAAAAATATAGACAATATCCTATTGTCAAAAATATAGTTCGCCAATGGCCAAATAACAGCATAACAAAAGCACCGATTTATTGTTCTGTGGATTTAAGAGATGGAAATCAAGCTTTAATAAATCCATTGAGTGTGGAGCAGAAGTTAGAGTATTTTCACTATTTAGTAAAGATGGGATTTAAACATATTGAGGTGAGTTATCCTAGTGCTAGTGATACAGATTTTGAATTTACGAGAAAGATTATAGAGGAGGATTTAGTTCCTGATGATATTTTTATCCAAGTGTTAATTCCTGCACGAAAAGAGTTGATACAAAGAAGTGTGGAAGCATTGAGAGGTGCTAAAAAGGCAATATTTCATTTGTACAATCCTACAAATGAGTTTCAAAGAAAAGTAGTATTTCAAAAAACTGATGATCAGATAATTGCCATGGCAGTTGAAGGTATGCAAGAGTTGAAAAGATTAACTGCTGATTTTGAGGGGGAAGTGATGTATGAATATACACCTGAAAGTTTTTCTCAAACAGATTTAGAATTTGCAAGTCAAATTTGTAATGCAGTAATAGATATAGTAGAACCAACACAACAAAACAAGATGATAATAAACTTACCAAATACTTTAGAAGCTTGTATGCCAAATATCTATGCAGATAGAATAGAGTGGATGTGTGCAAACTTAAACAAAAGAGAAAACATCTTAGTAAGTGTTCACCCACACAATGATAGAGGAACAGCAGTAGCTAGTGCAGAAATGGCAATAATAGCAGGGGCAGACAGAGTTGAGGGGACATTGTTTGGAAATGGTGAGAGAGCAGGGAACTTAGACTTAGTAACTTTGGCTTTTAATATCTATTCTCAAGGGATTAACCCACAAATAAAGTTAGCCTTTATAGATGAGGTAAAAGAGTTTATAGAAAAAACAACGCAGATAAAAACACATATACGACATCCTTATGTTGGAGATATGATATTTACAGCTTTTAGTGGTGGTCATCAAGATGCTATCAAAAAAGGGTTTGATTTTTATAACAAAAGTGATAAAGAACATTGGAATGTCCCATATTTACCAATAGACCCAAAAGATATAAAAAGAGACTATGATAAAGTTGTAAGGATTAACTCACAATCAGGAAAAGGTGGAGCAGCATTTATCATAGCTGAGTTTTTAGGGGTAAATATGCCAAAAGATGAAGCTATTAGATTTGGAAAAGTTGTCAAAGAGGAGTCAGATAAAAAAGGGAAAGAGTTAGGTAAAGAGGAGATAATCAACTTGTACAATAAAATAAAAGAGACAAATAGTTGGGATCCCAATAGATACAAAAAACATGCTAGTTTTGTATCTGATTTGGCCATGCCAGTTGTGGAGTTATTAAACCCACAAGAAAATGAAAATATCTTAGATTTAGGATGTGGAGAAGGAACATTAGCACTTGAAATAAAAAAATCAGGTGCTGATGTTATTGGCGTTGATTTAAGTAAAAATATGGTTGAAAAAACTAAAACAAAAGGGATAGATGCCTTTGTAATGAGTGCTACAAGTTTAGATTTTGAAAATCAATTTGATGCTATTTTTTCAAATGCAGTATTACATTGGGTAAAGGATAGTGAAATAGCCATACAAAAGATAAATAAAGCTCTTAAAAAAGATGCTAGATTTGTAGCTGAATTTGGTGGTTATGGAAATATTCAGAATTTAATGATTGCCATGGAAAAAGTTTTTAATAATAATCCTTCTTGGGGAGAGTTTAATAGCCCTTGGATATTTCCAAAAGATACAGAATATAAAGAACTGTTAGAGAAAAATGGCTTTAAAGTAGACTATATTGAATTAATACAAAGACCAACACAAATAGACGATATCACAAATTGGTTGGATGTGTTTGCAAATGGAATTACTGAAAATTTAAGTGCAGAAGAAAAAATAAAATTTAAAGAAGAAGTAACAAAGTTACTAAAACCAATACAATACAATGAAAAAGATGGTTGGAGTGCTGATTATGTTAGACTTCGAGTAAAAGCTGTTAAAGTATAGATTTTATAAAAAATTTGATAAAATCTATAAAATATTATTCACAAAAAAGGTATAAAGATGGCAGTTTTTGTAATAGGGCAGATAAAAGTAAAAGATGAAAACAAGTGGGCTGAGTACAAAAGTAAAGTACAAAGTACACTTGAACCTTATGGTGCAAAGATTCTTGTAAGAGGTTTTCACATAGACTCTTTTGTAGGAACACTTGAATATCCAGATGTAGTAATCATAGAGTTTGAAACAGACAAAAAAGCACAAGAGTGGTACAATTCAGATAGCTATCAAAGTATTGTATCTATAAGAGAGAAGGGTGCAGATATTATTTTGCATGTGTATCAAGAATTTACCAATATAATATAAAAGGTATATGATGAATTTTAAAGAGCTAGATAGTTATTTACTTTCAAAACAAGGTGCAACATTTGATTATCCCTTTGATGAAGTAGTAAGAGTGTATCGTATAGCAAATAAAATGTTTGCACTTATGATGGATGAAAAGGCACTCTCTATCAATCTAAAATGCGATCCTCTTTATAGCCTAGAACTTCGTTCTTTGTATGAGTCTATAAAAGCTGGGTATCATATGAATAAAAAACATTGGAATACTGTGAGTGTTGGTGGTGATGTGGATGATGAGCTTCTTAAAGAACTTATAGACCACTCTTATGAGTTGGTTTATGGTAAGTTGAGTAAAAAAGAAAGAGTATTTCTATGATAATGAAAATAGATCATAACACGAAAATTATACTACTAAGACATGGTGAAGTCGATATTAAAAGTTACAAAAAGATTTCAGCTTCTCAATTTAGAAAATGGATTAATGAGTATAATAGTTCAAATATCAAATCTGAATTCACAGCAAAAAATGAAATAAAAAATTTATTTAATGAAGCGGATGTTTTAATTTGTAGTAATTTAAAAAGAACAATTCAGTCTGTTGAAATATTTGATAAAACGCCATTTGAAATAAACGAACTTTTTAACGAGGCTGAATTGCCCTCTTTAACTTTAGATTTATTGAAATTAAATCCAAAAATTTGGTTGATTATATTTAGAATATTATGGTTTTTTGGATATTCAAAAAATTCTGAATCATACAAAGAAACTAAACAAAGAGCAAAAAAAGCTACTAAGAATCTAATTAAATTTTCAAAACAAAATAAAACGATAGTTTTTGTAGGTCATGGTATTATGAATAGACTGATACAAAAAGAATTAATTTTAGAAAACTGGAATAAAACAAAAAATATGACAAGTGATAATTGGAGTTATAGTGTATTGGAATTAAAAACAGAAGAGGAGATTGATAAAAATGTTTGAAACAAAATTTTGTAATATTAAGTATTTAGAAAAACACAACGCTGTCTTTTGCCAATGGAAACAGTTCTGCAAAGAGAATGATTATAGAGAACCTTTTGAATATGGACTCAAACTTATCAATGTAAAAAATGCAACTATATGGATAACTGATACAACAAATGGTTTTGAAAATGAGAGTGAAGATACACAATGGTTACTTGAAACCTTTATCCCAAAAACAACAGAGAGTTCTTGTGATGCTATTGTTTTTATCATCAAAGAAGATAGCCCTTTAAAAGATGAGATAGATGGACAAACAAAGGCGTTGTCTCAATATTTTACTGTAAGGCAAATTGAAAGATTAGAATAACATTGCAATTTGTAATATATTTATATAGCTAGAGATAATTTTGATAAAATAAATCTATCAAAAAAAGGTTATATCAATATGGAAAATACAATAGAACAGATTGAAAAAAATCAAGATATACAATCAAAAATATATACTATCCGTGGTTTGCAAGTGATGTTGGATAGGGACTTGGCAAAATTGTATGAGGTAGAAACAAAAGTTTTTAAACAAGCAGTAAATAGAAATATTGATAGGTTTCCTCAAGATTTTATGTTTGAGCTTACAAAAGAGGAGTTAGAAAATTGGAGGTCACAATTTGTGACCTCCAATTCTGATAAGATGGGATTAAGACGAGCACCGTATGCATTTACAGAGCAAGGTGTATCGATGTTAAGTGGTATTTTAAAAAGTAAAGTAGCAATAGAGGTAAGTGTAAATATCATAAGAACATTTATTAATATGAGAAAACTTATCTCTTCAAACTCTATGCTATTTCAAAAATTTGAATACATTGAACAAAAACTAATACAATACGATGAAAAATTTGCAAAAGTATTTGAAGCTATAGAACAAAAAGAGATAAAACCATCATTCGGTATATTTTATGATGGTCAGATGTTTGATGCATATATTTTTATATCTGATTTAATAAGAGGTGCAAAATCAAAGATTGTACTTATAGATAATTATATTGATGATAGTGTGCTAACATTTTTTAGTAAAAATCAAAATGTCGATGTAACGATTTATACTCATACTGTATCTAAACAGCTGAAATTAGATATAGAAAAATACAACTCTCAATACAAAGCTATCACAATCAAAAGTTTTAAAGATTCTCACGATAGGTTTATGATAATAGATGACAATGAAGTTTATCATATCGGGGCAAGTTTGAAAGACTTGGGCAAAAAGTGGTTTGCTTTTTCTAAGATAGGTATAGAACCACTTGATATTTTAGATAAATTGAAATAAACTATTTACTAGTTTAGATTTCTTGCTTTAACTTCTCTATCCTTTTATTTGATTCGATGATTCTCTCATAACTTATCGAACCATTTTTTACTTGTGCATATATGACATCTATAAGTTGATCGATATCTTGTACAAAGAGTTGATTTCCAAAAAGAAGTATATCTGCACCTGCATTTATCACAAGAGTTACTGTATCTTGAAGAGTATAATGTTCAGCAATAGCTTTCATCTGTAAATCATCACTTACTATAACACCTTTATATCCTAACTCTTTTCTTAAAAGCTCTGTATTGATTTTGGAGGAGAGAGTAGCTGGATAGTTTGGGTCTAAATGTTTATTGAACACATGAGCTGTCATAATCATCTTTGCCTTAGCGTTTTTTATGAGGTTTTTATATGGTTCTAGTTCTATTTTATTCCAAGTATCTGTAATATCTACAAACCCTTTATGTGAATCATCTTTTGATGAACCATGTCCTGGAAAATGTTTTAGAACGCTTAGGATATTTTTTGATTCAAGTGCATCTATAAAAACAGTTGCGTAGTTTGTTACTTGTTTGGGAGTTTCCCCATATGAGCGTTCTAATCCCTCTATCACATAGTTCTCTTTATTGACACTCAAATCAACAACTGGAGCAAAGTTACAGTTTATACCATTTTGATATAACATCTCTGATAGAGTTGTATATAATTCTTTTGCTTGTATCAAACTTTTTTTCGATATCTCTTTTGCACTTGGAGTTGATGGAAATCCATAACTGCTTTTGAGTCTTTGAACTTTCCCACCCTCTTGGTCTATAGAGATGATGAGTTTGTTTTTTGAATATGTTTGGAGTTTTGAGGTTAAAAGTTGCAGTTGTTTTGGTGATTCTATATTTTTTATTTTAGCTCTATCTGTATAAAATCTATCGAAAAGTATCACACCACCTATGTTGTATTTTTTTATATATTTTATAATTGGACTATTTTCATTGATAACACTCTCATCAAATCCAACAATAAGCATCTGACCAATCATCTGTTTAAGTTTATTTTCACTTATCTTTGTAGTCTCTTGTGCATACAAATTTAAATTTATAAAGAGTAGTAGAACTAAAATTATTTTAGTGTGTATCAATTTTTATCCTACTATTTAAGAACAAAAAGTGCTTTCACACTTATTTTCATCTGTTATCTTACCATGTGCTGAGGTATATGATATTCCCCATTTGTGCATGGCAGCTAGTACTGACTCTAGCTCTTTTCCAATAGTTGTTAACGAATAAACAACTTTTGGTGGAACTTCGGGGAATACTTCTCTATGGATAATGTTTTTTTCTTCAAGTTCTTTGAGTTTTACAGTAAGAGTTTTTTGTGTAATCTCACTAATAATTTCATGTAACTCTTTAAATCTTTTATCCCCATCAAGTAGATGCCATATGATTGCTAATTTCCATCTATCATTGAATACATCTAGTGTCACTGAAACAGAACACTTATACTCTTTATCATTAATATAATACATTATTAAATCCTTTGAAACACAATTATACCACAAAGATAATAAAACTTCATTACTTTACTTTAGGTAAGTAAGGGAGAATTAAGTTAATAAGAATTATAATTTCACAGATAAGGAGTCAATTATGAAAAAAGTTTTGATTATTAATGGGCATCAATATTATGAAAATATTGCAGAGGGAAAACTGACACAACACTATATTGATAAAGCAAATGAGTTTTTAACATCAAAAGGTTTTGAAGTAAAAAATACAGCAATTGATAAAGGGTATGATGTAAAAGATGAGGTTGCAAAGTTTGATTGGGCAGATGCTATTATCTTTCAATATCCTGTGTACTGGATGACAGTACCTTGGATAACTAAAAAGTATATCGATGAGGTGTTTTCTGGTGGTGGAAGTACTGTAACATATGAAAGTGATGGAAGAAGTAGGAATGATACTAGCAAAAAATATGGTAGTGGAGGTTTGATGACTGCAAAAACATATATGTTAAGTCTTACATATAACTGTCCAACAACTGAATTTAATAGCAAAGAGGGTTTCTTTGAAGGATTGAGTGTCGATGAAGCGAACTTTGCTGTGCATAAAACATTTCAATTTTGTGGAGCGAAACAACTAGAAACTTACTCTGTACACGATATATTTAAAGGTGATTTAGATTTAGATTCAGAGTTAGAAAAATTTGAAAAAACATTGGGTAAGAATTTTTTATAAAAAAATTAAGTATAAGTTTAAAGATTAAAAAGGAAAATAATGGAATTTACATATATAAATCCAACCAAAATAGAGTTTGGACAAGGCAAAATTGCAAAAATATCACAGTTGATATCAAAAGATGCTAGAGTTTTAATTCTTTATGGTGGAGGAAGTATCAAAAAAAATGGTGTATATACTCAAGTAAAAGATACCCTAAAAGATCATACTTGTTTTGAGTTTGGTGGAATTGAACCAAATCCTACAAAAGAGACTTTAGATAAAGCTATTGCTTATGGTAGAGAAAATAAAGTTGACTATATTTTAGCTGTTGGTGGTGGTTCTGTTATTGATGGTGCAAAGTATGTTGCAAATGCTTTTTTTTATGAGGGTGATGGTTGGGATTTACTCGAGGGTAAATATACACCTACAAAAGCTTTAAAAATAGGAGCAATTTTAACTTTAGCAGCTACAGGAAGTGAATCAAATACAGGCTCAGTTATTACAAAAGAGGAAACTAAAGAGAAAAGATTTTTTCATTCACCTTTTTCCTATCCACAGTTTGCAGTTTTAGATCCAGATGTTTTAAAAAGTTTAGATGAGAGACAATTGGTAAATGGTATTGTAGATTCTTTTGTTCATACTTGTGAACAATATTTAACACAACAACATGGGGCAATGGCACAAGACTATTATGCAGAGGGACTTTTGAGAGGTTTGATAGAACTAGCTGATACTTTTGATAGTAGAGATGACCTATGGTATGCAAATCTTATGTGGCTTGCAAATCAAGCGTTAAATGGTCTTATAGGACTTGGAGTTCCTCAAGATTGGGCGACACACTTTATTGGACATGAGTTAAGTGGATTGTATGGGATTGACCATGCCAGAACTTTAGCTATCATTCAACCAAATCTATTAACAGTATTAGAAGATGAAAAACAAGAGAAACTTGTACAAATGGGAAAAAATGTATTTGGATTAGATACGAAGGATTCTTCTGTTGTAATTGAAAAAATCAGAACTTTATACTCATCACTGAATATAGATTTAAAAATCTCTTCATACACTGATGATAAAGAGATTACAGAAAAAGTTACATCACTTTTAGAAAAACATGGGTTTGCACAATTTGGTGATAGAGGAACTATAGATAAATCAGTAGTAATAAAAATACTAGAAAAATCAATTTGAAATATTAAAGGAGATGCGTGGACAAAAGTGAACCCTCTTATAAATATTATATAGGTATGACTATAGCTATGATACTATGGGGTATCGCTTGGACTTCTGGCAAAGTAGCAGCTGAACATGCAAATGCACCTGTGGCTGCTTTTTGGCGATATGCTATTTCATTTATTACTATTGTTCCTGTAATAATATATTTAAAAGTATCATTACGAACAAACAGAAGAGGCTATTTGTATATGCTTCTAGGGGGATTATTTACCGCTTTGTTTAATTATCTCTTTTTTAAAGGTTTATCTCATGGAGAAGCTGGATATGGTGGTACTTTAGTAACAGCAGTTGCTCCTATTATGACTTATTTTTTATCTACGCTTATTTTTAAGACATCTGTAACATTTCGACAAATTTTTGCGTTATTTATAGGGATTATTGGAGCTGTTATTTTACTTCGTATACCATTTGATGGTTTAGGATTTTTAAATGCAGATAGTTTGTACTTTTTTGAGGGTGCGATTGTTTGGGCAATAGTGACAATTATTTCTCAAAAGGCTTCTTCGTATGTTTCCCCACTATTTTATACTATGGTTGTTTTTGCAATTGCAAGTGTTATTAATATTTTATTTGCTTTTCCCTATCATCCTTTTGCATTTTCTAGTTATGATTGGCTTTTTTGGTCAAATATAATTTTTATAGGGGTATTACCAGGTACTTTTGCTACGACACTCTTTTTTCTTTCAGCTGGTAAAATAGGGGCACATAGAACAGCAGTGTTTATGTTTATAGTTCCAGTTGGTGCTATTACTTCTAGCTTAATAGTATACAATGAAGTTATTGTACTTTCCACTATTATTGGCTGTTTATTTGCTTTTGTGGCGGTTGTGTTATTTAATATGAAAAAGAAGGTTGTTTTATAAATTAGCAATTTTTGGATTGTATTAAAATTTTAATTTTGTTACACTTTTAAAAAAATTGGAGTTTGTATATGGATGATTGTTTAAAAACTCAAAATAACAACTACAATCAGATTGAAAAAGCTATTAAATATATAGATGAAAATTTTAAAGAACAACCTTCTATAGATGAGATAGCTTCTAATATTGGTATGAGTAAATACCATTTTATTCGAGTGTTTAAAGAATATGTCGGTGTGACACCAAAACAGTTTTTACACTCTTTAACACTTAATTATGCAAAAGAGCATATCAAAGAATCAAAATCCGTACTAGATAGTAGTCTTGATATTGGACTTTCAAGCACAAGCAGACTCCATGAACTTTTTGTAAATCTTATAGGAGTAACGCCAAAAGAGTATAGAGAAAAAGGGAAAAATGTAACTATAACTTATGGATATGGAGAGACACCTTTTGGTGAAGCACTTATTGCTTTTACACTTAAAGGTATCTGTTATCTGGGATTTATAGATAAAAATAAAGAGGAAAATTTTGATAGATTTTATGAAATTTGGGGCAATGCAAATCTCATACATGACAATGAAAAAGCAAAAGAGTATATTGAAAATATTTTTATCAAAAACAAAAAATACAATCTTCTAGTCAAAGGGACAAATTTTCAAGTGAATGTTTGGAAAGCTCTTTTAAATCTTCCAAATGGTGTAGTTACTACCTATCAAGATATGGCTAATCTTATTGATAAACCAAAAGCAGTAAGAGCTGTAGCAAGTGCTATAGGAAAAAATCACATAGGCTATCTCATCCCTTGTCATAGAGTTATTGCAAAAAGTGGTGCAATGAGTGGATATAGATGGGGCGTGATGCGAAAGAAAATATTAATTGCTTATGAATCAATTAAAAAGGAGACTGATGAAATCACAATTTGAAATAAAAGATAAAAAACTTATAGAGAATATTTTAACAAGTGTAGAATATGGAACTTTAGCACTTTGTAAAGAAAACAAACCTTATAGTGTGCCAGTAAATTTTGTATATAGTGATGATATTATCTATTTTCATGGAAGTAAAAAAGGGAAAAAAAAAGAGTTTATGTTAGATAACTCTTTTGCCTCTTTTAGTGTAGTAGAGTCTTATTCTCTGATACAGTCATATTTTAGTTCTACAGATAATACAGCTTGTCCTGCAACACATTTTTTTAAATCAGTGAGCTGTGATGGGAAAATAGAAATTGTAGAAAACTATGATGAAAAAGCTAAGGCTCTACAACTTTTGATGGAAAAGCTCCAACCTGAGGGAAAATATATACCCCTAAATGATGCGATTTATCAAAAGATGATAGATGCAACAGAAGTTTTTAAATTACAAATAGAAGAGATCAGAGGTAAAATAAAAGTTGGTCAACATTTACCACCAGAGAGATTTGCTATGATTATTAAACATTTAGAACAAAGAGGAAGTGATATAGATAAATTAACTATTTCACAAATGATAAATCAAAAGGAGGACATATGAAACAAACAGAGTTTTATGAAATAAAGTTAAAGTATGAGATTGATTCTTGGGATTTAAATGATGGGTTAAAAAATGGTGAAAATATTATTGTAATTGACGCAAGAGCAAATGAAGCCTACGCTTTTGAGCATATCAAATCAGCTATAAATATTCCCCATCGAACAATGACAGAAGAAAATACAAAAACACTTAATAAAGATACTCTTTATGTAACTTATTGTGATGGAATAGGGTGTAATGCTTCAACAAAAGGTGCTTTGAATCTTGCAAAGTTAGGCTTTAATGTAAAAGAGTTACTTGGTGGTTTAGATTGGTGGAAAAGAGACAGTTATCCAACAGATGGTAAACAATCATTAGAAGCTAAAAGTAATATTTGTGGTTGTTAGATAAAAATAAGGATTTAACATGAAACTTAAAATCGCACAATTAGAGGATATAGATGATGTTTTAAAACTTCACTATAAGTATCAAGTTGATTCTATAAAAGAGGAAGACAAAAAAGATGGTTTTGTTACGACTCCATTTACAAAAGTGCAACTTACAAAATTGATACAAGAAGAACAGGGGCTTTTTATTGCAAGAAAAGATGATGAAGTGGTAGCTTATGTTATGGCTGCATCATGGAAGTTTTGGTCAGCTTGGCCAATGTTTGCACATATGATAAAAGATTTACCAAACTTAAAATATCTTGGACAAACTTTGAGTGTAGATAATTCATATCAATATGGACCAATCTGCATAGATAAAAGTGTAAGAGGAACAACTATTTTAAAAGAGATATTTGATTTTGCTAGAGTTGAGATGGCAAAATGCTACCCAATACTTGTAACATTTATTAATAAAATAAATCCACGATCTTATGCAGCTCATACAAGAAAACTAGGACTTGAAGTGATACAAGAGTTTGAGTATAACAACAATCACTATTATGAGTTGGTTTATGATGCTTCTAAAGAAGTTGAAGAGATAAGGTAGCTAAAAGTACTTCCCTTATTGACTTGTGACTCTACACTTATCTCTATATTGTTTTTTACACAGATATTTTTTACGATACTAAGTCCTATACCAAAACCACCTGTTATCTTATCTCCTCTATAGTATCTATCAAATATTTTGCTTGGGTCTTTTATCCCTATACCTTGGTCTTCAAAAATTAAATGAATTTTATCTTCACTTTTTTGAAGAGTGATAGTTATCGTAGATTTTTCTTTTGAATATTTGATTGCATTTGAGAGGTTATTATCAATGATTCTATAAAGTTCTATCTCGTTAAAATGAAGTATGATATTAGATTGAATATCTCTTATGAGGTTAATATTTTTTGCTGTTGCTAAATCATTGAAAAAGTCAACTCTTTTATCTAAAAATAAAGACAAATCTATATCTTTTTTCTCTTCTATTCCACTAAATCGTTGCATATAATATTCTAAATCTTCATAGATTATACTCATGTTTTTCAAAGCTGATTTTATCCGCAGAAGATGTTTATCCTCTTTTATTCTCATCTGTAATAGGTCAATATTTACCCTTGCAACACCAATAGGCGTTTTAAGTTCATGCATCGCATCTTTTAAAAAGTCATCAAGATAAAGATTGAGTTTTTTATAAGGTTCTGTGCTTTGTTTGATGGTAAAAAATGAGGATAAAAATATCAAACAAGTCATAGTAAGAATAAGAATAATAGTATTATATATCACTTGGGAGTTATTAATGTCTTTGCAAGTAATAATATATTTTGCTCCAAATATATTATTTTGTAGATATTGTTTATGACATATTTTTTCTAAATCATTAAAAAACTCACTCTCAAAAGTAAATTTATCATTTGCATTAAAAAGTGAAAAGATAGGTTTGTTTTTTTCATCAAAAATAGCAGAGGTAAAAATGTTAGACCTTGGATAGTAAAAAAAATCACTGTTTTCCTCTTCAAAAAGTCTTATTTTGGAAACTACAGAGGAACTATAGTTTTTTAACATCATTTTATCTTTAATATTTTGATTTTCAAAAGAGGCATCAAGATAAAAGTATATAGGTATAAATGCAATAGATAAGGTAAGAACAACTTGTATCACTATAAACTTCGTATCGTTTGTTTTATTTATCAATTTTATACCCTACAAATCTTTTGGTAATGATAAAGTTTTTATCCGTTTTCCCTCTTATCCTTTTGATACACATTCGTATATCCGCGTATTGGATATCTTTGTTATCCCAAATATTTTCATGTAAAGATTCTATGGAGATATAAAAACCTCTATTTTGAATAAGAAAACTTATCACTTCACTCTCTTTTTGTGTTAAATCAATAGGCTTTTGTTCTTTGTATAATATATTTTTTTGAATATCAAAGGCAAAGTTATCGTTGAGAATTATTATATTTTCATCAGAAGTAAAACATTTATTTTTTATAAGTTGGTCAATTCTATATCGTAACTCTATTAGATCAAAAGGTTTTTTTAAATAATCATTACACCCAAGTTCATATCCTTTGCTTAAATTTGACATATCTGTAAGTGAAGTAAGGATAATCACAGGTGTATTGATAGCTTCTTTTCTGATATCTTCAATAAGTGTAAATCCGTCAATTCCTGGTACTCTTATATCTAGTAGAAGAAGATTGTATCTGTTTTCATAGATTGCATCGAGTGCTTCATCTCCATTATCAAAATCATCCACATCAAAATCTAGTTCTTCTAAGAACTCTTTTATAGATATTTTGTATAAATAGTCATCTTCTAGGAGTAAAATTTTCATATTTTCACTTTATTATTATATTTTTTTTATCTTGTATGTTTTCTTGAGGAGTTGTAGTTGTATTTATATTTCCCTTATATTGGTAGTTTGGAAGATAATTAAAATCTTGATTTGTATTTTTAAAACTAGCTACTAAATACCCTACAGTTTCTTTCTCAATACTCCCTAATGGTATAAATGTAAGTATTGTATCGTCTATTTCATAATAAAATTGTTTTTGCTCTAAAATTTCTTTATGATTGAATAAAGTATTATAAATATTTTCATTATATTGTTTTTCAATGATTACAAAGTTATAGAGTTTTTTATTGTTTTGGTGATATTTTGCTATGTTAAGAAACTTGCTATTAAGTAGTGGTAATACCTCTATATCTGCCATTTTCAATCGTTCTTTTAAAGAGGAATAATCCATAATAACTTCAAGTGAACCAATATATTCTTTTCCATCAAATATAGGAGAAATAGCTTTTATATTAAATCTTTTACCAAGTTCATTGGATACAAAAGGTTGTTGGGTTTGTTTTACTTTTACAAGTCCATGTCTAAAGCTCGTAAGATTAAGCCCAGTATCTTTATCTTCCCAACTTCGAACAAACACTTTTAAGTTTTTTGTGTGTACTTGAATTTGAATATTTTTTAATTTTGTATACTCAGAGATAGTTTTTAGTAAATTATCTAGTTCATTTTTTAATTGTTGTGGTTGATTTAGTTTTAATGCATCGATAATATGTTGGTTTTTTGAAAAAAGTATTGCTAAAGATAGGGCATATTTTTTCTGGTGAGATATTTCACTACTAATAAGTTCTATATTGTTTGAAACAAGTATATCTATTTGATTTTGTTTTATAATATCGTTATATTTTTTAAGGAAAAAAAGAAGTGTTACAATTATAATGAGAAAGAAAATTATAAAATTTTTATATGTTTTTATCATAAAAGCATTCTAACTAAAAAAACTTGGGAATACCCTTTTTAGGTATCCCTTGTTTTTACTATTTTATAAGTTTGTCGCCTCTAATTACATCTATGTCAAGACCTAATGCTTTGAAGTTACTTCTAACAGAGTGTTTTTCTTTTAAAACATTTGAGTGGTAGATACCATTTTTTTGTTCTGGTAATAAACCTTTATCTAAATCAAAATCAGCTCTTTCTTGTGCATTTACATAAAGCATAACATCAGCAGTATCTTGATCACTTAAGCTTCCACCTTGACCTAAAGGCATTTTTGCTTTAACCCAAGCAGCACCTTTGTCTAGTTTACTCATACCAGCACCAGTATTGTAACTTAACCATTGTCCGTTTGCATCTTTACCCCATAGAGGTGGAAATTCTCCCATACCTTCTCCATTTGCACCGTGACATACTGCACATTGGTTTTCATACACTTTTTGACCACTTACATAGTTTGCATGAGTTGCTTTTTTTTGTATTGGATTAAAGTGTTTTATCCCCGCTGGCCATAATTTTTTATTTGTAGGACCCCAAGGACCTTTGTCATTTAGATGCATAGGTTTTCCATCTGATAACCAAGTTATATAAGCTGCAATAGCCATAGAAGCTTCACTATCATTTACCAGTCTTTTCCCATTCATACTTCTCATAAAACAGTTGTTTGATCTGTCCTGTAAAGTTTGTACTGCTTTTTCTCTTTTTGACCATGTTGGGAAAGAAACAGCTGTATCTAACCAAGATGAAAGACCATCAGCAGTTCCAGGTTTACCATCTTCACCTCTTAAGTGACATGAAGCACAATTGAGTTTATTATCCACAAAATCTTTTGTAAGTGGGTGAGTATCTGTTGTTAAGGCTATCTCTTCACCTAATTTAACTAATTTACCAAGTTCACCTGTTGGATATGCTTTAGGAGCACTTCCAGCAAATAAATATACCGAACAGGCAAGACTTAAGACCGCGATTTTATGTAAAGATTTCATTTATTACTCCTACTAATAAGTTTTTATAAGGTAATGATAAAGTAACAATGTAACTTGAAAATAACAAATGTACTTTTTCATGTAAATATATCAAAACTATTCTTTTAGATAAAAATTACGATAGTTTATAATATCTTGTACACTTAGTATTGGCATAGAATATTTTTTTGAAAATTGAATAACACCTTCCCCTTGAGTCATAGTTCCATCTTCATTTGTAAGTTCACATAAAATAGCACTAGGTTCTAAGTTTGAAAGTTTCATTAAATCTATACTAGCTTCAGTATGTCCTTCTCTTTCTAAAACACCGCCATCTCTTGCTTTTAATGGAAAAATATGACCAGGTGAAACAATATGATTGATACCATCTTTTTTTAATGCAGATTGAATTGTTGTTACTCTATCTTTGGCTGAAACACCTGTTGTAACATTTTCTTTTGCTTCAATAGAGATTGTAAATGGTGTTTGATATTTTGAGTTATTTGTTTGTACCATCATTGGGAGTTGGAGTTCTTTTACTTTTGCAGAAGTGAGACAAAGACAAACGATACCACTACATTCTCGTATAAGGAGTGCCATTTGTTCTTTAGTGATATTTTGAGCACTGAAAATTATATCAGCTTCATTTTCTCTATTTTTATCATCTGTTACAATGACACCATTTCCTGATTGTAATGCTTTTATAGCATTTTGTATATTTAGTTTAAAGTCTAAATTAGACATTTTTTGATTCATTAGTTAACCTTTGTTATTGAGTAAACTTATTGAATCAGGGCTAATATTTAAGTAATATAATCCTAATGTATGAACAGTAGTAAAACTTTTTATATTCTCTTTCATCCAGACTATGACTGTTGGTTTTGGATTTACACCAAATCTGCTTGACCCTTACAATGTAAGGCGCTCGTGGACTTCTATAAAGTATAGTTACCACCAGTAAGGAATTTCACCTTGCCCTGAGAAATAAATTTGGAAAATAATAACTAAAAAGTGCTTATAAAATTAGAAGAATGGATTATTTATAGTTTTATCTAAAGAGTAAAAGCTATTTGCTATAATATTTTTGTAATAATTATTGTATTAGGATAGGATATTCATGGCATTTTCAAAAGAAGAAAAAGAAGAGCTTTTAAAAGTAAAATTTGTTGGTGAAACTGTTATTAAAAGATTTGAGCAAATAGGAATTGATTCTTTAGAAAAGCTTTCAAATAGTAGTGTAGAAGAGATAACAGATATAGTTTCAGATATTTTGGGAAGTAGTTGTTGGAAAAATTCTCCACAAGCAAAAAAAACTGTTCTAAATGCAATAGAATTTGCAAAAAAAAATAATATTTAATGGAATAAAACAATGAAATATAAAATATTTGTAGATGGGCAGTTTGGTACAACAGGATTAAAAATTCATGAAATGCTAGCTGGTCGTGAAGAGTTAGAAATTTTAACGATAAAAGAAGAAGATAAAAAAGATAAAGAGATAAAAAAAGCGTTTTTAAATGAAGCGGATTTGGTCTTTTTATGTTTACCTGATGTGGCTTCAAAAGAATCTATGATGCTGATTATAAATGATACTACAAAAGTAATTGATGCAAGTACAGCACATAGAACAAATGAAAAGTGGACATATGGTATTCCAGAATTAAATAAAACACAAAGAGATAGAATAAAAAACTCTTTTAGAGTTTGTGTTCCTGGTTGTCATGCTACTGGAATGATTATGGCTATGAATCCTTTGATTGAAAATAAGATAGTTTCAAAAAGCCAAAAGCTTATTTGCCATTCTATTACAGGATATAGTGGTGGTGGGAAAGCTTTAATAGATATATATGAAGAACCAAATAATCAAGGGAAATTTCAAAGTCAAAGACCATATGCTTTAGGATTAAATCATAAACATCTTTCAGAGATGCAATACATTTTAGGTCTAGATTATCCCCCTTTGTTTACCCCTAGTGTTGGTAATTTTGTACAAGGGATGTTGGTAATGTCTTATCTTATTAAAGATGATTTGTTACAAGATGTTTCTAAAAGTGATTTATTGAATATGTATAAAAAATACTATCAAAATGAACAATTTGTAACAATTATAGAAGATGAGATTAGTTATCTTGATGATAGTTTTTTAGATGCAATGAAATGCAATAATACAAATAGAATTGAAATTTCAGTTTATGAAAATGAAAATTATATAGTGGTTATTTCAAGATTAGATAATCTTGGGAAAGGTGCATCTGGGGCAGCTGTACAAAATATGAATATTATGCTTAGACTTGATGAATCAAAAGGTTTACAAAGTTAAATGCTTGACACAGGGATTTATAATTAAAAATAAAGTATCAATGTCCTTTATACAAAAAGTTACCAATATTAATAATGTTATTTCAAAGATTCATTTTAGTGACTCTTATAAAATTTCTTTTGAATAATTCCAAATTAATAAAATTATTTATGTTATATTGACACTAGAGGAAATAAAAAAGATGTAGAAGTATAGTTTACTCCACCTATTGAGTAACTTACATTTAAAGTAATAAAAAATAATTTTAAAGGAGTTTTATGAATGAATATAGGTTAAATGGGCTAATAGATGATTATGAAAAAAAAATTCTCCTTTATTCTTCTTTTAATAACTCAAAAGAATTAATTGTATTAAATGAAAAATATTATGAAGTTTTAGCAGATATTATTATAAATGAATATAATTTACCTTTTGAATATTTAATTAATAGGTTGGAAAACTATTTTAAATATAATATAGAT
>Ga0209345_10002826_pt1 | contig 18581 bp, 13 predicted proteins | sample Cruoilmetagenom7_FD_187294 | JGI IMG/M metagenome (GOLD analysis project Ga0209345, IMG submission 187294) | Oil polluted marine microbial communities from Coal Oil Point, Santa Barbara, California, USA - Sample 7 (SPAdes) (version 2) | ecosystem: Environmental > Aquatic > Marine > Oil seeps ...
TTTATCGAGATTAAGCACCATGCCTATTTGTGCACGAACTTTCATTAGCTCTGCCCTCCTTCTTTTGCCGGCTCGTCGAGCCAGTCAACCTTGGTCAGTTTACGAACAATCACGAATTCATCGCGGTTGGACCCAACTGTTCCATAGTAGTTGAACCCGTAGGATTGCTGGGCATAGCCGCCAATCATATGGGTAGGTTTCAGCGTCGCGCGGGTAACCGAGTTGTGGATACCACCGCGAAGACCTGTCTGTTCGGACCCCGGTGTATTCACGATCTTTTCTTGCGCGTGATACATGAACAGGGTGCCTTCCTTCATCCGCTGCGAGACAACCACGCGGGCTGTAAGCGCACCGTTGACGTTGTAGGCCTCGACCCAGTCATTATCGACGAGGTTGGCTTTCTTGGCGTCAATTTCAGACATCCAGACCACAGGACCACCACGGTTGAGCGTAAGCATCAACAGGTTGTCCGAATACGTAGAGTGGATACCCCATTTTTGGTGCGGTGTGATGAAGTTCAGCACCACGTGCGGTTCGTTATTCTGTTCTGCAGTGTTCACGTCTTTGGTGATCGTTTTCAGATCGACCGGAGGACGGTAAGTACAGAAACCTTCCCCGAATGCACGCATCCACAGGTGGTCTTGATAAAGCTGCTGACGGCCAGACAAGGTGCGCCAAGGGATCAGCTCGTGAACGTTGGTGTAACCAGCGTTGTAGCAGACCTCTTCGCTCTCGATTCCAGACCATGTCGGGCTGGAGATGATCTTGCGAGGCTGTGCAGCGATATCGCGGAAGCGGATTTTCTCATCCTCTTTCGGTTTCGCCAAGTGGGCATGTTCACGACCTGTGGCTTTTTCAAGCTCGTGCCAAGCCTTTACCGCAACTTCACCGTTGGTTTCAGGGGCCAGCATCAGGATCATCTCGGCGGCATCAATAGCCGTGTCGAGTTTCGCCATGCCCTCGGTCACACCTTCGTCCGTCACAACACCGTTCAAATCTTTCAGGTGATGCATTTCGACTTTGGTGTCCCAAGCGATGCCTTTACCGCCGTTTCCGACTTTCTCCATCAGCGGGCCAACCGCTGTGAACCGTTTGTAGAGGTTCGGATAATCCCGCTCTACTGTAACAAAGTTCGGCGCTGTTTTGCCCGGGATAAGCTCACATTCGCCTTTCTTCCAGTCTTTCACCTGATCCTGCGCAAGCTCGGCAGGGGTGTCGTGTAGAAGAGGTAGCGAAACAACGTCTGTTTCCTGACCCAGATAGCCCGGTACGATCTCCGAGAATTTCTTCGCGATAGATTTGAAGATTTCCCAGTCCGAACGGCTTTCGTATGCAGGATCAACCGCCGCTTGAAGCGGGTGGATGAACGGGTGCATGTCGGATGTGTTCAGATCGTCTTTCTCGTACCAGCTGGCAGTTGGAAGAACGATGTCCGAGTAAACAGCCGTTGTCGACATACGGAAGTCGATTGTCACCAGCAGGTCTAGTTTACCTTCCGGCGCGTCTTCGTGCCATGTGGCTTCGATCGGCTTTTGGCCGCCTTCTTCGCCAAGGTCTTTGCCCAGAACACCGTGGTCAGTGCCCAGAAGGTGCTTGAGGAAGTACTCGTGGCCTTTACCGGACGAACCCAAAAGGTTCGAACGCCAGACGAACAGGTTGCGTGGCCAGTTTTCCGGTGCATCCGGATCTTCGCACGACATTTGTTCATCACCGGAAACCAGTTTCTCGGCCAGATAGTCCTTAACGTCCATGCCCGCCGCTTTGGCCGCCTTGGCAACCTCCAACGGATTGGTTTTGAGGCTTGGGGCTGATGGTAACCAGCCCATACGCTCGGCGCGGATGTTATAATCGATCATGCTGGCGTCTTTCCAGTCGCCCTCCGGCGCAGTTGGCGACAGGATTTCGTCTGCCCCCAAAGTCTCGTAACGCCACTGATCGGTGTGGGCATACCATGCCGAAGTCGAGTTCATATGCCGTGGTGGCCGTGCCCAATCAAGCGCGAAGGCCAATGGCTGCCATCCGGTTTGCGGGCGCAGCTTTTCCTGACCCACGTAATGGCTCCAACCACCGCCGGACTGGCCGACCGCACCACACATGACCAGCATGTTGATGATACCACGGTAGTTCATATCCATGTGGTACCAGTGGTTCAAACCGGCGCCCAGAATGATCATCGACTTGCCGTTTGTCTTCTCGGCGTTCGATGCAAATTCGCGAGCGACCTGAATGATCTGGTCACGCGGAACACCGGTGATCTTCTCGGCCCAAGCAGGAGTGAAGGGGATATCGTCGTTATAGTCTTTCGACACCCACTCGCCGCCTAATCCACGATCAAGACCGTAGTTTGCACAGAACAGGTCAAACACGGTCGCGACGTAAGCTTCGCCACTTTCAAGCGTAACTTTCTTGACCGGAATTTTACGGGTCAGAATGTCTGGATGTTCACACTTAACGAAGTTTTCTGTTGCAGCTCCACCAAAGTATGGGAAGTCCACGCCGACGACTTCGTCGTGATCTTCTTCCAATAGAAGCGAGAGTTTCAGGTTTGTATCTTTTCCTGTTGCACGCTCTTCAAGATTCCATTCAGCACTCCCGTCCCAACGGAAACCGACCGAGCCGTTTGGCGGCACGAGGTCGCCGGAATTACCGTCAATTGCGACGGTTTTCCATTCGGGGTTCTTTTCCTGCCCAAGTTTGCCCTTCAGGTCATCAGCACGCAGCTGACGGCCCGGAACAAGCTTGCCGTCTTTTTCTTCCATGACAACCAGCATCGGCATGTCGGTGTATTGGCGTGCGTAATCCTCGAAGTATTTCGCCTGACGATCCAGATGGAACTCGCGCAGGATGACGTGGCCCATGGCCATCGACAGCGCGCTGTCCGTACCCTGTTTGGGTGCGAGCCAGATGTCGCCAAATTTGACGGCTTCTGAATAGTCGGGGCTGATAACGGCGGATTTTGTACCGCGGTAGCGTGCCTCGGTATAGAAGTGCGCGTCTGGTGTCCGTGTCTGTGGAACGTTGGATCCCCATAGCAGCAGGAAGCCGGCGTTATACCAGTCAGCGGATTCAGGAACGTCGGTTTGCTCGCCCCATGTCATCGGCGAAGCCGGTGGCAGATCGCAATACCAGTCGTAGAAGCTCATCGCGGTGCCGCCTAGTAGCGACAGGTAACGCGAGCCAGCAGCATAGGACACCATCGACATAGCCGGGATTGGAGAGAACCCGAATACGCGGTCTGGACCGTATGTTTTGGCAGTATAGGCGTTAGCCGCTGCGATAATTTCTGTTGCTTCTTCCCACTCGGCACGAACGAAACCGCCTTTACCGCGTGATTTAACGTAATCAGCGCGAAGAATCGGATCTTCTTGTAGCTTGGTCCAAGCCTCAATCGGGGAATTATTGGCGCGCATCTTGCGATAGCTTTTCAGCATACGGGCGCGGATCAGCGGAGTTTTCACGCGGTTGGCGGAATATAGATACCAACTATACGAGGCACCACGGGCACAGCCGCGTGGTTCGTGGTTTGGCATTCCGGCGCGAGTGCGCGGATAATCTGTTTGTTGGGTTTCCCAGGTTACAATGCCGGATTTCACGTAGATTTTCCAGCTACACGAACCCGTGCAGTTCACACCGTGGGTCGAACGCACAACTTTGTCATGGCGCCAGCGGTCGCGGTATACGTCTTCCCAGTCACGGTTCTCGTCCGTGGTGTTGCCGTGGCCGTCTGCGAATTTCCCAACGCTGTTGCTTTTCAGGAAATTCAGCCTGTCCAATAAGTGGCTCATTTCATTTCTCCATTTTTAAAAAGTCGGTGCCGGCGAAAAGAGGGGACAAAACGCCGGCACCACAATTCGCGATTTATGGGTTTTTCACATACGCATTAGGGCGCATGTAGAACCACCAGTTGATGGCGATACAAACCGCGTAGAAAACCGCGAAACCGTAGAGGGCTAGTTCCGGTGTACCCGCACCCATTTGCTCGCCGAAGACTTTCGGGATGATGAAGGCACCGTAGGCAGCTACAGCCGAAGTCCAACCAAGAACCGGGCCGGTTTGCTCTTTGTTGAAAACCATTCCGATTGTGCGGAAGGTAGAGCCATTGCCAAGGCCGGTTGCTGCAAACAGGATCAGGAACAAGATCATGAATGGCAGGAAGTAGGTCTCAGGTGTAGCCGAAGCATACGCCTGTTGCAGGATCCAAGCCAGACCAACAGCCGAACCGACCATAGCCACCGAAATCCACTGGGTTACGCGAGCACCACCCAAACGGTCAGCCAGCATACCGCCGATAGGACGGATAAGCGCACCGATGAATGGACCCATCCACGCGAACATAAGGGCCGAAGGACCATTAGGGTTGAGGGCGTCGTGGTTCATGATGCCGTCGATTTCAACGTGCTGGAAACCAAACACAACTTTGATAGTCAGCGGAAGCGCTGCCGAGTATCCGATGAACGAGCCAAACGTCATGATGTAGATGATTGTCATCGCCCATGTGTGCTTGTTCTTGAAGATCGCATACTGACGGGTCAGGTTTTGACCAACAGCGCCCGGGATCATTTTCAAGAGGACAACGGTTAATGCGATAACGATCGGAAGTACGATCCACTTGGAAACACCAAAACCGGAACCGTGTGCAGCTTCAGGCAACATCAGCCATAGACCAAAAGTCGCTGTCACAAGACCGATTAAGAGCATACCGGCCATAATTCCAAATGCACCAAGCGGGTTCGGAATGTCAGGGGACACATGCTCGTCACGGATGTTGTTCATGCCGAACCAGCCAAGGAAAGCTAGCGGTATGAGAAGGACCAACCATACAAAACCAGCATTTTGGATGTATGTTTCAGTTCCCGCAGGAATTTTACCGATCAGAGTACCGGATGTTTGCTGTAGCGTCATCGATGTACCGCCAAAGATGCCCAAAGTCATAACCAGCGGAATAACGATCTGCATAGTTGTAACACCGAAGTTACCAAGACCAGCGTTCATACCCAGCGCATACCCGATCTGTTTCTTCGGATAGAAGAAGCTGATGTTGGACATGGAAGAAGCAAAGTTACCGCCACCGATACCGGAGAGAAGCGCCAGAATCTGGAACGTCAACAGTGATGTATCAGGGTTTTGTAGTGCTATACCTGCCCAGAGCGCCGGGATCATCAGTAGGGCGGTGGTGAAGAAGATTGTATTTCGCCCACCCGCGATACGGATAAAGAAGGTCGAAGGAATACGAAGCGTCGCGCCACTGATACCTGCGATCGCGCCCAGTGTGAACAGATCGGATTTGGCAAAGTCAAACCCGAGGTTCAGCATTTGCACAGTGATAATGCCCCAGTAAAGCCAAACAGCGAAGCCGCTTAGCAGGCTGGGGATCGAAATCCACAAGTTTCGTGTGGCGATGGATTTTCCGGTCGACGCCCAAAAGGCCTCGTCGTCCGGGTTCCAGTTTCTTAGATCTTTTCCCAATTTCTCTCTCCTCGTTTGAGTAGGTCGGTGGCGGTGGGCCTTGGTGGTCCACCCGTTTCGTTAGTTATGTTCAGACTTTTTCGTCATGCGTATTGTTGTAATCCGCGATAATCTGGGCCGAGTGCGCCAGCGCCTCATTCGCCCGATCCGCCCGAACTTTCAGCAGGTCGATATTGGCTTTTTCAAACAGCGCCTTTTCTTCAGCTTCCTGCTCTGGTGAGAACCGGATCAAGAAAGTCAGCAGCGAAGCGATCGTGACGACCACACCGATTGTGAAGAAGACATCGTCCCACTCCATTGCGCCCTTGAACAAGAAGCCCGCAGCCACAGCACCGGCGTTACCACCTGCGCCAACCACGCCAGCAACCGCACCCAGCGCCTTTTTATTGATGAACGGAACAACCGAATAAGTCGCGCCTTCGGCCATTTGGGTAAACAGCGAGAATACGATCAACATCGGAATGGCCAGGAACAACACGTTCATCTGGCTGAAGATCATCAGGGCGATGCCTTCGCCCAGCAGAACGATGAACAACCAGAACGACCGGCCTTTAAGCCCCCAGATCGAACCGAAGTTGTCACCAAAGATGCCGCCCAATGTACGCGCGAAGATATTCATCAAGCCAAACGAGGCTGCAATCGCACCGGCTGTAACCAGATTCACATTGAAGTAGTCATAGAAATAAAGCGCCGCGGTATTGTTTACCGTTAGCTCGATCCCGAAACATGCGCCGTAAATCAGGAACAGAACCCAGACACGGTAGTCTTTCAACGCGTTGAAATACGAGCCCGTAACTTTTGTCTTTTCGGGAATCAGGCCTTTGGCGCGCAATTCCTTATAGTTGCCGTCAGGGGCATCCTGGGTCAGGAAGTAATACGCGATGCCGATGATGAAAATAACGACACCGACTGCAAGCATGGACATGCGCCATGCCACCGCATCAGTTACGCCAAAGAGAACTATAATGCCCGAGAATATCAGAGGCATAACAATCTGCGTGACACCGCCACCCAGATTACCCCAGCCAGCACTCGTCGCGTTGGCTGTTCCGACGACGTTAGGCGCGAACATCACCGATGTGTGGTATTGGGTAATAACAAAGGACGCGCCGATGATACCGATCAGAAGGCGGAAGAACAAAAAGGTCTCGAAACTGTTTGCAAGACCGATACCCGCAACCGGGAACGCCCCGAAAACCAACAGATATGTGTAGGACAGTCTTGGCCCGATCCGGTCAACTAGCCAGCCGATAAAGAATCGCGCAAACACCGTTACCGCGACCGAGGCGATGATGCTCCAGCCGACCTGCTCTTTGGTTAGTTGCAGCTCTTCGCGCACCACGATCATTAGGGGGGCGATACCGAACCATGCAAAGAAAGCTCCAAAGAAAGCAAACCACGCCATGTGGAAAGTTCTTATCTGCACCATATTAACTTTGAAGAAATTCCCCCAAAGACTTGTGGCTTTGTTTTGTAGTTCCATTTTTTTGTTCCTCGTTTCGAAACTATTGAGACCAGCATCCCGTTGCCGTTTAGGCATATCGATGTTCGCTGACTTTCGTTTGTGCGTGTTTTTGAACCGCAAACCCAAAGACAACAGGCATCATCTTTGGAGTTCGCGAATTGATCTAGGTCAACGAAGTAAAAAAATATAATAAAAACAATAGTTTATTGATATATGTCGCTTACTACTTGATCTGAAGTCAAGTCGGTGGTTTCATGTTGTTAAGGGGCTGACCAACATGTTACCTAAACTCACTTGATAAATGTCAACCGGACACGGAGCACGCAAATGCCTACGGCCAAATTCTCCGAGATTCGTGACATTGAGTTGTTTGAAGGAATCTCGGAAGAGTCCTTTGTCGCTCTGATGAAGGCTGCCTATATTCAAAACTTCCCGCCAAATGTGGAAATCATTACCGAAGGGGAAACTTCGGACTTCCTACATGTTGTCTTAACCGGATCTGTCGAACTTTTCGCAAACTGGTCGAATAATGAAACAACCATGGCAACCGTCTGGCCTGTGAGCAGCTTCATTATCGCTGCCACAATCCGGTCCGAACCCTACCTGATGTCAGCCCGCACTCAGGAGAAATCCCGGATTGTAATGGTGCCGTCTGCGGACGTGAAAGACGTCTTCGAGAAGGACGCCGAGTTCGCTAAGAACGTCGTGACAGAACTTGCGAGTTGCTACCGCGCCTCGATAAAAAACGCCAAGAACCTGAAGCTGAGAACCTCGAAAGAACGTCTGGCCAACTATTTGCTGAAGACCCAGAAGAAATCTGGGGCAGGTCAGAGCTTCCCATTGAAATACGAGAAGCGTCGACTGGCCTCCTATTTAGGCATGACCCCGGAAAACCTTTCCCGTGCGTTCAGCGCACTCAGAGAGCATGGCGTTAACGTCGACGGTCAGATCGTTCATATGGAAAACCCCGGTAAGCTGATCGAATTCGCCAAACCTACCCATTTAATCGACGAATAGTTTTAGGCAAAAAACCGTTTAGATGCGTTGTCAGGTAAAATATACTCAAGTTGAGCATTGCTAGAAAATCAGTTTATTTGCTGCGGAATGGTTAGCATATTCATTATTCCTGAATACCGTGGCCGCTGACAATAACACTTTTACTTTCTACTTTCGGGTGATTTATCCAACTCGTCAGCCCCAGTCATGATTGGGTACAGGTTGTAGTGGTTTCCTCAAGAGGTTTTCCAATGATCGTCGTAATTTACGTAAGAGTGACTCAAAATCGACCGAGCTGACTCAGTTGGCCGTAAATCGAAAGCGTCACACTCGACCCCCTTCGATATTCGCGTCCATGAATTCAGAGTTCGAACGGAACGTGGCGTTAAGCGTGGACTAGAGTCAGTTCGCCGGTGACACGGATGACAGCATAAATTCGGAAAAGTTTCCGATGAGCTTGAATGAAAACTGTAACAAGGATATTCGGGTTATAACGCAGGAGGCTTTATGCACAGTGACCCACAATTACTCGTTTCCACCCAGTGGTTGGAAGATCATCTGACCGCACCGGATGTTCGTATTCTTGATGCGACCTACTTTTTGCCTGGTGATACACGAAATGCGAAGGCTGAATACGGGGCGGCTCACATCCCCGGGGCTCAATATTTCGATATTGATGATGTCGCTGACAGCCGTTCGAGCTTGCCCCATATGTTGCCGCCGGTTGAGAAGTTTATCAGTCGTGTCCGTGCGATGGGCATCGGTGACGGGCATCGGGTGATAATTTATGACACCCATGGCATTTTTTCGGCTCCGCGGGTTTGGTGGATGTTCCGCTTGTTTGGTACGCAGGATGTTGCGGTGCTCGATGGCGGTATGAAGAAATGGGTAGCCGAGGGGCGAACGATTGAGGATATGCCGCCAATTGTGCGGGATCGCCACTTTACCGCGCGGCGCAATGCGTCGATGGTCAAAGATGTGACGCAGGTTGCTGCGAGCTCCAAGCTCGGGGATGCGCAGATTATCGACGCGCGCGCCCCGGAGCGGTTCAGGGGGGAAGTGCCCGAAGCACGACCCGAGTTGCGATCGGGTCGCATCCCAGGCTCAAAAAATGTTTATTACAACAGTTTGCTTAATGATGACGGCACTATGAAAGGTCCGGAGGATTTACGGGCAATTTTTGATTCCGCAGGCGTGGACTTGTCAAACCCCACGATAACGTCCTGTGGCTCGGGTGTTACCGCTGCGATCCTGTCCTTGGCGATGGCGCGGTTGGGACATCAGTTAAACGCCGTATATGACGGTAGCTGGTCGGAGTGGGGCATGTACGGAGATCTGAAGGTGGAAACCGGATGACAAGCCTGCAAGCTGGAGACGAGGTAACTTATACGGTCACCTTTCTGGAGATGGACCACCACCCAACTTTTCCATACCCGCCGATGCCAACCGGTGGACCGACGGTATTGTTGGCTGCGGACGAACCGCCTGTTTGGTATTTCCTTAACCTCTATGACGCTGTCGGCGCAGGTTACGAATGGACCGATCAGCATGAGAAACCCAAAGCTGAAGTTGAGGGTTTTCTACACGACCCTGCTGTAACGCTGTTCACATTGATGCGGACTGGCTGGCCCGCAGGTTTCTTCATTTTGGACGGGCGCATCGAGGGCGTGTGCGATTTGGCATATTTTGGACTGGTTCCGGAAGCGGTCGGGCTTGGTCTGGGTAATTACCTGTTGCACACCGCGATCCTGATGGGATGGGAGCTTCCGGGCGTGACAAAAATGACCGTAAATACGAATTCCCTTGATCACCCCCGTGCTTTGCCGCTTTACCAGAAAGCAGGATTTGCACCTGCTCGACGTGCCGAGCATAAAAGAATACTTACGCGCGATAGAACCCACTGAAGGACTAACCAGATGTTCGACAAACTCAAGCCACAACCCGAAGACAAAATCATCAAACTCATCGGCATGTATGCTGCTGATCCACGCGACCAGAAGCTGGATTTGGGTGTTGGTGTTTACAAAGACGCGAGCGGCAATACGCCGGTTATGCGCGCTGTGAAAAAAGCCGAAGCACGCCTGTTGGAATCGCAGGACACGAAAAAATATGTAGGGTTGCTGGGCAATCTGGATTTTGTCGCGGCGATGGGGGATTTGGTCCTTGGCGACAGCGTTGACTCATCCCGCGTGACAGGTGCGCAGACGCCGGGTGGAACGGGTGCCATCCGCCAGATATTCGAGTTGATTAATATGGCCAGCCCTGACGCGACGGTCTGGATTTCGGACCCTAGCTGGCCAAACCATGAAGCTATCCTGAAATATCTTGGAATGAATATCGGCAAGTACCGCTATTTTGACGATGCGACCTGTGGGGTCGATTTTGACGGAATGATGGCTGATCTGGATGGTGTTGCGGAAGGTGACGTCGTGTTGCTTCACGGCTGTTGCCATAATCCAACAGGCGCCAACATCACGTTGGAGCAGTGGGGTCAGGTAACTGATCTTGTATTGTCCAAAAACGTAATGCCGATGATTGACTTCGCGTATCAGGGTTTCGGCGACGGTCTGGACGAAGATGCCGAAGGCGTTCGCTACATGGCCGCGCGTGTTCCTGAAATGCTGGTAGCTGCGTCCTGCTCGAAGAACTTCGGCCTTTATCGCGACCGTGTTGGCGTGGCCTTGGCGCTATGCAAGGGTGAAACAACGCTTACCAAAGGTGCGATGGCCACTTTGAACCGCGTGAACTTCAGCTTCCCGCCGGATCATGGAGCAACTGTTGTGGCGATCATTATGGCGGATCCAGATCTCAAAGCCGAGTGGATGGAAGAGTTGGAGAGCATGCGAACTTCGATGCTGTCCCTACGTACCGGATTGGCCGAGGCGCTGCGTCGCGAGACTAACTCGGACCGGTTCGACTTCGTGGCGGATCACCGCGGGATGTTCTCGCGGCTCGGCCTGACATCCGACCAAGTAGACCAGCTGCGCGAAACGCACGGGATTTATATGGTGGGCGATAGCCGCTTTAATGTTGCCGGTCTGCCAGCTGACGGGTTGGACGATCTCGCTAAGGCCGTTGCGGCGGTTCTTTAAGCCGTGGTTCCCTACATCCGGGCTTCGGACGTCGAACATCTGCTGGATTGGAATGATCTGGCTGATGCGCTTGCGGCGGGGCACCGGATGCCGAAGCCTGAAATCTCCGACCAGTTTCTACACCGTGGCGGCGACACGCTGTTATCCCGTGCGGCGTGGATTGACGGGTTCGGTGTTGCGGTGAAATCGGTAACGGTGATGCCGGACAATGCCGCCAAGGGCTTACCCTCGGTCCACGGTGCGATGGTTTTGTTTGAAGATAAAACCGGACAGGTAGAGGCGGTTATTGATTCCGCGTTGGTTACCAAATGGAAAACCGCCGGAGATTCCGTTTTAGGGGCAAGACTGCTGGCGAGGCCAGACTCCAAGCGCTTATTGATTGTTGGGGCGGGAACTGTCGCCGCATCACTAATTGAGGCCTACCGCGCCGTTTTCCCGAATATCGAGATATCTGTATGGAACCGGACGCGTGCCAATGCCGAAAACCTGGGCGTGAAGGTGGCGGACGATCTGGCGAGCGCGGTGCATGCGGCGGATATAATCAGTTGTGCCACAATGGCGACCACACCTGTGATAAAAGGCGAGTGGTTGCGAGAAGGGCAACACCTAGATCTGATCGGGGCATTCAAGGCTGACATGCGCGAAGTCGACGATCAGGCGATGCAACGGGCGAAACTGTTCGTTGATAGCCGCGAAACTACAATTGAACACATTGGCGAGCTGAAAATCCCCATTGCGAGCGGTGCTATCACTGCCGAGGATATTTTGGCGGACCTTTACGACTTAGAACAAGGGCAGGTCGGGCGCACGGATGCGCGCGATATAACATTGTTCAAAAACGGTGGCGGCGCGCATCTGGACCTGATGACAGGGCGTGAAATTCTGAAAGCTTGGCGCCGCCGGTCCTGACTTTCCCACATAGAAAGCAGATCAGGCCGGTGTGAACGTCAATGCTAGCCCGTTGATGCAATGCCGTTTTCCGGTTGGCGCGGGGCCGTCGTTAAAGACGTGGCCTAGGTGACCACCGCAACGTCGGCAATGCTCCTCCGTGCGGCGTGAAAACAGGGAGTTATCCGCTTTGAAGTTGACGTTACCTTCAATGTAATCCCAAAAACTCGGCCATCCGGTTCCGCTTTTATATTTGGTTTCGGACTTGAACAAAGGCAGATCACAGCCGGCGCAATGATAGGTGCCGACACGTGTTTCCTTTAGCAAGGGGCTGCTTTCACCCAAGAGGCTGTTGGAGAAAGGTTTTTCGGTCTTTTCCTTGCGTAACACGGCAAAACGCGCAGGCGACAGGAGTTGCTGCCATTCGGCTTCGCTCCGCATAATTTCGAAAACTTCGGTTGCCGCCGAGGCGTTTAAGCCACCGAATGCGGTGAGGCCGATGGTGGCTGTTGTGCCCGAAAGGAATTTACGGCGATTGATCATAAGTACGTCCTTGGGTTGATTTCGTTAGGTTCTATATAGGGACGAATTACGTTTCAAAGGGTAACATGTTCTCGACCGGTTGTGATGGTCACGCCAGCGGCAAGGTGATCTTGAACACAGCGCCCGGCGCGTCTTCCTCGACTGTTAAATCACCTTTTAGGTTGCGCATGATTTCGCGGCTGATCGGCAGACCCAAGCCGGCGCTGCCTGCCAACGTAATCTCCGAAAGGCGTGAAAATTTTTCGAATACCTTTTCACGATCCTTTGGGTTTATCCCCGGCCCATTATCCGAAACCCCGACAACGGCGATCCTTCCGACTTTTCGAGTGTGGATTGTAATGGTTGGATTTTCGGCGCGTCCGTATTTGATAGCATTCGAAATCACATTGATGAAAACCTGCGCCAACCGGTCAAAATCGGCTGCAACCACGATATCACTGTCACCTTTTCGGACTATCTGGACATCAGCCGAAGCCCGCAATCCCTCGCTGCTGGAAAGCGCGCGGTCGATTACATCGTTTAAGCTAACCGCCTCTAGCTGCCAGTTCACGCGGCCGCTTTCCAGAAAGCTCAGGTCGAGGATTTCGTCCAATAAGCGTGTCAGGCGTTGGCTCTCGGTGTTTATGATGTCAACGAAACGGTGGGATTGCTCGGACGACAGGTTGTCGGTTTCCCTCAGGATTTCGGCGAAAGATTTGATCGATGTCATCGGTGTTCGCAATTCGTGACTAATCTGCGAGAGGAATGCGTCTTTCTGTGCACCAAGTTCCGTCAACTGGGCGTTTGCTTGCCGCAACTTACGGGCAGATTCAGCCAGTTCACGCGACTGAACCTCTAGTTGCTGTGAATACTCCATGACTTGCGCGGTTTCGTCAGCGATCTTCATCAGCTCTTCGACGGAAACAGTGCCGCCACCGGCGATCTGCGACACCATTGCGTGGGCGGACGCTGCGCCGACGCTTCCGGTCAATTCCCGTTCGAGCTTTTGGATAAAATTGTCTGTCGGGTCGGGGAGACCGACATTTTTTCCCTGAGCCTCCGCTGCCTGAGTGAATAAGCGATGAGCGTGGTTTGTACCCAGTATTCGTTGAGCCAGCGTGAATAGGTCTTCGGATGTTGCCGACCGGCGGATCACAATCCCGGCGCCACGCCCGTCCGTTTGGCGGAATACGTCGACAAATTGTGACCCTTGAATCCGTTCCAGCTGCCTTGGTGGAACTACGAGCGACAGGCCGATGAAAAGGGCAGCGTTGATCCCCAGTGACCAGAACAGCGAGTGAACCAATGCATCGTATCCCGACAGGCCAAACAGTTCCTGCGGGCGTAGCCATGCCATTCCGAACGGCCCGTTTTCGATGACGCTGCTGCTTAGCAGGAAGGACCCCTCAAAGCTCGGGAGAAACAGGGTGTAGGCCCAAATTAGAAAACCGATGATGAGTCCTGCTAATGCACCGGTTCGCGTCGCACTGCGCCAGAAGATACCACCTAACAAACTGGGTAAGACTTGGGCGATGCCTGCGAATGCGATCAGCCCGATTGACGCGAGGGCGTTGGAACCGCCCGTGAGTCGAAAGTAGAAATAGCCAAGCAATAGTAGACCGGCGATGCTGAAGCGACGGCTGAGCAAAAGGACGTTCCGCACATCGCCACTGGTGGATATCCGGCCGCGGCCGTAGCTAAGCCAGAGCGGCATAACAATATGGTTGGAAACCATCGTTGAAAGCGCGATTGCGGCGACGATTACCATCGACGTGGCGGAGGAGAAGCCGCCTAGGAAGGCAAACAACGCCAATGCGTTTTGCCCTTCTGCCAAGGGGACGGTCAATACAAACAGGTCTGGGTTCGAGCCTTCGGGCAGGATAGATTGACCGGCGATTGCGATCGGCAAAACGAAAAGGCTCATCAAGAACAGATATAGCGGGAAGGCCCAGCTGGCGGTGGCTAAATGCCGTTCATCTGAATTCTCAACGATGGTGACCTGAAACATGCGGGGCAGCGTTATGATGGCGGTTGCCGACAGGAATGTCAGCGCGATCCAGCGACGGCTGAATATGCGGTCGGTTTGTAACATATCGGGGGACATGCGCGAGAAAATGCCGCTCGGTCCGTCGCCGATGCCCCATACCACGAATATCCCGACTGCGAGTAGTGCGAACAGCTTTACGACGGCCTCAAGGGCGATAGCGGTTACCACACCGTGATGACGTTCATTAGCATCGACGTTTCTGGTGCCGAACAGAATCGTGAAAATTGCCAGAACCGCGGCAATCCAGAACGCTGAAACTTTCTCGTCTGCAAAGCCAGCACTGTCCGACGGTGAGAAAACCGAAAAGCTGGTGGTGATGGACTGCAATTGCAGCGCGATATAGGGGGTTGAACCAATCACTGCCAGCAGCGTCACGGCAACCCCGAGCGTCGCGCTTTTGCCATAGCGCGAGGAGATAAGGTCGGCGATGGAGGTTATACGCTGGCTTCGACCGATCCGAAGCAGTTTACGCAGCAGCCACCACCAGCCGATAAAGACCAGTGTAGGGCCAAGGTAGATGGTAACGAATTCCAACCCGTTTCGCGCTGCGGTGCCTACGGCTCCGTAAAAGGTCCATGCCGTGCAGTAAACGGATATCGAAAGCGTATACACCAGTGGCGAGCGCAACCAGCCGAGCCGTCCGGCCCGCGCGCGTCGTTCCGCCCAGAACGCGACCGTAAACAGAAGCGCGACATAGGCGGCGCTGGCAGCAACAAGTATGTTGAAGGTTAACACTTCAGCCGCCCTCGTCGCCTTTGGTCAGTAGCCGCGACATTCTACGAGCGAAAACGATCAGCAAAATCCATGCGCCAAAGATATAAAGGAACGCAAGCGGGGCACCGAGCACCAGAACGTCTTTTATGAAGATCGTGAATAACGGTGTAATAAAAATAACGACACCAAAAAGCGGCAAGACCAACGCGGCGTCTTGTCTGCGGCGGCGCCGGAAAGCGCGTTCAGCCAGATCGGGTGGGCTTTTGTCGGTCATGACAACATTTCCTGCACCGCCGAAACAATTTCCGAGTTCGAGAAGGGTTTGGTCATAAATCGGGTGACACCGATTTCTTCGGCGGTTTGACGGTCACGTGCCTGCCCCTTGGCGGTAAGCATCAAAACCTTGGGGCCGGTATCAAGGCCGTCAATGTCGCGCAAAATATCGAAACCGGAGCGGTTTGGCAGCATTACATCCAGGATGACCAAATCGGGCTGGTATGTATCTATTCTGGCCATAGCCTCGGCGCCGTCCTGTTCGGATTCTACGAGATAGCCGGCACGATCAAGAAGAAAGGAAAGGGACTCGATTATATTCGGTTCGTCTTCGACGATCAGTATTCGCTTGGTCATCCATCCCTCCATCTGGCGGCATTTTCGCCGTCTTGGCTGTCAGATTAGCGATAAATTCGGTCAACTAACAAGGTAAATGAATGGTTGCGAGGATTGGCGAGGCCTTTCGCCCCGAAAATAGCACTTAGAAAACCGTAGCCTCGCAGCGGGCGGGGCAGTTTTCACGAGGGCAAATACGGCAGCTGGTGCCCACCTGCCGCACAGTTTGAGTGTTTGAAAGCCACGGTGCAAAAGAACGGGCCTGATCCTTTGGAATGACCAGCATAGCAGCGCGATAGTCTGGAGGCACATCAAATGCTTTCGTTTCCCGTGGCAAAGCAACAGCTAACGCGACGAATTGTTTGCCGCTGGGCAGTTCGATCCATTCGAGCAGTGGCCGCTCAGGCTGGGTGAAGCTTTGGTAGATCGGCCATAGCGGACAAGCATTGCCGTGGCGCGGCAACGGAAAATCCGTCAGTGGATGGCGCAGCAACGCATGTCCGGCTGCGTTCACGATTTGAAGGCCGATCGCCGGAGCCGCGACTCCGTCTCGTTTTAAGCCGGCCAATCGCCGGAAAACAGCGTGCAAGTTTGTCTGGAACTCTGCTGCGAGGGTCGAAGGGTTATAGTCCGTCGCGAGCGCGCTGGCCGCAAATGCTGACAGCGGCATAATTTTTGTGTCGTCCAGATAGGTCTGCATCATCCGCCGCGCCAGTTTGCGGGTTGGCGCCGACATGGAGCGCGCGGCTTCAATAAGCAAAACATCAATTTCGTCAGCATCGGCGTCCGGTAGATCAAGGGACGGGAAACGATAATCGTGTTTTGACAGGAACTTTTCGAGTTCTTCTTCGGGCGTCGCCGTTCTGGCATTTTCACCGATATCTTTTTCAAAATAGTCGATCAACGCCTGAGCCGCTTCGGACAAGCGTTTGCTTTCGTCGTGGATGGCTCCATGGAAGCGGGATGTCTGGTCTGTGCCAATATCCTCTACCGAGCGCAGGATTTCGGCCGTCGATCTGATCGCGGTGATGTTTGACAGCATGATGTGTAGGCTTTCCGCCAAAAACGGGTCGTGGGCCAGTCGATCCGAAAGCTCCGCAATTGCGGTGTCTTGATCCTGTGTTTGCCGGAACACAGCCGCAAGCAGTCGCGACCACCCCGGAAAACGCCCAGCGAATTCGGTCAACGAGGCGGTTTCCGGCGCTTCTTTGGGCAGATAGGCGGCAGCTTCCTGAAGCGCGGTTGTCAGGCCGGAGTCTGTATCGTCGGTCAGGGTTTGTGCCGGAACCCCCAATTCACGTGCGAGCGAGAGCAGGACTTTCCCCGCGATTCCACGTTTATTGTGTTCGATCAGATTTAAATATGACGTTGAAATACCCGCCTGACGTGCAAGTGCGGTTTGCGAAAAGCCAATCCGCGTTCGTTGCTGGCGAATGCGCGTGCCGGTTAGCGAGTGTACCATCTGTCAAATCCTAGCATTTTCATGTGCTTGCCGCGACGCAATGTAAAATAATTTACATATTTCACCCTTCGGTATTACAGCAATTTACAAAAAAAATGTGCAAATGCAATCGCTTATTGATTTTTTGACACATCGGAGGGATGCTGACCTTGGGTAAAAATACCCCCTGCCATAATTGGCAGTACAAAAATTGACACGAATGGGAGGAAATTCATGTCTGTATTTACAACAAATCGTCGCGGTTTGATCAAATCGGGTGCCGTTCTGGGCACAGGTTTGGCGATGCCGACGATTTTCACGGCCAGCTCTGCGGCCGCTTACACAAACGCCCCTACGGGCAGTGGTGTTACGCTTGGTTTCAACGTTCCACAGTCCGGCGCATATGCTGACGAAGGTGCGGACGAGCTTCGCGCATACAAGCTTGCTGTTGAGCACCTGAACGGTGAAGGCGACGGCGGAATGATGAATACATTCTCGTCCAAGACACTACAGGGCAACGGTATTCTGGGTAACAAAGTCAACTACGTGTCTGGTGATACACAGACTAAATCCGACGCAGCGCGTGCATCAGCCAAGTCGATGATCGAAAAAGACGGTGCGGTGATGATCACCGGTGGCTCTTCTTCGGGCGTTGCGATTGCTGTGCAGGGTCTATGTCAGGAAGCTGGCGTTATCTTCATGGCTGGTCTGACGCACTCCAACGACACAACCGGTAAAGATAAGAAAGCCAACGGCTTCCGTCACTTCTTCAACGGTTACATGTCTGCTGCGGCGCTTGCGCCTGTGCTTGCTGAAATGTATGGCACAGATCGTAAAGCTTACCACCTGACAGCCGACTATACTTGGGGCTGGACACAGCAGGAATCGATTGCCGCCGCAACTGAAGCTAAAGGCTGGGAGACTGTTAATAACGTTCTCACACCTTTGGCCACTCAGGACTTCTCGTCGTACGTTGCGCCGGTTCTTAACTCTGGTGCCGATATTCTGGTTCTGAACCACTACGGCGGTAACATGGTTAACTCGTTGACAGCGGCTGTTCAGTTCGGTCTGCGCGACAAGCAGGTTAACGGCAAGAACTTCGAAATCGTTGTTCCGCTTTACTCGCGCCTGATGGCTCGTGGTGCTGGCGAAAACGTTAAAGGTATCTTTGGTTCGACAAACTGGCATTGGTCCCTGACCGATGCAGGTTCGCAAGCCTTTGTTAAATCCTTCGGCGAAAAGTACGGCTTCCCGCCGAGCCAGGCTGCGCACACTGTTTATTGTCAGACTCTGCTTTATGCGGATGCTGCTGAACGTGCCGGTACTTTCAATCCTTGCGGC